>Ga0302271_10004107_pt1 | contig 11807 bp, 17 predicted proteins | sample III_Bog_N1_1_FD_198767 | JGI IMG/M metagenome (GOLD analysis project Ga0302271, IMG submission 198767) | Peat permafrost microbial communities from Stordalen Mire near Abisko, Sweden - III_Bog_N1_1 | ecosystem: Environmental > Terrestrial > Soil > Wetlands > Peat | place: Sweden: Abisko... | reverse complement strand
CTCCCATTTTTCCCCGGGGGTGGTATTTTCAGGCACTTTTTCTAATGTTGGAACGGCTCTGTCCCCTTATTTTATTACTGAAGTAAAGTCTCCTTTCAAGAGTATTATAGATAAAGTAAAAGCTCTTCCAACATTAGCAAAAGTGCCTGAAAACTACCACAAAGTACTAACAAACACATTAAAACTATACACAATCTAACTATGATTTGGAGGTGATGCACAATGACAAACCCTATCAGAAAACGTCAACCAGCCACAACTCCTCAGTTCAGAGAAAATCAAATGGTTTCGTATGCTACTGATCTTGCGGAGAAACAATTACGTGATGGTACTGCATCATCACAAGTTATAACCCATTATTTAAAACTTGGTTCTACAAAAGATCAACTTGAGAAAGAAATTTTAGTTGAACAGAAAAAATTACTAACTGCAAAAACTAAAGCTCTTGAATCTGAAAAGAATGTTGAAGAACTTTATAAGAATGCTATCAATGCTATGAAACGTTATTCAGGTAATGGTGATTCAGATGAAGAAGAATAAAAATTATTCAGATTTAATTAAACTCTCAACCTTTGAAGAACGATTTGAATATTTAAAATTAAATGGTGTAGTTGGAAAAGATACTTTTGGATTTACAAGATGGGTTAATCAAGTTCTATATACTTCTGGCGAATGGCGAGGATTTAGAAGAACTATTATTCTTAGAGATAATGGATGTGACTTAGCTTGCGGACCAGACTTTGAAATTTATGGACCAATGTTATGCCATCACATAATACCAATAACTTATGATGATGTTATAGAAAGAAGATCAATAATATTTGACCCAGAAAATTTAATAACTACAAAATTAAATACACATAATGCTATTCACTATGGTGACATTAGTAAATTAGATATCAAACCAATAGAAAGAACAAGGAATGATACTTGTCCTTGGAAGTAATTAAAAAGGAGGCTAAGTAAAATGGCTAGTACTAGTATACTGACCTCAATAAAAAGTTTATTAGGTATACAAGAAGAAGATATTAATTTTGACTCAGATATTATATTACACATTAATACAGTATTCTTTGTTCTAAAACAAATAGGAGTTAACCCAGACTTACCTTTTGAAATTGAGGACAAGCTCCAAAATTGGGATGAATATATAAAAGATAACATGGATCTTAACTCGATAAAATCATATATTTATTTAAAAGTTAAATTACTATTTGATCCACCATTAAGCAATGCAAATATTGATGTAATCAAAGCTCAAATAGTAGAACTTGAATGGAGAATAATGGTAACGGTAGATCCAAAACCAATAGTAGAGGAGGTAATATATTATGGAGAATGATACATTAGCACATACAGGGGTTATAGGAATGCATTGGGGTCATAAGAAAGCATCGGGATGGAGTCCTAAAGATAATACAGCGGCAAAACAACAGGTTGCAAAATCAGGTAAAAAGATAGCTAAGCCTTTTGTTAAACCTGAGAAAAAGACAAGCACTACTTCTACTGGTCCAAGACTAACTGATGCTCAACTTAAAAGTAGAATAAATAGAATAGAAATGGAACAGAAGTATGCAACATTAACAAAGAAGAAAATATCGCCTGGACGAAAAATGGTTACAGACATTCTTACAAATGCTTTTAAAACAACGGCAACCACATATTTAACAAAAATGATGGGTAAGAATGTTGAAAAATTAATGAATGGAAAAGCCCCAGATGCTCCGGTTCCTCCCTAATGCGGATAATACAAATTCTAATAACAGGACTAATCAAACCTCTAATACTGGGGCTAATTCAAATACTAGTGGTACTAGATATGGCACAACTAGACCTTATACTCCCCCACAATCATTACTTCCAGGACACTAAAATATGTCTTTAGATAATAAAGCGACACCAAAGTATTACGGGAAATTTAAGGATGCAGTATTAAGAGGAACTATGCCAGTTTGTAAAGAAGTATCTATGGAGATGAATCGAATAGATGATCTAATAGATAATCCAGGAGTATATTATGATGATCAAGCTGTTGAAGGCTTTATAGATTATTGTGAACAAGAATTAACATTAACGGATGGTTCAGATTTACACTTGCTTGACAGTTTTAAATTATGGGCAGAACAAATATTCTGTTGGTTTCACTTTGTTGAGAAAAGTATTTATGTTCCAGATGAAGACAATCATAGTGGACATTATGTCCGTAAAAATATTAAGAAGCGGTTAGTAAATAAACAATTTTTAATTGTTGCCAGAGGTGCAGCCAAATCTATGTATGCTTCGTGTATTCAGAATTACTTTCTAAATGTTGATACAACGACTACGAGTCAGATAACTACGGCTCCGACGATGAAACAATCTGAAGAAGTAATGTCCCCTATACGAACAGCCATAACAAGAGCTAAAGGACCTCTATTCCAATTCTTAACTGAAGGTTCTATGCAAAATACAACTGGCTCAAAATCCAATAGAATAAAACTTGCACCTACTAAAAAAGGTATTCAGAATTTCTTAACTGGTTCAATACTTGAAATACGTCCAATGGCTATTGCTAAACTTCAAGGACTAAGACCTAAAATCTCTACTGTGGATGAATGGCTTTCTTGTGATATAAGAGAAGATGTTATAGGTGCAATTGAACAAGGTGCATCTAAGTTAGATGATTATCTTATTATTGCTATGAGTTCAGAAGGAACTGTTCGTAATGGCAGTGGAGATACAATTAAAATGGAGTTACTAGATATACTAAGAGGCGATTATGTTAATCCTCATGTATCTATCTGGTATTATAAATTGGATGACATACAAGAAGTTAGTGATCCATCTATGTGGTTAAAAGCAAATCCAAATCTTGATAAGACTGTTACTTATGAGACGTATCAACGTGACGTAGAAAGAGCAGAGAATGCTCCAGCTTCAAAGAATGATATTTTAGCAAAGCGTTTCGGAATACCACAAGAAGGTTATACATACTTCTTTACATATGAAGAAACACGTCCTCATACTCAAAAAGATTTCTGGAACATGGCTTGTTCTATGGGAGCCGATTTATCTCAAGGTGATGATTTCTGTGCCTTTACATTTTTATTCCCACTACCTCGTGGTAGATTTGGAATTAAGACAAGAAGTTATATCACTGGTTTAACATTAAGAAAACTTCCTGGTGCTATGAGAAATAAATATCAAGAGTTTATTGATGAGTGTAGTCTAATCATAATGGATGACAGTAAAGTTCTTGATATGATGGAAGTGTATGAGGATCTAGAGCAATACATTGCCACTTCAAGGTTTGATGTTGTAACATTTGGCTTTGATCCTTATAATGCAAAAGAATTTGTAACTAGATGGGAACAAGAGAATGGTCCATTTGGAATTGAGAAAGTTATTCAGGGAGCTCGAACAGAATCGGTACCTCTTGGTGAACTTAAGATATTATCCGAAGAGAGAATGCTTTTATTTGATCAAGATTTAATGTCCTTTGCAATGGGTAACTGTATAACTCTTGAAGACACAAATGGTAATAGAAAACTATATAAAAAACGTTATGATGAAAAGATAGATAACGTTGCTGCTTTACTAGATGCTTATGTAGCTTATAAAGCAAACAAAGACTCTTTTGAATAAGGAGGTTTTTATTAATGGTAGTTCAGGAAGATGACTATCTAGCACATATTGGAATTATGGGTATGCGTTGGGGTCGTAGTCGAAATCCGCAACATTTAGTTAAAAAAGCAGAAACTCTTAATAAGAAAATAGTTGGAATTGATGTAAAATCCGCTAAAATTAGTCGTAAGACGGCTATAAATCAGAGTAGATTAAATGATTTTCAAATGAAAAATCTATCATTTGAACTTACTGATAGAGGGATGGCTAAGGCTAAAAGAACAGTTAAAAGAATAAAAAGTTTATCCAAAAAGAATGCAAAACTTGAAGTTAGATCTGCTAAATACAAGCAAACGATTTACAAAGATGCTGCTTTTGTTAAGAGATTAGCAAGTAAAACATCTAGTATAACTGCGAAAGAACTTAGTACTGGAAAAACTATAGTTAATAATGCGTTTGGTGAATAACAAATAAAATGTCTAATTAAGGAGGTGAGTCACTATGTAAAAGGTGACTAATAGAACCTAAAAAGGAGAATAATAAATGAATTTTAATAATAGACTACAACATGCTTGGAATGCTTTCACTAATAAAGATCCAACTAGCTTTCAAGGAAATGGTCCAGGTTATTATGTAAGACCTGATAAAACTAGATTATCTTCTAGTACTAGTCAGTCAATAGTATCTTCCTTGTATAATAGAATAGCAATAGATGTAGCGTCTGTTACCATATCTCATGTCAGACTAGATGATAATAAAAGATATTTAGCGGACATTGATTCATCACTTAATGAGGCATTAACAATTGAAGCAAATATTGATCAAACAGGAAGAGCTTTAATTCAAGATATAGTGATGTCTATGTTTGATGAAGGTTGTGTTGCAATAGTTCCAGTAGATACTACATATGATCCAACTGTGACTGATGCGTATGAAATACAAACTTTAAGAGCTGGAAGAATTGTTGAATGGTATCCGGAAATGGTAAAAGTTGAACTTTATAATCAAAAAACTGGTTATAAAGAAAACATTACTATTGATAAAAAGTCAGTTGCCATTATCGAAAATCCTTTATATGCAGTTATGAATGAACCTAATTCAACCTTAAAACGTTTAATTAGAAAGTTAAATCTATTAGATACGATTGATGAACAAAGTGGATCTGGTAAATTGGATTTAATTATTCAGTTACCATATACAATAAGAACTGAAGCTCGTCGTGTACAAGCAGAAACTCGAAAAAAAGACATAGAGATGCAACTAAGTGGGTCAAAGTATGGTATTGCTTATACTGATGGAACTGAAAAGATTACTCAGTTAAACAGACCAACCGAGAATAACTTAATGGCTCAGATCACATATCTAACGAGTATGTTATATAACCAGTTAGGATTGACTGAGAGTGTTTTTGATGGAACTGCCGATGCAAAGACAATGCTTAATTACTTTAATAGAACTATTGGGCCAATCTTATCTTCAATAACAGATGAAATGATACGTAAATTCTTAACCAAAACTGCTCGATCTCAGAAACAGAGTATCATGTACTTCTCAGATCCATTCAGACTTGTTCCTGTTACTGAGTTAGCTAATATAGCAGACAAACTCACACGTAATGAGATTCTGTCTTCTAATGAGTTCAGAGGAATCATTGGTTATAAACCTTCTGCAGATCCTAAAGCTGATGAGTTACGTAATAAGAATGTAACCAATCCTAATGCTCAATTAAATCAAAATGGTACTGCTGATCCAACACAAGTACAGTCAACCGATCAAGCCCCAGTAACAATGGATTCATTATCAGCTGTTACTGATGCACAAGGAACAATACTACAAGACTTACTTAATGGTGTAGAAGCAGATATTGATGAAATCTTAGGCGGTGGGAAAAATGGATAAGATTGGAGAGTTCTTACAGCATTATGTAGAACAACCATATGATCCAGTAAAAGCCCATGAATATTATCTTAAGAATAGAGATCTTAAAGGACGAACAACTTCTGGTATGAGTCAACTACAAAAAGAAGCATGGGACTATTCTAAATCTCGTGTAGATTCAGATAAGAAACAATCTGTTGATGCCAATAAGGTTGCTAATGACCAAAAGATTGAAGCGTTCCAACAAGAAGCCGATGCAACTCGCGCTAGAATTACTGAAAAACTAAAAGCATTAGCTGAAAAGATTGCAAGTGATTCTAAGGCTGAACGAACTAGCATAGCAAACAAAGTTAAATCTGACATTGCGAATGTCGAACCAATACCTGATGGGGTAACTGGTGAAGAACGAGCTAGACTCTTGGAGAAAAGAAAGAAAGAGATAGCCGACATACGTGATACTGCTAGTTCTGATAGAAGTAATGTAACAACTGATGCCACAACATCAAGACAAAATGGTAGCAACTCTGCTTCTGATGAAAGAGATAAGGCCAGAACTGATTTAAAATCAGTAATTACAAAAGCCAAGGATGACTATGCTAAAGCAAAAGAAACCCTTGATTCTAAGTATGAAACTATATATGCTAAAGAATATAGGAACGTACTTAATACCGTTGCAGGAAATGCCCCTAAGGTTAAAACTCCAGCTAAGGCTAAAACTAAGACTGCAGCTAAGGCCAAAACCCCTAAAGCTGCTAAGACTAGTGACTCAGGAATTATCTATTATACCCCTGCTGAAATGGCAGCGAATAAAAAATCTTAACTAGTTAATAATGAAGGAGGAAATTAAAATGGCAAATAAAAAGTTTGACTTTAGTGGATATGCCACTAAGAATGATGTACCTTGCACAGATGGACGAGTTATTCGTAAAGATGCATTTTTAGAAAATAATGGGACAATAGTACCATTGGTTTGGCAGCATATACATGACAACCCTACTAATATATTAGGGCATGCTCTTCTTGAAAATAGAGAAGATGGTGTATATTGTTATTGCTCATTCAATGATACTGAAGCTGGTAAAAATACCAAAATGGCAGTTCAACATGGGGACCTTACTTCTTTATCAATCTATGCAAATAAATTAAAGCAACAAGGAGCTAGTGTATTGCATGGTGCTATAAGAGAAGTAAGTCTAGTAATGGCTGGAGCAAATCCTGAAGCATTTATTGATAATATTAGTATCCAACATGGAGATTCTGTAGAACCAATAGCAGATGAAGTTATCATATATTCTGGTGATTTCCTTGACCCAACAGAAATAGAACATTCAGATTCCATATTAGATGAAGAGGAAATAGAACACTCAGAAACTAAAACTGTTCCAGAAGTAACTGTACCAGAGGCTGAGAAAACAGTACAAGATGTATTTGATACTCTTAATGATGAACAGAAAAATGTAGTTTATGCTATGATTGCTGATGCTTTAGAAGAGACTCCTACACCTGAAACTACTCCAAAAACAGAACCAGCTAAAACAGAACCAATAAAAACTAATGACGGCAAGAAAGTTGTCGTACATTCTGAAGGAGGAAAAATAATGAAAAACAACGTATTTGACAAAGCTACAGAAAACAAGGATGAAAAGGTGACTCTTAGCCATTCAGAGGTAAATGCAATATTTACTGATGCTAAAAAGTCTGGTAGTTTAAAAGAATCATTTCTTGCTCATGCAGTAACTTATGGTGTAGAGAATATAGATTTCTTATTCCCAGATGCAAGGGTTGTTAATGGTGTACCTGAAGTAATTAAGAGAGATGATGTTTGGGTAGAAGCAGTTTTAGCAGCTTCAAATCATACTCCTTTTAGCAGAATCAAATCAACAGCAGTAGATCTTACAGCTGATGAAGCAAGAGCTAAAGGTTATATCAAAGGTGGTTTAAAGAAAGATGAAGTTATTAAACTTCTTAAAAGAACAACCTCTCCACAAACTATCTACAAGAAACAGAAGCTTGACAGAGATGATATTGTAGATATTGTAGATTTAGATGTTGTTGTTTGGCTAAAGGCTGAGATGAGAACAATGCTAAATGAAGAAATTGCAAGAGCAGTATTAGTTGGTGATGGTAGATCAGAAGCTGATGCAGATAAGATTAATACTGATAATATCAGACCTATTTATCTTGATGACGTTTTATATGCTCCTCATGTACTTGTTAGTGGTGAGCCTGATGAAATGGTTGATGATATATTAAAGGCTAAAATTCAGTATAAGGGCTCAGGTAATCCTATGTTCTATACAAATCAAGCAAGCCTTATTGAAATGTTGCTTGTAAGAGACACAACTGGTAGAAAGATTTACTCAAGCGTAGCTGAACTTTGTCTTTCTCTTGGAGTATCTGGAGTTGTAGAAGTTCCAGTTATGGAAGGTGTATCTCGTATGGGTACAGAAACAACACCTCTTCAACATGACCTTGTTGGTATAATTGTTAATCTTAAAGATTATACAATTGGTGCTGATAAAGGTGGAGCAATCAATATGTTCGATGATTTCGATATTGACTACAATCAACAGAAATACTTAATCGAAACTAGATGCTCTGGTGCTTTAACAAAACCTTACTCTGCTATAGTTGTTGAGAAACTTCATACTGTTTAATATTAAGGAGGAATAATTCAAAATGGCAAAGTTTTATGGGAAAGTTGGCTACGGAATAAATACTGAAGTTCCAGTTGGATCTGGGGTATGGAAAGATGTAATAATTGAACATAGTTATTCGGGAGAAATTCTTAGAAATAGTAGAAATTTGGTTAGTGCATCTAATACATTAAATGATAACATAAAGATGTCAAACGAAATAAGTATTGTAGCCACTCCATTTGCCAATCAGAATTTTCAATCTATTAGATATATAGAATATATGGGTACTTTATGGAAAGTTCTTAATGTTTCGGTTCAGTACCCTAGATTGATATTGGGAATGGGGGATGTTTACAATGGGAAAAAGGCTTGATCTCCAAAAACTATTGTTAGATCTTTTAGGGTCTGGTAACGTATATTACCAACCCCCTTCTACAACAAATATGCAATACCCAGCAATAGTTTATTCACGGGATCAAATTAAAACTACGTATGCTAATGACTCTGTGTATTCTATTAAAATTGCATACGAAGTAATATTAATCGATGAAGATCCAGATAGTATATATATAGGTAAAATTGCATTGTTACCTAATTGTCGATGGACTAAAAATTATACTATGAATAATCTTAATCATGATGCTTTCACATTATATTATTAATAAGGAGGAGTGAATTATGCAACATCATATTACAAAATATGAAGAAGATGGTATTAGAAAAGCAACCTCATGGACTCAAATTAATGTGTTTGGAAAGTGCTTTTGCTTTTTTAAGAAAACAATAAATATTTAAACAATAAGGAGGAATAATAATGTCAAAATTAGTTTGGGATCAATTAGGAGAAAGAACCTATGAAACAGGCGTAAAACAAGCAGTCCTTTATCCACTTCAAGCAGGTGGATTATATTCTGTAGGTGTAGCATGGAATGGTTTAACAGCTGTTACAGAGAGCCCTTCTGGAGCAGAAGCTTCACCTATATATGCAGATGATATTAAATATTTAAGTCTTGTATCAGCAGAAGAATTTGGTGCAACTGTTGAGGCTTACACTTATCCAAATGAGTTTGGTGTATGTGATGGATCAGGACTAGTAACTCCAGGAGTATCTGTTGGTCAACAGAATCGTAAGGCTTTTGGTCTTTGTTATAAGACAACTATCGGTAATGATACAGAGGGAGCAGATCATGGATATAAACTTCATTTAATATATGGAGCTATGGCAGCACCTTCTGAGAAAGGGTATAAGACAGTTAATGATTCTCCAGAGGCAATAACTTTCTCTTGGGAAATTACAACTACCCCAGTAGCATTAACCGGTTTTAAACCAACAGCATCTTTAACCATTGATTCAACAAAAGTTACATCTGCTAACCTTGCAATACTAGAAGCAATTCTGTATGGAACAACGGGTGTGAATGCTCGTATGCCATTACCAGATGAAATTGCAACCATCTTTGCAGGAGAAGTACCAGATGAATTAGCACTATCTACTAGTGTTCCTGCTGATGCAGCTACTACTGTAGTTACTTCATCTAGTATAGTTCTTACATTCAATAATAAAATAGCTAATGATGGAGTATTACTTACATCTGCTGCTGGAGTAGTTATTGCAGGAACTAAGACTTGGGATGCTACAGGAAAAATATTGACCTTCAAACCAACTGCAAACTTAACAGCAGATACACCTTACTTGATAGTAGTTCTTAATACTATTGACATTTACAATCAGTTACTTACTCCTATAGTTAGGACATTCACAACTGCTTAATAATTCAAAATGGTGGCCATTCAACATTAGTTGAGGTTACTAATTAATTTTAAAAGGCTTACCTGCATTGGTAGGAAGTCTTCCTAATACACTATATGTAGTAATTAATGTATTAGCTTACTTTAAAGGGCTCAACCTATTTGACTGTAGTAGCTGAGTCCTTTAATTAAATTTGAAAATTTCTCTTGAAAGGAGATTATTAACATGTTAAAGAAAAAGATAACTTATATCGATTATAACGGTGCTGAAAGAACGGAGGATTTTTACTTTAATCTTTCAAAGGCTGAAGTAATGGAAATGGAAATGTCTACTAATGGCGGATTAAGTGCTATGCTAGAAAAACTTGTTGCAACACAAGATATGCCATCAATTATAAAAATATTTAAAGACCTTGTTCTTAAGTCTTATGGTGAAAAATCTGCTGATGGTAAAAGATTTATCAAGAACAAAGAATTAGTTGAGGGCTTTTCTCAAACAGAAGCATTTTCTAATTTGTTTATGGAATTATCTACTGACTCTGTGTTATCAGCAGCTTTTGTTAATGGAATAGTTCCACAAGCTGAAAAGCAACCAACCTCTATCCCAGAAGGAAAGTAATATTATAGAGGGCCTCTTTGAGGGAGACCTTTTACTCTGAATTATTTATTATTAAATTAGAAAGGAGAAAATAATATGAGCAAAATACAACAAACATTTATCGATAAAGCAAAAGTCGCAATAGCTAAGTATTTTAATGAAGAAGCTGAAAAGACTGATAATGTAAGCATAACTTCAGATGACGTTTATGTTGTTTGGCAGTGCAAGACTTTGCAGAATAATAAAGCAATGCTTAGTACTACTGTTTCTGATGGTATGTATTATGAGTTTACCTGGAATGGTGATAAAAATGAAGGATATCTTGATGCTTATAAGAAATGTAAAAATGTAGTAGTAAAATAAATTAGAAAGGTGGCAATACAATGAAAGAACCAAAAATTAATGTGGAATCAACAGAAGAGCCAAAAGGTGTTCTAATAGATACCCCAGAATCAACAGAAGAGCCAAAAGTAGTAGATAACACTGAACCAACAGTTGAGTCTATGCAATCAACTGATCCTATATCAAATCCAAAACAATTAAAGGATACCTATGATATGATGGTTAGTTCAGATTATGCAGAACGATTCAAAGCTGAATATTTTCAAGTAAAGATTAGAGCAAACGGGCTTAAAGCAATGTTACAAAAGTATAAAACAGGAACTCTTTCTTTTAAACCAACTTGTAGTTATAGTATATTAAAAGGCCAATTAAGTAGTATGTTAATATATGCTTCATTTTTGGAAAGAAGAGCCAATGCTGAAAAAATTAATTTAAAATAAATTTATATGGAGGCAAAAGAAATGCTAAAACTTATTATATCTGATTTCGAAGAGTATGATAATGAGAAGATGGAATTTATTAACACTAAGGGACAGATAATAACAATTGAGCACTCTCTTGTCTCTATTTCCAAATGGGAATCAAAATGGCGTAAACCCTTTCTTTCAAAAGAACCTAAAACAATAGAACAAACTCTTGATTATATAAGGTGTATGACCATTACTCAGAATGTCTCAGATAAAATTTATAGTATTATTACTAATGAAAATATTAAAACAGTTAGCACATATATAGAAGACCCAATGACTGCAACCTGGTTTACTAAAATAAAAGGTTCAGCATCAAATGAGATAATTACATCTGAAATAATTTATTATTGGATGATTACATATAGTATTCCTTTCGAATATCAGAAATGGCATTTGAATAGACTTTTAGCATTGATCACAGTATGTAATAAAAAGCGTGAGAAAGCTAAACCTATGTCAAATTCAGAAATTATGAGTAAAAATACAAATTTAAATAATGAACGAAGAAAAAGATTAAACAGTGAAGGA
>Ga0302271_10004105_pt1 | contig 11808 bp, 10 predicted proteins | sample III_Bog_N1_1_FD_198767 | JGI IMG/M metagenome (GOLD analysis project Ga0302271, IMG submission 198767) | Peat permafrost microbial communities from Stordalen Mire near Abisko, Sweden - III_Bog_N1_1 | ecosystem: Environmental > Terrestrial > Soil > Wetlands > Peat | place: Sweden: Abisko... | reverse complement strand
CAAGATGAAAGACGTGCAAAGATGTTTGCTCCAAAATATTGATAACTTACTAATAAAGAAACTACTAAATTCTAATAAAAAACAACTGCACTCATCCACAGCTAGAGATCAAAAAATAAATAAATCGCTAGATTTCCTCTTGACTTTACAATATTTGAGCGTTTTACCATTTCTTAAGCTTGATTTGATGAGAAGTTTTGCGAAACTGTAACCAAAGATGAAATATCAAGATAGTTCTGAAAATAACAAACATCATTTATAATAATAAAAAAGAGCTGATTCTTAGCAAACATAACTTAATAACTAAAAGACTCTTTCCAACTTTTTTTTATTTCTTTTCTGATGATTATTGCTAACTTTATTGCAATAATCTGAAACATTTCAGAAAATGAAAGGAAAACTTAAGAATACAATATGCACAATAATTGATGTTTGAGTAGAATTAAAATCAGATTAATTTCCCTGTGCTCCTGCTTGGTCTTCTTCAAGCTGTTGGGTAATTACACATTGCCATTGTCTGTTTTCGTGTGTATGTCTATTGTATATAAATATTCAGAAAAGTTGCAAAATAGCTCAATAATATTTTGGTTTACTTCCTTGAATTCACATTTCTTTTGAACAACAGAGTGAAGCTTTTCTTGATTTTAAGGATACAATGCTTAACATAATAACTAAATCTTAAAGCATCTACTTGTTTTTAGTTTTAAAGTAATTATTTTTTATTATTTTGTCTTTCCAATGTTGATATTGTTAGCTTAAAAAAAGGGTTTTTTTGAATCGGTTTCAACAAAAAAAAAATCCTTTAGTAAAGGTAAATGTTGAGGTATTTGTGTGTGTGTGGATAATAGTAAAGAAGATAATAGTGTAATGATGATTGTTTGGAATAGCATGGCAAGTAGCAAATGTAACATAGATACTTGATTTTTGTTTTAAAGAATTTACTTTTATCAATCCCTTAAAGATTATGTAAATCTCTCTTTCAAAAGACATACTGAAATCAATGGTGTTTAGGTTGCATATTGTCATCGTAAGCTTAAGGAAGTCCATGATAAATATCAGGATCATCGTGGGAGAGGAAATTAACGTGTCTGACTCTTTCAGCTTCGAAGTTATCCTTGTGGTAGACAGTAGAATAGTTCTTCCATGTGGCAGGTTCAGTTTTGCCAATCTTGGAGACAAATGCTCTGAGGGTATCGTTAACGAGCTAGGATTCCATGTATTTGTTGATGTCGAAATCACCAATAGGATTGATGGGCTTAACGGGTTCATGAGTTTTAGTAGCTGATCTCCATTTGTCTTCGATTCCTGCAATATGCCATTGGTTGACAACTGCGACGATCTTCTTTCCTGGAGTGTCTCTGTAGAGAGCATAGAAGAGATCAGTGTCTTTCTAGTCGACAATAACTTTCTTTTAGTATGGTGCAAGTTTCTCGAAGTATTTCACGAACCAGTTGATTCTCGATCTGTCGATGCTCTCAGCGTAAGCTTCAGAGCCAACAACGTCAAGAGTAGCGTATGTATCGTGATGCTCTCTTCTCCAGAACGCGTTATGCAGAGCTCTGTAGCCATACCAGAGTTAGCTTACAGGATCCATTCTGGGTTCAACCTTCAAAGCAGCAAGAGTGACATCATCGATCTCCAAACCACCAAGAACAACGGGCACTTTGAGTTTATTTGCTTCTTCAATAGCGTATTTGATTTCCAAACCAGGAATGAATGGGTGGAAGTCACTTGGGAAGGCTAAAACAGAGGGGAAAAAATAACAATAATATTAACAAAAATATCCCCACAAAAAATAACATCCAAATTGTTTGCTTTCTTTAAAAGAGAGAGACTTCCTAGGTTTAATTCATATAATCTAAACCTAAAGCTCATTCAATTATCTATTGTTATTGAGTGAACGTGTATGAAAATTATAATTATCCTTTTTACCCTTGAACCAGTTGATGACGAAGAGCCAAGAGTAGAATTTAGTCTTGAAGACAATGTTTCTAATGGTATTGTCGAGCTCCCAGGTGTATGCGGACTTGAGTAATTCGCTGTATCTGTTGAGTTCTTGTTGGCACTTGACTCCTTCGATGTTCTTGGCAATGTTCCACCATTCCTTGTTGGTTTGCACGAAGACGGCATCTGGTTTTTCCCCAGCGATGAGATCTCTAGTTCTATTTGCGAGGAGAGTAGAAGAGTTAGTAGTACCGATCAGATACAAAGTACGACCGTTAGATGGATCCTTCAACACAGTCAAGGTGTTCTTGAAGGGGTCGAATCTAAGAGAAATTGTAAAAATAAATGAAGCAAACAAAATATATTTTTGCAAGAAAAGTCTGTCTAAATTCCCATGAAGAGTTAGCAGTCGAAGTAATCATTTTTGAATTGGTATCTTATCTCTACTGAGATCTCCTCAAGAACCAAAGAAAAAACCCAATCGCTTTGGTGCTAGGATTTTATGCAACTCAAAAAATCAACGATTATCTCTTTACCTAGTTCCAGCTCTTTGGAAAATGCCAGTTTCAAGGTTGGGGTTTCTCAGAAACCTGTGGACAGCTCTAGCGCTAATCATCTCGCTCTTTAGTGTTTTTTTAAGTTTGTTTCTTCCTTATCTTCTCTCAAGAATATATTAATTTATTTTTTATTGATGCTAAGAGTTTGCTGTCAAAATAAATTGATTTCTCTCTCATTTCCTCCCCCTCCCCCATTCCAAATATTCAATCAATTAGTCTCTCAGTCTCAATCCAAAACGATCCTTTTTAGCACTCGATGGATACATTGATGAGTTAAAATATTCAAAAGATTCCCATAAAGGATCCATAAAAATGTGTCTCTTATTTATTCTGTTATATGTTTAATTTAACATTTTTTTCAAGGCAGTTTGTTGGAAGCAATTTAAGATTTTTTTTATGTTCTCATTTCCCTTGCATCTTGAATGTTGATTTTAGCAATGAACATGGTTTTAGGAATCAAAAATAAGGATATTTGTGGTAAGTTTTTGATATATTTCTGAAGATGAGAATATAAGCTAAAAAAAAAGCCAAGGAGAAACAAAATGTGAAACTTTATATATACAATCATATTAGATCTAATAAGAGCTGCTATTTTCTTCCCTTTGCTGCTCTATTAAGCTTTGATTATTTCCTTGAATTTTGAAGTAGGATAATATCACAAATGGTTCAATAATAAGGAAAAAAAATGACTTTGTTAATAATATTATTAGCACAAACTAACAGGAAAAGATTTAAAAATTTATTTAGGGTATAAGTCATCTAGATTATTCTTTAAAATTTACAGCTCTTAATCAATTTATTTTACCATTCATTAGGGAAATTTTATCTTTAAAGAGATAGTCATATTGATCTTGCTTGTTTTTATTCTTTAAAATAGATAATATTATGCTGTGTTTTGAAGTAAACACATTTTATTTCTTGGATAACAATATCAACTTGTTAATTTTTCTTGAAAAAATCATTGAACAAAAAAGATAACTGAAGATTTAAGGATATTGGTGCTGTTGACTGTTTTTTGAAAATTACTCTTTTCATTTCGATTAATCAATAATTTTTCATTTACATCACAATTATTCTTCGAAACAGTTTTTCTTTTCTTTTTAATGTCCATGATAAACTATGCTAATAAAATATTATCTTAATATCTCCCTCTGGAAAGATCTTTTTTCAGTGTGCTCATATTAATTTCAAAAATAATTCATTTTCCATAGGAAACATTTCTGTTAAGCAAATATTGTAATTGTATATTGTATTACTGCTTTGAGAGATGAGAAGAATAATAAACTCTTGCCATCATATTAATAGTAAACATTTAGCTAATTATTTTTGTGATCCGAGCAAAATTACAATATTTAGTTGAATACTACTTTTTATTTTTACAATTAAACTTGTGAAAGGGATACGTTGAAATGAATTTGTTTGTTTTTCTTGTGAGTTTGGAATGAAATATTCCAAGGGATTCTAATTAATATAATAATTATAATGGTTTTGTTTATCTGCTTATTAGACAAGTTAACCACAATAATTGCGTTGGAAATTTCAAATTGATTTGCAAATATTCTTCCTCAAAAATTAAGTTTGTTTTTGATTTTTGCTGGTAAAAGAGATAGAGAACCTAATAAGTATTTCTCATCTTAGATTCATCCATAGATTCCCTTCTAGTTATCTAGTGGCGCCGTTGCTTAGATATCTTCTTATCAACTTTGAAAAATGAGTACTGAGCCCAAGGTCATCGAGAAAGATTGGAAATAAGCTGGTAAAATACCTCACTTTTTGGTTCATTTTTCCTTTTTCAAATCTGTCATTGGTTTTCAACATTTTTTGAATTCACAGGTGCATTCTGCTGGGTGGAACGTGATTTTCAGCTCGATAACACCTAAAACAATGGTACTTCTTCCTTTGATTCCTCTGCATCTTCCTCTCGAGCGTTTGTAGAGGGTATCATCATCCAAGAGTATTTCAAAAAGATGATCCGCGTTCGAGTCAACGAACGTGAAGAGGAGGTGCTCATAGATAGAATCTGTGAGCGAAGTGGGAGGAACGAAAGTAATTCCAACGATATGTCGGATTTGCGGGTACTCAACGAAGCGGAATTAATCGATAACTTAGAGAAACGCTATGCAACTGGTAGAATATTTACATTCATTGGGCCAACGCTGTTAGTGGTTAACCCCTTCAGATAAATAGATGGACTGATCTCAGAGGAGAATAATAAACTCTACTATAATTCAATAATCGAATCTTAAGCTGGACCTCTAGCATTGAAATCAGTGTAACCACATGTCTACGCAATCGCGGCTGAAGCATATCGATCGCTATCGGAAACTGGTTAAAAATAAGCCATCGTTATCAGCGGTGAATCAGGTGCAGGCAAGACAGAAAACGCCAAACTCTGCATGAAATTCCTTGCTAGCATCTAGCAAATGAAGGCACCTACTAGATCAAGAAGAAAGACACTAACGACAGCTGGATAGCAATAGTCCTCATAACTCAACTAGACTCTTCACTCCTCGTCCTTCTCTTCTAAATTCTAAACCATTGAAGATAAAGTACATTCTTGAATAAAAATGCAATAAATTCCAAAATACACCAGATTACACATATTCCTGGGAATTTCTCAAATTGTAAATTTTTGGACTTTTAGATCCTCAGTTGTAATCCAGTGTTGGAGTCTTTCGGAAACGCGAAAACAGCTAAGAACGATAACTCCAGCCGATTCGGGAAGTATGTGACGATGACAGTCGATATTAAGGAGAATAAAATCATCGGAGCATAGATCAAGAACTATCTCCTGGAGAAAATTAGGATCATTCAACAAGTAATTGCTATTTTTCATGGACTTGTGAGTTAGTGACTGATACACTATCTGCTTGGTTTCTATCATTGTAATTAATTTCCTCACACCTTTTTGTTGTATTTTTCAGGGATAAGACGACAACAGCTTTCACATCTTCTATTACCTTTTGTATGGTGCTACGAATCAATAACTTTAAGATATTTCCTTGGTTTTCCCAAATGGCGAACGAATGACTGCACAGAATTTCGATTACCTCTAGAATTCTGCTTCCAAACTCAGGTAACTAGATTATTCCAATTAATTTCTGGAAGTACTTGACGCCCTCGAAGTCCTCGAGCTGGAGAACTACAAGGATGCAGTTCTCAGAATCCTAGCAGCCGTACTGCATCTTGGAAATATTAAATTCGATGCCACGAACAGAGATGAAAGTAACTCGAAAAATATTTTTGATAAATATCGTTAGTTGTTATTTCTTTCTTAATTTAACAAATTTGTTTTCTTTTTAAGACCATCCCTGCACGATATCTAATCCAGAGCAATTGAAGACAGTAGCAAAGATTTTAGGCATCAGTGAGGTCGATTTAGAAAGGGAATTAACTAGTAAATAATAGATTGTCAGTGGAATCGGATATTCAAAGTACTTCACTCTGGAGGTATGCTTGAATTAAAGAGACTCTATAGCAAAAGAGCTTTACGAATAGCTGTTCAATTGGATAGTCAGAGAATGCAACAATAGTCTACTTCCAAAAGAGGATCATACATATGTGCACAATCCAACTCAGCATTCTACAATTGGATTGCTGGATATCTATGGATTTGAAGTCTTCAACAAAAACGGATTTGAGTAGTTCTTCATTAATTACACGAATGAAAAGCTCTCACAGCTCTACATCCAGTATGTCTTCAAAGCTGAAGAAGAAGTAACAAAAAATCAGTAGGTTTTCTCGATTAATTTCATTTTGTGTGTGTGTGCTCTTAGACTTTCAAAGAAGAAGGTCTGTATGTGTACTTCAAAAGACTAGATTTCAAAGACAATCAAGATGTCATCAGTATTATGGACAGCTAATCGGAGCCGCTGGGCATCTTCAAACTACTTGAAGACCGCTGTAAAAACCCCGCTGCTAGTCTTGACATCAATCTGCTCAATGACATCCGTAAAAAGCACGGTGACAAAGACAAACTAGCGAAAAATCCCAATCACAAATTCAGACTACCTAAAAAAATCAGTGATTCCACATTCATCATTGTCCACTCAGCAAGGGATGTCGAATATGAAATCAATGGGTTTATCGAGAAGAATAAAGACGAAGTGAATTTAAATTTACTTCGATTGATCAACAAATCTCCTGTGGCATATCTTCCATTGATTATCTCAGAAAGAGAAGAAATTGCAACGGAATCGATTCGAAAACTACCACCTGGGAAGGAAGCAATTGGATAGCAGCGAATGAGATAGATCAGCTAGAAGTTCATATCGGAGGTTTCTGCATTGATGAATGAATTGATTTCCTGCAATGTTTAGTTTATAAGATGTATCAAACCGAACGAAGAAAAGCAGCCCCTTGTGATGAATTAGCGGTTTTCACTGAATTAAATCAGGTACCTTGGTGTCTTGGAATCCATTTATGTCAGAAAGCAGAGCTACCCTATCAGATACAGCCATAAAGCGTTCTACTCGAGGTTTGGATTGATGATGCTAGAGACATAGAAATCATATTTAGAGTATGAGAGTGAAAAAGCAGATTTTGCACCGCTTGTGCAATAGTAAGTAGTTTTTCCCTTAGAAAACAAAAAATATAAAACACACACATTATTTACTTACCTTTTATTTGATTTTCCTCAATTTGTTAGACTCTTCAAAAAATGTTTCCCTAATCTCGATGAGAAGCAAGTACTCTTTGGCAAGACAAAAGTGTTCCTCAAGAAGTATGAAGTTCTCCATGAAATCACAGAGACCTACACAAAGAAAACGGAGAAAATGTTCTTAGCTGTGAAGAAAATTAAAAAGAAATTCTGGTCGTTCATGCAGTTGAAAATCTTCAGGTGTTTCATCAGAGGGATAAGGAAAATGCAGAGAATCTACAGGAGATATCTCTAGTTTAGGTAGTCTGCTCATGTCATCCAGTAGTACATTTTCGCTTACAATATGAAGCAGCGGTATTAGCAAGCAATGGTAGCTGTTTCGAAGATCCAAAAAGAATGGAGAATTGCAATTCTTCGATTGAGGGATGTCACTTTTAAACGAATCAAAAAGACTTATGTCCTCGATAAAGCACTGCTCTAAGCATGGAATTTTATTGTCAATCGAGCGGCTCTTGTGATTTAGAGAATGCTGAAAGGTTGCCATTGTCGTGGTGTGCATGCCAAGAAAGTTCTGTAGATTAGAACGTTTACGCAGCGAACACGGCAATTCAATGCGTCTATGAAAATCAAGTTGATAGCTCGTCGTTATGAGGCTTATCGCAAGTAAAAGCTAATTAACTAAGCAGTCTTCACGATTCAAGGTTGGTTTAAGATGGTTTGGCTGAGCGAGTTGCTAGCAAGACTGAGAAAAGCGACAAGACTTCTCCAGAGAAATGTCAGAACTTTTTTGATAAAAAAAACGGAGAGATAAAAGCGCACAGCTGAATTTCTTGGCCCTATTGTCTAGAATCTCAACAAAGTTCGTATTTCTGAAGAATTACATCTTTTCAATGGGCAATCTACTGCTATTGATCCACCTTCATTACTCCCAAAAGAGATTGTAATTTCTAATATTATAAAAATTTAGGTTTATTAATTCTCTTTGATCGTGTTTTCAACTCTTTTTCCTAGTTTCGATCTGACAGATCTGTGGAGAGTGTCCTTGAAAAGTCACACGAGCATTTTTTCTCAGCAAGAATGTATTTATTCAGCTACATTATCGATTTCGAAATCTTATCTGATACTACGGAGATATACGATCCACTCTGGTCAACATTTTATTCCGCTTCTTTTAGAGATGGATATGAAAAATAAGCATATCTACAACATCTATCAGTCGGTGACACGCATAGTCTTTCATGCAGTCTCAGTAGTAAAGTTCATACTTGGGGCTGGAACGATTATGGTTAGCTAGGTGTACCGATTGTAGATATTTAAGAATCAGAGAATTAGAATGGATTATTCAGTGGAACTTAGATTTTCTCAATGAATGTGCCTGCGTAAATCAACAGGATTTAATAAATATCCACTGGCAGCAATCACAATGTTCTTCTTGATATCAAAGGGTCGATTTGGTCATGGGGATGCAATAACAAAGGTAAACACGCAATTATCTTTTTCTCTCTTTTCTGATCGAAATTCCTTAACTTTTGTTGTTGTTATCACCTATCCCACCTCACCTAGGCTAGCTTGGATAGAATCACTATGAGACCTTAGACTCCCCAACAAAGTTAATTTGTGGAAAAAATGAGTTCTGCAAAATTGAAGCCAAAGGAGATGAAAATTACGCAGTCACAAAGGAAGGCAAACTTTTTCATTGGCCAACGAGAGGACTTCAAGGGGAATGTGTCAACTATCCTCTTGAAATTATCCTCCCGAAGGTGCTCATTAAAGACGTTGGATGCGGCCATAACTTCGCTGTTCTCTTAACAACGCATGGTCTTTTATATAGTCTAGGTAGTGAAAACAACGAAGGAGAGTTAGGATTAGGTGATACTTTGCCTAGAAAAATTCCAACTTTAATTAATTCTCTCAAAGATGCTGGGGAGAAGATCCTTCAAGTCGACTGCGGGTTTAAGCATGTCATATGCAAGACGTCTCTTGGTATGACCTCAAAAATATACTGATTGCCTGTGACAATTCTCAGATTTTGAAATAACTTTTTTATTTGTTTTTTTTTTCTTCACAAAAGGTAAGGTGTTTACATGGGGCTGGGGAGAACGAGGACAATTAGGTCATGGAGGTTTCAACAATGAATTACATCCTAGATTTCTAAAAAGCCCTCGTCTTACACAAGACAAGTGCTTGCAGGTCTTAGCTGGGCATAAATGCTCATTTATTCTCTCCGATACCAGAAAAATTTATCATTTTGGTACAAATTCCACTATCGATCACAAGGCGGATCTCACCGAATTCAATATCAAGACGAAGGTAAAAAGTTATTAGCAAATACTCCCTTCCCTGCTTAGCTATTTCTATTTTCAAAGAGTGACAAGCTCAGCTAGAGTTTCTATGAGCCTGTGAGAATCTAATCGACTTGGAGTAAAACCCTCAGCATTGTGACTGTAACATTCGGCAACACTCGGAAATCCTTCGAAAAGAATCTGGTCTTGAAAGCGAAGACACTCAATAATCTCACAGCTAAATGGGCAGAAAGCAACATCGACTCGATTGACCCGCCGTTTGTTGATAAAATAGCTAATTTCATCTCAGAAAAGAATATGAAAATGCCTCTGTCGCGCGTGCCAGATGTGCAATTCGAATCGAGAAAGTAGTTCTAGCGACTCAAGAGTGAATTGCAAGAAGCCAATTACATGCAACTCATTGAAGAGGAGTTCGAAACAGCACACAAAGCAGAATCATTTGAGATCAGTGCGTAATAGTAGTAGTTTTTTCCATCTTCCAAGGAAACCATCCAGCCAATATAAGAACGCTCATAGAACTTCAGTAATCAACTGGTCAGCCCATAGAAGCAAAGAGAATTAAGAGAAAAGTATAATGTTGACTGGCAGCAAGAAAATTGGGAGGAGTTTCAGCAGTTGAACTTATCGGAGAGTGTCCGTGATAGCCTCGTGGAGTTGAATGACTAGAATTACTTTGAGAGACTCTAACAGTAACAGTAGCAATAGGTATTATTACAGGAGAAGGACTAACAGTTATCTGGGAAAACTAAGAAAACGCACGTTAATGTTACGAACCGTTATAAAGTTAGTGATATCCCTGAAAGCAGCAGTAGCAAAACGAGTTTGTCAAATGCATCTTCAATGCACGGTAGTCTTGTTGATAGCCAAAGGAAGAAGCAGTTACTCACAGATTCGTAGTAGCTTCGCTCGCACAACAATAGCACGAACCCTGAAAGTGAACTAAAACGGTCGAATGCCTCATCTTAGAGGGGGAAATAAAGTGAATAGCAGTAGCAAAAGCAGTAGTAACCTTCGAGTTTCTAATACCTGAAGAATGAACGGTTGAAAAGTTCTACTTCATTTACATATGCGGAAAAAGAAACAGAGAGGCAGAATTCAGCTGAAGGGAGTACATTATCAGAAAGGTAAAAGAATTGGATTTGTTTAGGATAATTTTTGAGCTAATATGGGGATGGTGAATGAGTGAGTTCAGAGTTAATAAAAGTTATTGTTTTTATTGGATTTCTTAGAGAGAACAAGATTCGAATTGTGAGATAAAAGGTGGAAGAATTATCCCGCATCCCTGAAGAGTAATGGTCAGAGATTGACAGAGAATTCATGCGTGGAGCTTAGTAGTTAAATCTCAATAGCTTAACAATTCCAGAGGTTAATAAATCATAGACTAATGTTTAAGCTGCACAGTAATCTGGAGGGATTAGTGGAGAGAAATCGAGTTTAGTGAGCAGCTTTTAGAAAGCAGATTAAAAATCAAATAAAGTGACTAGCAAAAATGCATTCCCAAATAATAGCAACAATAATACTAGTAGATCAAAAAGGGAAATCACAAAAAACGGAGAGGAGGCAGTCTTGGAGAGTGTAAAAGGGCGATGGATGCAGCTTAGAGGTTTACCAAGAGAAGAATGGACTTAGAAGGATGCAGAATTCATGGCGATTGTTAAATAAAATAACCTTGAAGCAGTTTTTAACAATGGCAAAACATCTTGAATATCCAATGAAAAATTGAAGCTTTTTTGAAATAAAAATAAAAATAATTAATGTATTGAAAAATAACAGAATTTTCATTAGTGTATTTGCAGACAATTTTTAGGAAAAATATTTAGTTGAGAAGTAGGCAATGTTGGAGGTATTCTCTTCTCTTGAGAGGATAACTCAAACTAATGTATTTTTGTTTTGTTTGTATTTTATTGAAGAAAAAGAACACTTTTCAACTAAAATCAAACACTTGAACATATCACGAGCAGTTGGTTTCATAAAACTAGATTCATTCTATTAAAGTTTCCTTAATGTGCATAGAGATCAACTAATATTAGCTGTTTTTGTTGGTTTTTGATTTCCGAAAGCTTGTCAAAAAATAATCCCCCGCCAATTCAAAAATCTAGCAAAAATACATCAAAACTCATTTAACTAAAAAAAAGGAAATACCGAGTCAGCCAATTTTTCACTCTATTCACCTATCCACTGTCTGGGGAAGAGGAGGGGATGTCATCGTAATCTTCTCAATAGGAGAAGTACTCTGTAGCACTGAAGTATGAGATCTTTTCTTTCAATGAAGATGTGATCAAGTCTATCAACTTCTAGAATCAAGGAAGTGTGCTGGTTTTCTGCAGCGGGCAAGACAATGATTCGCTGAAATTAGTTAACTCCACTATCAATAAGGATTATATGGACTCAGGATAAGGATAAA
>Ga0302271_10004104_pt1 | contig 11810 bp, 7 predicted proteins | sample III_Bog_N1_1_FD_198767 | JGI IMG/M metagenome (GOLD analysis project Ga0302271, IMG submission 198767) | Peat permafrost microbial communities from Stordalen Mire near Abisko, Sweden - III_Bog_N1_1 | ecosystem: Environmental > Terrestrial > Soil > Wetlands > Peat | place: Sweden: Abisko... | reverse complement strand
TAATATATATCTATCTTGTTATTTACAAGCAATTTAATATGAAATCAAAATCAAAAAAGTTTCCAAGTAAATATGGGACGCACTGTAAGAGACAGACAAGAGCAATTATTTGAGATTAATTTAAAAAGGGGAAATGACAAGTATAAGATACTCAGATTTGATACAGAGTAATTCGGATTTAATCTCTGTAATCTAATTAAGAGAAGTGAGAATAACAAAAGCTATAAATACATCTTTTTACTGAATCTTATTCTTTCTTTTTTCTTCTTCTTCTGATTCTCTCCTTCATAAGTCTCATCCAATTATCATGACTTCCATTTTCTCTTTCTTACTTCGCTTCATTTTATTCAGTTTTTCCCTATCCTCGAGTGACTTAAGCCGTTTCTTCGTGCTCTAAGATAAAGATCTATTTATTGAATGTGGGGTTACTTACAATTCCAAGCATACCTTCTCTGGAGAGACTATTTTCTCCTCCGTGGGTATCCCTGACGAGGTTCTCTATGATGTCACCTTAACTGGCTGGTTTTTGCTCAAAGGCGAGCGCTCCAATGATTACCTATTATTCAGCATTCGAGACGGTTCGACTAACATCTTCACGCTGTACTACAACATTGTTGCTACAAATCTTTCATATGATCTGCTAACATCTAGTAATCGACAGGCATTGACGTATCCTTCGATTGCTAGGAACAAATGGTATTTCATTAAAGTCAGACTCGTTTTCGATAGCCAAATTAATTTCTCTCTGTCTTTGCATCTTTAAATGATTCAAAACGATATCGTACAACTAGACTAAGTGGACTCTGCATCCTTATTGTAGTAAGCTGGTCTTCCACAAGAATTCAACAGGAAAACGATGATTTTCTGGTTTGGATATCACCCACTCACAAAGCTGCAACCGTCCTGCACTATTTTTCGATATGTAACAACACAAACAATCACAAATTTGTTATCCTATGAATTTTTCTCCTTCCCTTGCATTTGAATTTAGTTCATAATCTATCTATCTGAGCAGTCAACGAACGATGCTGATGAAAGCGCCTACACAAGGCGTTCAGCTGTTGATACATATTTGCTTTGGAACTACGATAGCTTCGAGAGAATTTCTGAGAATACCTAAATCCTCTCTACAACTCAACCTGATGGGGCGTTCACTCCTTTGGCACTGTTTACCAACCATCTCATCGAATTCCCTCAAGGATCTGCACTCAAGCTTGGGAAACTAGATGGACTTGAGTCAGCTGGCTTTATCATTCGATTCTCTTTTAAATTAACACAATCCCCCTTGACAAATGACTAGAAGATCCTGAGTATTTTAAGCGTTAAAGAAACGATGCTTCAATTGTATTTAGCTAAAGTAACTCGGAGTCTATTCCTCGCTGCCTATCCTGTCAACACTGTTGATTGTGGGCTGCGTATTGCAAATGGAAAATGGTATTATTTTGTGGTGATTGTAAATCTCTTTGATATTCAGAAAGTCTAGTTAATTGTAAAGTACGATTAAACATTTATTGAGAAATCCAGTAGTTTTAGTTCTACAAATTACAGCTCGCTTGATTTTCAATTTGGAAGTCAAGACAATGTTCAAAATTTTACCATTAAGTAAGAACAAACAATATCCAATTTAATCACAATCATAATTCCTTGTTTGTATATTGTTCTTCCCTAATTAGCTAAGTCCGATTCTACAGAGGCACATTTGTGACTCAAACAGATGACTGCTTCATTACTACTGCAAGGAAAGAACGGCATTGCTTACTCTGCTAACCTGGGTACACTCTTGTCTTGGAAATAGGATCACAGTGCTTCTCTGACTCTCCAACTTACAGCTCCCTTGATTTCTACGATTGGATGAAAAGAGACTGCCCTGATAAAATTGATGGTACACCCACAGGCTCATGCATGAATACTTACTATCAGTAATCATCTCCCTGTGAAGCTGTCTCTGGATACTGCAACACATGCAAGGCACAGACTTCTTGCCAGTATCATCAAGACAACAGAGACACATTCCCAGGTACTCAGTTTTTCTTTACTTTTCGATCTCTCATATGCTAATTTCTCATCTTTCTGGATGTTTATTTATGAAGGCATTTGCAATGTTGGCTATTTCGATGATGGGTTCCTTTGCATTGCTGAAGCGAATAGCATCCCACATCGACAGAATCTCGTGAAATTCCTGCCTACCATTGGTACAGCTTAGCCAGAATCTGTCTATCAAGTCAACAGCGGTGATATATCCTGGGACAGTACTAGTAAATCTCTGTTTGTTGGATTTACACTAAAACCTACTTAGCTCGGCTCTTCAATCACTAATTAGCTTGTAGGTTACATTCGAGAAAAGAATGTAGCAGACTACATTTCAATAATTTTAAACGTGTATGGAGATGGCACAAGTAACACAGTGTGCTTTAAGCCTTACAAAGATACTTTAGGGTGTTACGAATGGAATTCGTCGTTACTTTGGATTGGACTGTGGACAGACTTCATATCAACAACTGTGACCTTCGTAGGATACACAGGATAAATCATTAAAGTGAAGCACAGCACTAACTTTCAATTTATTTAAGATCTAGTTGTCTGCATAGGATAATGTTCTTCTTTAGCAGCTTCAATTTTCTAGCCATATCAAGGAGCGCTTTCTTCCGAAATAACCATAGTGAAAGGTAACATAATTTCTAAAAATACTCATAATCGAAGAAATATTTATAATTTTTAAAACATTATCCTCTTTTTTTCGTTTCCCTCAAGATATAATTTATTCAAATGCCTATGCTGATAGGCTCTTTGGTTTGAGCAGAGAAACATCTGTAAAGATATTTAATTTTCAAGCCATCAAAGCTACAGTAAGTGGTGACAATGTGTCTCTGCAGAATCTCATTTAATTATTCCCCTAAACATCATCTAAATCGTTGGCAATCTTCCAAGGAAAGGCATCTCCTTTGAGAGGGTTTTCCATAAATTCGAGATCGAGTGGATTCATTGGATAGAATCTTCTCGGAGTGGAGATGTCTATTTCCATGAGTATCTACATAGAGACTGCTTCTTAATTCCTTAAATTCTTTAGCTACGAAATAAATACATTCGAGATAACTTATTCCTTCTTATAGCATCGATTCTTCGACCAAGTCACGATCTCCATTTGCTTTAGTTTCGAATGTAAATCCACTAAATATGCAGTTCTAACCAAGAACAAGCCATAATTTCTAGGTAAAAAATCTTAAAATTCTTTCAATTTATCTTTTTTTCTTTTCATATTATATCCTCTTTTTTTATTATCGAGCAATAATCATGAGAGATTTGGATATGCACTCAAATGAAGTGAATTATTTGGAGTTTGAAGTCGTGTGCAACTTTCGACGAGAGAAACTGCTCTTTCATTTGGCAATAAATAATATTCTTACTGTTAAATCCAATATTCAGATGTTCAGTGGGCCAGGTTCAAGTTATTACTTCAATAATCTCAATATCTACACAAACTACGACTTCTACTACGATTACACACTAACAGATAACTGTTTTATTTACATTAATCTGGCTGATATGATATGTATTAAACCCAAAGAAGGATATGCTTTATATCACGGGGATAGTACAGCTGGAAAAGTAGTAGTTGTTGCAAAAGATGACTGCTATTCTTACTCCACAGCAACATAAGCAACGATTTACAACCCTTACACAATGGAGTGCCTCACTTTGAATTCAATTATCAAAGGATGCAAAACGTACACTGACGATCTTTTGGGCTGCCTCGAGTGCATTGATGAAAATGCCTCCAGTAATGATTGCACAATTTGCAGTGAAGGTTTCTACAAGGAAACAGCTGGTGCAGATTGTTAAGGTAAGATTAGCTAAATATGATATGCTTTATGTGTGTGTTAACTTTTTCTGCTTATTCCCTTAATAAAACTAGCTTGCCACCAGAAGTGTCTGACATGCTCTTCGTCTTACAATAATTGCACTGCCTGCAAATATGATTAGACACAAATCCCTGATTGCCAGTGTGTTGAACCAAATCAGTATCTTGACAATAACTATGAGTGTTAAAGTAAAAAGATTAGCAAATTTTTAGAATTGCAAATCTATAGATCAGCATCCTCTTCAAAATAAAGTTTGTCTTTTTGAAGTATTGGTTATTTTGTTTGTTTTTCAATTAATTAGACTGTTCACCATCCTGTGAATCATGCTTTAGCGAAGCTGACAACTGCTTTGCTTGCTCCGAGGGAAGAATCTCTCTGCCTACTTGCTCATGTGACCCATAGTATTATGATCTAACCCTCTCTACATCAAACGTCTGTGTACCAATCCTTTGCGCTTACAACTGTGACACTTGCCTGTCGTCTTCCACAACCTGCTTGACCTGTTCAGACGGACATGAAATCCCACCTGAATGTCCCTGTATCAATGGCAACTTCGAATCTAATCAACTCTGCTAGACATGTGGAAATCAGAAATTCCTTCCGGCTGGCAGCTCAATTTGTAGTGAATGTGATGTATCCTGCAAATCATGCTCAGGGACCAGCACGGCTTGCACAGAATGCTATGATACTCTATTCCTTGTGGATTCAACTTGTCTTTGCTCAGATCTATCTTCTTTCTCATTCTCAGCCTCTGGGGAGATTCTTTGCTCTTAATACATGGATGTATCCCTCCACATCGAGCTCAGAAATTCAATCTACTCTTTAGTCTTCACATTTGACTCCCCTCTGAGTGAAATCTACTTCACCTAAAACCCCATCGATTCCTTGATTTTCATCTACATATCTCAAATCCCATCAGAAAATTTTTCCGTTACAGACTCTTCTCTAGATGGAAACACTTTGACACTCACATTAACATTCCTCACAAGCTTTTCAGCACAATCGGGGTATGCTACTTTTATCCTCAACTAGCCATTCATGAGCTCTTCTGGTGACTCTGTCCTGAACTAAAAATACCTTACAACACCACTGAATTTTAAAATCGGTCCATTAATTATCGCTTCCAATGAATGGACATCCACGAAGTCCTTCTAAGTCTTGACATCTGGTATCTAGAACACTAATCCCTATGTATTATCGTTCATCAGGTAGTTCTAAGTTATCTTCTATGTTCTCAATACGCTGCAGCCATGTGTAGTATTTCTCATGGTCAAAATCACCATTCCACCTAATCTCTATTAGTTCCTGTAATTCGTAGGGCTGATGATCTTCCCAGATGTCCCTGATTACTCTGTTGTGATTGTCAAAAACGACTATGAGATCCTAGGAATAAAACTAAAAGAAGACATAGACTATTCTGAAAATTCTAGTGAGGTTTTCAGGCGATTTACATTTTGCAATGCATTGCTTGTGAATAATTTAATAGCCGCCTTGATGACTCTAGCATGGCCATTGCTGATGTTGCTCACTTAGATTTGCTAGGAAGTAGCAATTTCTAATAAAACCATATTGCATGCCTCTAAGGCAGCCATTTTTTGTCTTTAGAAAATCCATGATAACTGTGAGGTTGCGTTGCTTCTTGTGACCACAGCTGCTTTTAACTAATTCCTGAACTTGAATCAAAGCCAATATCTCAATAGAATCAGCTTGTACACAGCCATCGCGATTGTAATCATTCTTTTATCACAGAATATCTCGAACTACATAAACTTAGGAGAGGATGCTATCAAAGAGAATGGAGGGTACTCACCATAGAATCCTTACTTAGCTCTAGTTGGGAAGCTTGATTTCCAGCAGAGACCTTCCCTTATCCGAAAATATTTCTTCTTTCAGCAGGCTCGGAAGTATTTTCTGGCAGCTGTAATAGTGTTCATAGAAGTCTATCCCACAATAGTATGTATCCTCTCTGCGTCTATGTTTTTGGCATCTATGGTCTATTCTTTATGGTTACGACCATACAAAAGCAAATGGGGAAACATATCCAAGATCGGAGGAGAAGGTAGTTTAGCTTCGTCTTGGTTGATTTTCTTGTTTAAGTTTGTTCCTTTCTAGAGATTTTTCCAAAAAGAGACACTGATACCTGAGGATGAAGTTGCTTCATTTATCAGTTATGGAAATACTGTGCTTCTTATTCTTGTAGTGTTTAACGTAATTTATTTGTGTGATTTCCTATGGGTGCAAGTGGTTAGTAAAGCTATTGACTTCATAAAAGCTAGAAAGGCTAAACAAGAAGAGAAAAAAGCTAAAGAATTAAATGAAAAGACTAAGAAAATAGCTTAAGAAGGTGAAGTTTCAGCAGAGTGTGAGGTAGTGTTTTACAACAAATACAATTTAGCTGATGGCATGAAAACAGATGAAATAGCAGAAAAGGAAGCCGTTTTTTACAGCAAGTAGGATTTCATCAATAAAATTCAAAAGCTAAAAGATTCATTTTTTTCTCGTAACTAAGAGGTTTAATCTGTTAAGGATTCCAAAAGCTGAGGATTTCTTTCAATATTTTTCCATTCCTTTTATTTATTGTTATCTTAGAGTTCACCAAAGAAAGCATTCTTTCTACTAACAAATGATGAAGTACTAATAAATTTTCATGAAAAACTAATAATCTTTTAATATTTTAAACCCCTAGTTATCAAATCAAATGTTTCTTTGCATTTTGTATATTTTCGTTTAAGACCTATTTCCTCTTTTTGTGGTTTCTCTTTTAGACGAATGGGCATCTAAGACTAGGTATTTTAATATGTACTATTATACTTAAAAAGTAATTACCCCCTCCCCTCCGTTATTACTAACTCTATCCCACTAGAGAAGTGTTAGTTATTTTGTGATTATTTCTCTAAAGAATCAAAACTAGTATTTCGCCATAAACTAACTTGAGTATTCTAACATAAACTCTACTATTCTCTTTTCTTTATTAAATCTTTTCAATATTGCTTTTGCAATGTCTTTTCAGATGAAAGGTCTTCGATGACAGAGAGAAAGAAAAACGATTCTGATTATTGTATGCATTCATTCATGTCCTAAGACTAGTATTGTTAGACTATTATTCATCAGTGATACTTACATATTCAACAGTAAACCTCCCCAATCCTTGAAAAAATATTTTGATCTTCAACTTCTTGTATTATGATCATTGATATGTCAATACTGCTTATTGTGTAGATAGTTAGTTAGTTAAACATAATGAAATTTTTTCTTTTTTTTTGTATTCTTTCTACAAGCATACTTCATCAAAGATGTGCTGAGAAGAATCACGTAGCAAGAGGTGCTGCTAAAATACAATAATATTCATCATAGACCTTCTAAGTCAGCTTTGAAATTTGTTATGAATTTTACCCAAAATATCCAAAACATTTAATAGTGCATCATCGATGATATTTCGGCAGAAATAAGAATAGTCCGCATTAAGAAAACTGTATATGAAAGGATATGTGTGGGATGAGTTTCATATGACTATTCGTAGTGTGAAGTAACTTTCGCAGATTAAATGGGAGTGCAAAGGGGAAACTTTCAAAGAAACAAAAAAGCAAAAATTATTTATTATTATTCCAAAACCAGACAAAGAACACAAATGACCTCACGCAAGAACCTTTATGCTTAGAACCCTTGGCATGCTGTCGCCATTGGCAAGAAGATCCCTTAGTTTGTCCAAGCTATCATTGAAATCCCAAAAGGTTCCAAGGCAAAATACGAACTTGATAAGGAATCAGGTTTACTCAAACTCGATCGTGTGCTGTTCTCCGCAGTACACTACCCTGCGAACTATGGATTCATTCCTTAGACATACTGTGATGATAAGGATCCCTTGGATATCTTGGTTATCTGCAGTGTTGACGTCGAGCCATTATGTCTGATTGAAGCGAAAGTCATCGGAGTGATGCACATGATCGACGGAGGTGAGATCGATGATAAGATCATTGCTGTAGCAGCACATGACTAATCAGTTAACACACTTAACGACCTTTCTGAGTTACCTGAGTACCTCATAGCGTAGATCTAAAGGTTCTTTGAGGATTACAAGAAACTCGAGCACAAGGATGTCAAAGTAAATGAATTCTAAGGCAAAGAGAAGGCATATTAGATTATTATGGAATCCATTGACCTTTACAACAAGGAGTTCGGTGTACCTGCAGCAGTAAATAACAATCCAGCATTGTGAACAACGAAAGACATAGAAATAGTAAAAGCAAAGCAAAATAAGACACAACAATACATTGATCAATGAATGCAAAATACAAATATTTTCTCTTCCTTTTCTTTCTCCCCCTTTTATGCATCTTGTACGTTTCAATATTTCCTGAAATGTTGTGGTTGTGTCTTCTTCGCATATTAGCATTATCCTATCTTGATTCTTCTTTTAAACAAGTCTACAATGGGTGCTTCTTGTAATTCGTAGTTTTCCTCTTTTTTTGCGTTTTTTCATTACGCTTTTGTCACCTTTTGTTAATCTCCCTCCTCCCACAATATTTCAGCTTTTAAATCTTTAAAAATCTTGAAAATCATGCCTCTTATATCAGCTTATTTTCATTGCACAGCTTCATTTACATTTGTTCTTCTTTCTTTGTCTTCCCGGGTGTTCATACTTTGATTTGACAATTCTTCAATTATGTGAATTTATGGATTTAACGCCTTGAGAAACTAATTAAAACCCTCTATTAGTTATTAGTATTTGTTTTTTTCCCATAAGATGAAAATCAGTTCTTGCTTTCTTTGCATTTAATGTGTTACTTTTTACTATTTCTAAATATATCCAAATGCACAGTAAACAAATAGGTTTCCCTAATTTTACAACCAAAAAAAAGAATGAAAAAGCTCATGCACACAAAAAACTCTTCTTTTTAAATGAAATGTTTTATACATTTTTTACAATTATTAATTACTATTCAAACAATCTACATATATTTTGTTGTATTGAGGAAAACAAAAAAAAGATCAACCAAACAAGCTACTCAACCAAAGAGGAGAATAAATACCAATGACCTAATAAAATAGTTTTTTAGAAACTCATTAAATTAGTTGAGAAAGTTGCTTTTCCAAAAAATTTGTGGCAAAATAGTATCCTTATTAGCTGATGCAGTCTTCCACAAAATAAAGCTTGTTTTTATTGTACCATCGTATTATTATTCTTGCTGTTGATAACACTGGAATCATTCAATGTATTTGTTTCAAGCCATTGATATTCTCACTTTAAATAATTACACACATTTAACTGATATCAACAGTGTCTTCTATTCAAGGTTATGATTCTTTACTTTTTGCTTCTTTGCTATCTTGGTTTGATACTTTAGGTATCTTTTACTCAATCGGTATTTCTTTCTGCTATGGTTAATTAATAGGAATAGTATCAGCAGTAGCTTGTATTTTTCCTGCCTTTGTTGGGGTAATAGGTGTTGATAAATCCTGAAATGTTTATTATTAGGATTGTGTTGGTGATTCTTTAGTTTTTTTATCAGAAGAAGATAAAATAGGGGAATGTTGTGATGGTACTGAAGATGATGATTGCTTTGCTAGATTAGACTCTGGAGTGCTACTGTGGTTATTAATTTATTACTTTGAAGATGGAAGATTTTATGTTGATTGCTGAGGCAAGATATTTGCTGTTGAAAAGCTAATAATCTATGGAGAAATCGGGATAGAGGTTAATGACTGAGTTTTTAATTAATCTTTTGATGTAAGAGGCTAAGCTAAGGAATGCGTAGAAGCTGCCTATTCAGATTATTAGGATTGTTTCTTTGATTAGTTCTATTGTTATTGCTGAGAATCTTTATTCTATTGTTGTTACTGCTATTATTATTATTATCCTTGTGTGGTTGTACTCTCCTTTGTTGTAACAGTCCTTGTATTCGCAGTCATCGTTCCTTCAGATTTTGTTATTCTCTCTGTTTCTTATTCCTTCATTGACTGCTAAACTACACTGTTTGTGGTTTTATTGTTAGATCCTGCGACTGTTGGTGTATTTGGTTTATGTAAAGGGGTATTAGTTGTAGTATTCATTAGAGAGGATTTGGTTAGTTATTAGCTGCCATTTTCTTAGAGGATCCTCGAAGGATATGATTATGGTTATCCAGTAACACTGATAGACTCACAATCTGTTACATTTTGATTGATCATAGTTTAAGGTTATTACTAGATCTATCCATTAGATTAAGAAGCATCTTTAGTAGTATTAGTATGGTCTATCTTTTTCTTCAATAAAAAAGCATCTATTTTTTATTAGAGCGTGGACTGTTATGTACTACTATTCCTGCCAATATTACTACTTCTGGATGGCATTATTCCCTAATCATCATCGTCTTCTTCTAGCATATCTATTGGTGTCTTGTAATGCTATCCAGTTGCATCTCTTGGTGTTCCTCCTTCATGCACAACTGCTTCAACTACATTCATTGTTGGACTGCTCTTAACCTCTTTAATATTATGATTATTATCACTTTCTTTCATGGGATACTCTCCTAATTCCTCATCTCTAAGTCCAATCCCCGTTGAATTCATCATCATCCCTTAATGGTATCCTTAAACATCACCACCTACACCAATATCACCATTTTTCCCAGTGCCACCCTCCGAGCTGCAATGACTTTGATACTCTCCAAACTCATTTTCAGCAAATTGCATACCCATTCCATTATTTGTATTGCTCTACATGCTATTATTCCCATCTAGATCATCATCTAAACCTAACAAATCAAGCCATACAGCATCTGATTACCCTATTCCTAACTAGGCATCGTCTTCTTATTCTACTTCTTTTGTATTTTTCTAATTTCCTAAAACATTTTGTAAAGATCCCTTCATATCCACCTGATCCTCCTAATCCTATCCCTCATTGACCTTTTCCTCTTCCTCTTCCTCTTTGTCTTCATCTTCATCTTAAGACAATAACTCTTCTTCCGTGATATATATTTACTTAAACACATCTCTGACATCTTTGCATTTCTCATTCCTTTACATTTACCTAATCATTCGTTTAACATCAATATCCAGAACACACCCTAATAAACTCTCCTTTAACAGCATTTTCCCAGCTGTGATTCTCACCGAAACAGCTTTATCTTCCACAACCATTCTCATGAATTCCTCCTTGAAATAAGACACAAATATCTTCGGAGTCAATTAACTTATCGATCCACACATCAAAACAAACATCCTTCTATGCCCTGAACTATTCGAATGACCAACCCCTCGGACATGTGCTAGCAGCGATGAATACAAGTGATTCGTGTGGATTGTCCTTGGAGGTAACCGCTAAAACAGCATTCCTGTATAATCTGCTACATTATCTCTAACAACACAGACATTATCAATAACTAGCTCGAAGAATTCATTAATGAGCTATCGATGAATGCATGGAATATGCTGAATGAATCCTGGGAGAATCGTAGCTAAGAGTTAACGCCTTCTCCATTGTAGAGTAGATCGCTTCGACCAAATAACAAGCGATTCAAAGAGTCCATTGAGTTCTTCAGCATGCTGGAGTAGACTAATAATGCATTGCAAGATGAAAGAAACATTGTTGATTATGTCAGTTGAGAGCAGCTGATGGTAGAAATAGTTTGGGATAGGTTAGTTGCTGGAGAGTAATTGCATTAAAGAATGCAGATTCTGAGAATAATTAGTAGATGGGAAGTTCGATTTAATCATCGATTTCTGACTGCTGGATGATGACATTAATGAATGGGAGAAAAATGAAGATGACTATGAGGATATCTTTGGATCGATTGTAGTAGGAACAGTAGCAGAAGTATCATTCTCTTCGACAAGTTGATCTAACAGTGTCTTCTCTTGTGGTTTACTTGCATTATTTCCCTCTTTTGGTTCTTCTCCATGCAAGGAATCAATCAGCAATCCTAGTAAATGCTCTCTTGCTTTATTAGCATTGATCACCCTAACGAT
>Ga0302271_10004102_pt1 | contig 11811 bp, 8 predicted proteins | sample III_Bog_N1_1_FD_198767 | JGI IMG/M metagenome (GOLD analysis project Ga0302271, IMG submission 198767) | Peat permafrost microbial communities from Stordalen Mire near Abisko, Sweden - III_Bog_N1_1 | ecosystem: Environmental > Terrestrial > Soil > Wetlands > Peat | place: Sweden: Abisko... | reverse complement strand
GTCGCCAAAGAAAATTCTTTGAATGGCAAACGAAAGGGAGAAGGAAAGAAGGAATAGAATAATAATGTCCAAAAAAAGAAAGTTAAAACTCAGTGAAAAATCTCTACTTGCACTTAAAATTAACAAATGAAATTCATCAAAACAATCGTCATTTTGTTTATTTCATTAATGTAAATTAGAGAGCTTATTTTGTAGATTCCCTTGTATTTTTAACCGTTTTTACTAACGAATGCCTAAATTAATTGATTAATAGATTGATATTACCTTTCTTCATCTTTTTCCCCAAAAAAGCAACTTCTTTCACAAGAATTGCCAAAGCCAAATTATCTCATTAGCACACAGCTAAGAGAAATTCAAATTTCCGCCCTATTTCTATTGTCTTCCTCTATTAATTAGCGAGAGTTTATTGTCGTTTATGCTAAACTTAAACTCAATAAATCACTCTTTCTTTTATCTTTTGGAGATTTTAAAATAATTATTATGTAATAAATTCCTATATTTTCATGATAAATAGAAAACAAAATCAATATTATTTTGAAATAAAACTCTATTCCTCATGAATTTCATATTTTTGCGTTGGGGACTGTAAAAGTTTGAATTTTGATTCAAATGAGCATTCATTTCTTCATTTTTCTAGATAATAATACATTGATAATTACATGATGAAAAAAATAACCTATTATATAAAAATATGAAAATAGATTCCTTCAGGCTTCAAGAGCCATCAAAAAAAATATAAATAATGTCTTATAAACGCTAAATAAGAGAGTTGATTGTTGCCTAAAACCATCTCAAAAAATAATACAAAAAAATGGAAAAATAATCAAGTAAAAGAATTATTATTATTTTCTTCTAAATATGATCATTTTTTATAAAAATAACAGCGAATTTCAAAGAGACTGTTGAATAGATTAACGAAACCAGAATCTTGTGCTCCTGTATTGAAAACATTGCAGGGGTGAGTTAAGAGTGTGCTTGAAGAGCAGAGAGAATGGAGCAAATATAATAAATTATTGTTAAAATAAATTTCTCATCTAAATAAAATTAAGAGCAGGAAGCAGAGTAAGCTCTCAACTTAACTTTACTTTTTTTATTCTCTTCTTGGTTGTCTAGCACCCCCCTCACGACTCCCTCTCTGGTCTTTTCGACAGTTAAAAATATTTATTATATTCCTTCCCACTTCAGCATCTCTCCGAATAATGCACTTGAACTAGAATTTATATGCTTAATCCTAGAACATCTCTAGACCTCCCGCAGCCTTCTATCCGTCTAATCAATCTTTCATCCCGCCACTCTCAAGCCTTCAAAAGTACGAGCATAATTTAAAAAAAATGATTTAGATTAACTCAAAATCAATAAGAATAGAAAGAAAAAAAAACAGCATAATATAAATGAATAAAATACTTAATTATTAAAGTCGTTTAGAAACTTTAATTTATCGCTTTTTAAAAGGATAATCAAAATAAAAAATATAAATGAAATTATGTCTAAATATATTTAGTTTCAATAATTAGAACCTAACATACTCCCACTTCTTGCACTAATTTATATGCCCCTCTGCCACAAATGACTCAGCCTGCCTGATTTGGCAAGAAAAAGGGCTGCTTGTATTGAAAATATATGTGTTTTTTCTTTCTGCTTGATTCACTATTTTCAAAACAGCTTGGGTATTCTGAATTATTTGGGGGAGAAGAAGGAGGGCTTGATATATGATAATTTTTATTCCCACGTGCACCTGCGATTGAAAGCAATTAATGATCTTCTTGTTTTGATAGCAGATTCATTCCAAGCTTCCCTATCTTGAGCGAATAATCTCAACCTAATGAGATTTTGAATCCTAGCAGAAACAACTTCAACTTCTAGCAGCAGCCTTTCCTTAACACGCAGAGACCTTCAAGAAACCTAGGGCTTAAAGACACACCTAATCCTATCCTAAACAGAAAGTAACATATTTAATTCTTTTAAATTCTTCCCCCATTTTTAAGCTTTGCATTTGTTTCTAGAATTTCTTGAAAATATCACAAAAATTAGTATTCTACCATTATTTGGATATTATTTTGACCCTAACGAAAATGAACAAACATCCATAGTCAACTAAGCTCGAAAAATCAGCTTTAGTCTTTCCATTTATCCACTAAGGCTGGAGATTTTTATTTCTTTGAATAAAGAGCGGGGTGAATTTAAATTCTGAGGAAAAGAGAAAGTTTCTTATTTTGTGCCTCCCCAAATGTAGATTCAAAAAGCTGTGATATGAAACAGGAAATCGATTAGGATTGACTTTACTAGAGGCTTTCACTTTCTTCAGCTGAAAAAATACACAAAAAGATTGAGTTTTCATTCTATTTCCTATTATTGATTATCATTTCTTTTCTTGGAATTCAATTTAAAATTTCATAAATCTAACGAATTTTCATCTTTAAAGAAGAATATTTTAAGAATCATTTTGATTGGATTAGATTGTCCAGACACGATCATTTGTGCATCCTAATTCTTTTTTCTCTTCCAATCCCTCTATCTTTATCCATTTTCCCTCAAATTTTAAAGCTCACAAATTTGTTAGCAATATTACAAATTAGTCTCACAAAAAATAAAATGGGATTATTTTTATTTTGGGAATAATTATTAATCTTTTTAAATAAAATGTACATCTAAACCATGATCATGATAAAAAAAATGGTAGATTGTATTTTTCTTTCTTCATTACTATTAAGTCTATGTTATCTTCACTATCATTTTGATTTATTATATATTTACTCTGTTTTAAGGGAGACAAGATATTTTATTTAATCTATTTTCTAAGTTTTAACATGAGAACATACTCTTTTAACACTGACCATATTTTAAAAATTTGTCCAAATTTAAGCAATAAAAGAATTCATTATTAAATGCTTATTTTGTTTTTATTAAACAGCAGCTTTGAGAGTAATGCTTTGAAAAAGAATATGTTTTCTACATCAAGTTTATAGAATCCAATAGTTATCGATGAAGATGAAGCTCCAGAAGAATAAAAACCTGTAGCAAATCTGATCGGAGAATAGTCCTTTCTAGAATACATCCCTAGTAATATTAGCAATATTAAAAATACCAACAATTAGAATAATGGAAGTAGCAGCTTCAATTTAAGCCTTAAAAGCAGTGACATATTTCATCCTAGTTTCGATCCCAAAAGTTAACCGCTATTTACTGCCATGAATTATTCAATTCAACCACAAATAAGTGATTAAAGGGTGATAAAAAAATTAGAAAAACATCTTCAGAATAAGGATAATGAAGAAGTAATTGTTGTGAGTGATGATGAAGAGGAACTACCTTCTCAAGCTATTCCCAAGGATATCTATTATTACTAAGACCCAAAACTCATCTAAAACGATAGAAAATGCAATTAATTCGATAAACTTCTCTAGATGGGCACCAACAATGGGATGAAATCGACAAATTCAGTTTCTAATTTATTAGTGCAAAATTTTTCTATCCCAAAATAGTAAAATACCAACAACTCAGAGAAATCGATATTTTCCATTCCAAAATAGCAAAATAATACTTCTGAGAAATTGATGTAATCTCCTCTTAAACCTCCAACAAATATTAGTAGCAATGCTCCCCTTAATTATCCTCATCATCACCACCATTACCTTTTCAATAATCACCCTTCTACTCTCAATTATTCAGCTTTTAATCCAAATTATAATAATAGTAATAGTAATCTTATCAATTTTAGAAATCAATCCAAAAATAATAAAAATGATATTATTAACAGTAAAATTCAGAACAGCAATAGCACTACGAATGTCTGCTAGACCTCTAAAACCAATGATCATCATGCTTAAAGTGACATGGAAGATATTGAAATTAAAGAAAAAAGCGTTCAAGAAACAAAAATTCATAAAGAAGACTCTCCTTAGAAATTCAAAGAGCCTCCAATAATAAAAAAGATTGCCAAACTTGGAAGACCTTTTAAAAAAGATAGGCCTCCTGTAGAGGAACCAAAACAACATGCTGAATAACAACAATAATAGTAATAATAATAACAACACCAATAACCTTAGCAACAATAATAACCATAACCATTACCTAAACCACAAGAGGACAAGAAAAAACCTTCCTATTGCAAAAAATGTGATAAGCAATTTGATAAAAAACCAGGTGATGAGTCTGTACTGTGCAAGCCATGTCTTTAAATCAAATAGAAGTCAGCATCTAAATCTATTTTTTTTTTAAGATACGAATTGATTAATTGAGTTATTTTGAAAATATTCTAGAAATGAATCCATGGAGAAACGATACTGGGAGCTGGTATTTCTTGGTTCAGATGAGAAGATGAATCTAACTCCAGTCGGTTAGGATTATCAAGCTAGAATCCCTGATTTTGAAGTCTTAAGTAAACTAACTTTAGAATTGGTTGCACACATTCATTCATTAATTTGGTTATTTTCCTTTGATAGCGAATGAGAATTGGAAAAATGAAAATGAAAGCAAATTATAGGTTATCTTAGCAAGCAAGGTCCACAGCTCCACAGATAATCAGGAATGTAAGAATTAAAAAAGGAGATTTTTTTTAAAGAAAAAATTAGTGAAAAATGAGCAATTCTTAAGAAATATTTCAAATTGATTAATACGAAACAGACACAGACACGCTAGGGTTGATAAGATCTCGAGCTGGGGAGAGTTTTACGCATCATGATTATATGAGATTGATCAAGAGCACAAAGCTCTCATTTTCTCTTATGAAATAGAAACTCCATGAAGATGATGAGCATTTCCTTGAAGCCATAAAATGTAATAAATCTAAAAAAACTTAACAGAAACTTTATTGTTCTTTGTCTTTTCAGCAAGCTCCTCGACAACATCAAAAAACCAACGAGTAACAAGACTCACAAAACGAAGATACGAGTACTTGCAAAACTATTGAAAGAAAATAATAACATAAATGTAATAATACCACATAATTTGGGGTTCAAGGATAATTCAAACTCAACCTCCACAAGAGCAGCAAGGATATTATTTGTCCTTTCACTAACTTACTTTCTCTCTCTTTTTCAAGCAAACTTCTCTTTTTTAGATTCTTTTAACAACCTTGTCAAATATAAAATATCTTTTTTTAAATAATTTCAATAACTTTGTGTAGTGTACAAACTATGTGCAGATAATATGAATAAGTATGTTCGAGTAAGAGTTTATGATAAACGAATTAGATATTCAAGTATGCTCGAGGAAGAGTTGTTTATGATATATGGGAATGAGATATTTCAATGGAATCTAATTGTACAAAAAGGGTGGAGTGAAGAAAATAAATTTAAACTGAAAATTGAAAAAAAAAAAAGAAGAAAGAAATCCCAGATTTCCTAAAATCATAGCTTTTCTTTCTTTTTTTGAGCTGGCGGTAAATCAATTCATAACAGTTAGCGATAATTTGTTTGGATTTAGCAAAGAAAACAAAGCAACAGGGCAGAGGAATACAAAAGAGGATTGATAGATTTTTATTAGTTTGGAGATTGCAAAGCTGAGCATAACAAGCTGTTCACTAAGAAAACATCGACTATTTGATGATAATATGTAGCTAAGACTCCTCCGAAAGAGCTGAACACAACAGTAGCTGCCATTCTCTTAACAGTAACGAGTTACATTGCCTAACTTGATTTCTTGCAATTTTTTTCATTTCCCCCAAGAAACTTCAAATCTGTTTGCTTTCTTTGAATAGATTACATGCAGGATGATATAAAGCCAGCAATACCAGGCTAGAGAAGATGCTAATTCTGCGAATGGAAGATAAGTGAAATTCGTTTTCTCAGGGAGAACTTGCATATTCGTTATTTCGATGTATTTAATTTTTACTTCGCTAAGCCGGTTAATGAGATTCTCGCATAATACTCACTGCCTCATGTGATTGCATTCAAAGACTACTAATATCTTGACTACGAGAACGAATACCTCAAGCGATATTACACACATAACGAAGTATCTCCTAGATTATCTGTGCTGATTAATTTTTTTACTAAATCCTACAAACCAACCAGACCAAATCTTGTCATAACAACCGCCCACTAGGCCATCGAAAAAAGAAATTTCAGATAAGCTAGATTGTTCCTACGATTGCTTCAGAGAAACCCTGCGACTTCTTCCACAGTTCATCAGGAACATTTGCGGTTTTATACATAGCATAACTAAGATGATTCCAGTGAAAGTGAACCTTCTTCATTGGTGTCTCCATAAGATTCTTCGCATAATCAAAATGATGAAGGTAGGAATATGAATAACAACGGAGAGATTCCTTAAGCTAGAAGAAACTAACGAAATGATTTACCTTCTAGAGTGCTGCACAGTAGGTTATCATAAACCACTTAGCTGTCTTCTACTCATTAAATCCCTGGATAAGCTCAACTTGAAGTAGAACCCTCTTGGACGTGGGAGAGGAAATTCTTCATAGAAATGAGTTTTAGCACTTCTACACATGATATTTATTATCCTTCGTTTACTGAGAGCAACCCATAAAACAAGAATAGTTCAAATTAATCAAGAAAAGAATTAGCTTCTTCTTCGCCTTCAAGGAATGGGTAAGAGTTCGATGAAGAAGAGAAAAAAGACATCGAAGAGGAAGAAGAACATCACAGAAGTTAAACGCATGAAGGAGGGCTTGTAGATTTAGTCGTCAGCAGTGGTCTCAAAGCAAGTTCTTCATTAGGTAGTGGTTGTTTAAAGAAATTTACAGATTCTGTAACTGCCCTTCAACAAGAATAATATGATAGATTACTTGATGTGTAGGGTTAGCATGCGCAATTGTAAAAATAACCATAACACCAAGGACTATCTTTGAACTAATCAAGTGACAGAGTGCTCAGAAACAAAGCATAACAATATGTATCGCCTATTGATCTTCATGGATTTGATCCTTCTAAGTATATCCTTGGTGATTCAGCTGATTAAACACCGTATGAACACAAAGGATTTCTGTCAGACAGACCTTCAGCGGGTTAGAATAAGCAATAACAGATATACTAGCATGTTTCTAAGCATTTGCCATATGTTTAAGGATTCGAAAGAGAAGGTTAAGAGTTCGAAAAAGAAATAATTGAAAGGAATGGTGCTATGATCGAAGGAGAGAAGAATAATGGAAAATTAAAGAAAAATAATGAAAATAATTAGAATCATCTGAATCTCTAGTCGAATATGATCTGCTAAACAGAAAGAGACGGTGAGTAGATTTTCACTGAATCTGTGCTCCCAACTGTTTCCTCGCAGGATGACAATAACTTGAAACACGCAGGTTCAACTAGCTCGATTTAGCAGATCTAGAAATACATCCTCGCTTAGATAAAGAAATAGCATGATGCATCGAACAGCAATAATTCTAACACCGCCATTCTCAATCCGTCTCAGCGCCATCTCCATACTTCGGTTTCTCCTGCTTCCAAATCCAAAGTAATTGATCGCTCTTTTCTGATGGTGACTTCATTAACTTCTTTTAGATTTTAAATCTCTTTTTTCTATTTATTTGGGGATTTTAAAGGAAAGGAAAGATTAACTCTTGCAATAAGAAGCATTGCTGAAGAAATCCAGACAAAAAGAGCACCTACCATAACCGCATTTGAGCTAACTTCATCATGGAAATAGCAATGCTAATTAAGGTACTCGAAAACTTTTGAGCGAAAGAAATTTCACTGAAATCAATCTTGGATCAGTCTTTGAGCAACTCAGACTCTCCAATAGACTTGCAAGCTTAGAAGCAAAGAAAAACAGTAACAACAATAATAATACTAGCAGAAACCAACGGAATGCAGCTGAAAAAAGCTATTTAACTAAACCGTAAGGTCAATAGCAAACTAACCACAGCAGGGATAACAGCTCTAAAAAACGAAAAACCAAGTAGCTCACCACTAGAGCAGCTAAAAGCCCTCTTTTATCCGCAAGAACATCTCCTCAAGGGTTCACTCCTAGAGATTTCACTAAGAAAACAGCAGCTCCCACAGCTGGACGTATCCTAGGTGCAGGTGAGCTACGCAAGAATTCCCGACATGTAATAAATTCTGAGTAAAGCCCTGCTCCAACAAGTGCTAGAGCAGCCAGAAAGAATTCCTCTTCTGCAGCAGCAAATAATCTAAGTTAATATAAAACTAATCACAGAGGCAGTGCATAGAGAGATGGAGCGCAAAGTGCTAGAGAGGAATAAGCGTGCAATATTGGTCATAGTGAAAGATCTGAAGAGCGCTGCTAGGTTGGTAAAGTCACTTCTTCTTCCTCAGCAAACAAAAGAGCTTAGAACAATACTACTACTGCTAATAATGCAACAGTTGTTAAGTAGTAGAGTCAAGCTAGCATCAATGAAACCAGTATGAACAGGACAAATTGTAATAATAAATCAACAATGAATAGTCCCTCTAGGATTTACACTGATCATACGAATCTTAGAACAACAATCTCACCTCCGCAATAGAAAACATATAACAACAATAACTAAAGCAGCAACAGCAAGGGACGAACTAAAGTAGACTCCAAAAGAGCATCATAGCCTAAAACTAACTTCTCACCTTCACAAGACAATAAAGATGAACAGCAATCACAGCAAGGATAACACTAATTAAATATTCCTAATCGCTCTCATAATTCGCATGCTCACCAGAAGCAAAACAATGACTATGAGCAATACTAACTGCGTCCTCCTGAATTACCTTAATAAGCACTTTAACAAAACTAATCAACCCAGAGACAATAATTACAACAACAGCAAGGACAGATAGTAAACACTGTCCTAACTGAATCATCTGATTCTAATTCCTAGAGACTACATCAGTAGGCTGAACAACCTCATTAACAGTAAACATCTCCCCCTCTCTAATCCCATCAGCAGATGACAAACTCACAGCTCGCAAGCAACAAACTCAAAATAATTCCTGCTGAAAAGATAGCTCCTTCAGCATACGGTCTGTCTTCTTCTTCAGCAAGGATCAGCAAACAGATAACATAGAAGATCTTAACTAATGCACTCACCAACACTATTAATAAATTCTACAGGATTAACTAGGAAAATGAAAATAATCAAAAAGAGTAATAACAACAAATTACACATCAAGAACATCAACAACAGCAGTAGCAGCATTAGGCCCACACTTAGTCATAATAATTCTAAGAACAGCTCGTTTCGCAGTAAGCAAAACAGTAATACTTCAATCTTTAAAATCAATAGCTCAATGCTAATAACTTAGTTGATACCTAGCAGAGCTGCTTGGAACATACTGTTCCTACTGCAAATAATTTGAAGAACTACAATACCATCGTTTAATTGTTTGAGCAACAACAATAACAGCAACAGAATCTAGCTGCTGTTCCATTAAACTCGTTCCGAGAAAAGAAGTAACTAACGAGTCCTGCAAGATAAGGATCGAATAAAGGCATCAAGCAGCGACGATTGAGTGGTAAATAAAGTACTAAAGTCACAACTACTAGCACATCATCTGCTTAAGTCCTCCATAGCAAGAAGAAACAACTGCAGATGAGACAAAAAACAAGCAGAAACACTCACGCCAACGCCAACGAAGCGAACAGCCTGACTGGGTTAGGATTAGCCAGCAATCAATCCATGAATGCTTCCCTCAATCAGCAGAATAACTATTCCACATTGCATTCCAATAACAACAACCACAACTACTCATCAATCAATGCAAATATGTAACATACAAACATGGCTGGTTTGAATGGCTAATTGAAGTAAGGACTTGTGAATAATAGCACTGAATCTTCCTCTGTCTCTAAACTTAATACTAATCTTACGAGGTTAGCCAAGAACGCATAAAACTCCTAGCAATCTTAAGTGGTTTCTGGGAGCAATATTATTAGTCAAAGTAATAATTCTAATAAGCTCACTCATCACCTTCATGCAGGGTTAAATAATAATATTTCTCCTGGAACTACTATCTAACAGCAGCTCTAATAATACTAGCAGCAGCAGTAGCAATAGCTCCTCGATCGACAAGGCTGGATTTCTGATCGACAGGTTTAATTATTGTCATAGCAATCATCTAATCAAGACAACAATAACAACAATAAACTCTCTAATAATTATGTAAATGAATAACCACCCACTGGTGGTTCTGGCTTGAATAAGCAATCTTCTAACAAGCTAAGTGGACGTAATATATTCTAGCATAACTCTTCAGTTGGTTAATAACGCATGAGTGAGCCTCTCATCCAAACTCAAGGAATCCTTAACCCAAGGCTCAAAACAGACAATAATCATAATGTCAATAGCCATCATATCCATAATAACCACGCACTGCTAACCGAAGAATCGCAGCAATGGCTGCATTAATACCCACTGCAATAAGCTAATATCTCAGCATCTACTAACTTTAACTTTCTTGCAAATTCACAGAACTAGCCAACTGAGAAGACTCTGCAAACCCAAGGTAACTTCATGGGCGACAATTATCAGAGCCCCTTTGTGAATATCAATTAGATCATTGCTAAAACAACGAGCAGCATTCATCAAAGCTAAGGCAAAATTAATAATTATTAATTACAATAATTCTGCGAGACAGAGAGTGATCCCAAGGAATCATAACTACATGGGTCACAGGACATAAACATTAAGAAACAGAAGAAAGACATTGCTAATGTTGGGCTAGCAGGGAACAAAAGAGATGATCATACTACGTCAAGCCTCTCGTAATAGTAGCAATACTAATAATAATCTGCTCTCCCATCGTCTCTTACAATGAATGACTACTCTGCTGCGTAGTATAAGATATTCCCATAGGAATCAGACTAACAGCGGTAAGGATTCTACACGCAGAGAAATGTAAAGAAACCAAACGAACAAGTTGAAAAACTCAAGCAACTGCAGTAGTAATCGAAATGCATCTAATCAAGTCGTGGAAGCTATCAAGGTCACTATGCTGATCTGTCTGCATGGAAGCATGGTGCAGTGAGTTAGCCGATACTTACGAACCCTTCTCCGCCTAGATAACAATAATATTCTTCATAGGAAATATTGTACTAGCAGTCTCTAAATGCTTAACAACAATCTTATAATCAGTAACTGGCAGTGAATAGCTCTCAGCAAGGGTCTTAGAGTAATTCGGTGAACTAGCTATTGCAATCATCATCTAAGAATCAAATTTTGAATCATAAAATCAAATTACTCAGCTAAAAGACGGGTAATTGAGATAAAAAGAGTAGGTTCAAAACAGGAATGCGAAAGAGAAGTAGCAAGGGAAATGCACTGAGAAAATATCAGTAAATCGATGGCTTGAATATCGTATTTCTTTGAAAAAAACCAAATTTTTAATTCTCATACTCTTCCATGTAAAAAACAAAGTGAAGACTTAAAATTCAATCTAAAAAGTAAGTTTATATTGTACTTTTGTAATTTATCAATCCTTGACAGATATTTTCATATTAATTTTACAGTCTTAACGATTAATCAAATAAGTCTATGACATAGAGAAGTTTTCTAACTGTAAAATAATATAACCGTAGCTATTTTTAAGAAGTTATTTAAGTTTAAAATTCTTTTATATGATTTAAAAACTCTAAAATATTTTTGAGACATGGTAAACCTCAGATATTTTTGAGCAGCAATAACTTAGCAGTTTATTCAAATACTTTAGCTTTGCTGGTGATCGCTTTGAAGAACTGGTTTAATTTTTTAAATTTTCTCTAACTGCTTGAGATTAGCAAAATAAATTAGATGCTTAGTTCCAATATCTTTTTCTTAAACGAGCGCAAGCTACATACATACTACAATTTCGGTATGTATGCATTCATCTTCGGTCTCTGCTATGCTATGGTTCCGTTTTATAAGCTATTCTGTGAGCACGT
>Ga0302271_10004101_pt1 | contig 11813 bp, 12 predicted proteins | sample III_Bog_N1_1_FD_198767 | JGI IMG/M metagenome (GOLD analysis project Ga0302271, IMG submission 198767) | Peat permafrost microbial communities from Stordalen Mire near Abisko, Sweden - III_Bog_N1_1 | ecosystem: Environmental > Terrestrial > Soil > Wetlands > Peat | place: Sweden: Abisko... | reverse complement strand
TTATCTTCTTATGATTTGGATGCTTTACTTTGGGGGCGGAGGAGATACAGGAATAATAAAAGATCGAAAGTTCTTGAGAGGTATTTGGGATTGCCAAAATGAGAAAGAAAAAAAATAATCAAAAATAATAGTTTTTCACTTAAGATAAGTAGTAGTAGTTTGTCATAGAAATTTTTGTAAGGAAATAGCAGACCACACAGCAAATGGAGAATGAGGAACGCAAGGAGATGATTGATGCCATCTAAAAGGTTTGAAAGATTGAGTTTAGTTTTGTTATTGCAGCTAAATTATCTATGTTTGATAGGACATAACAGCTGTATGCTTTAAGAGATGTTTCTACAGTGATACTTAGAAAATGGATATCCAATGCTTTGACTTATGTTATTAAAAGTACAAGTTAGTATTGAGAGACACGACTAATGTCATGAGAGAAATTGGGATAAATTTACATTCAGACATTGCATATAAAGCATTTCCAGAAGAAAATCCTTGGCATGCAGCGTTTCATGCAGGAATATTCCTCAAACTCTTCAAGGGAATACCTACGGCTAACGACTATCTCAATGGAAAAGTAGCTTGAAAAGGGAAAATTCAGGGAGAATGTTCTAATTTTATGTTTAAAAAAATTATCTGTCTCATTAAGCAATTTTGAAACATTGTGTTAATAATTTGCAAGTTAGTAATAAAACCTTCTATTTATTTTTATTTTCTATCTCTGTTTGTCCTCACAACCACCATAATGATGTTCGCAAGCATATGTGGGCAAAGAATCATTATATTATCAAGTCTTAAAAATTCATAATTTGAAGTACTTACATTCTTGTTTTTCTTCAATCCTTTTTTCTTGAAAAATCATTAACAATAAAGGCAAACAAGCTTCACTTTTTTTAAATGAATTATTAAAACGAGTTCTATCAACAAAGCTTTTAAAATTACCTTGAAAAATACCTTAAAATAAGGTTCTTAAGCACCAGAAACTACCTGAGTTTTATCTCTCTCTCTTGTAAAATATTTTTTGAAAGCTTGGATAAATGGAGCAAACAAAGATTTCGAAAATAACTCAATGATGCGATTTATTCTAAATTAATTATTAGATTTAAGAGCTTTAAACGATTCATCTAAACAAAATACAAGAATATTGTAATCAAATGCCATATGATTTGAGTCTATTTTTAGAGACTTTGACCTTTTCTGTTTGAGAGAGATCTTCGAGGACAAGCTTAGGGTTTTTCTTTTCTTCTTCTTGTTCCTTCTGTAGTTGTTTTTCTTCCTTTTGCTTCTCCAATTACTTAAGATATTTTTTCTTGTCTTTCTTCTTAAGTATCTGTAGATCTTCCTTGGTTACTAATCCTTTTTCTGTGTCCTTTTTGACTATTTTCTGGTTTTAAAATGAATAAAAATAATTAAAGGTTTGTTGCAGATAATCCAATAGAATAGCAAACATACTTTATTGATTTTGGTAGATTTTTCGACTTGCATGAGGAACTTTTTATTTTTGAGGAGTTTTGATTTAACTTTGCCTTCATCTTCTCTGTAAGGTGCTAGTTTCTTGATTGAAATAAACCTGTTCAACGCATCAGTGTCTGCAAACAGCAGTTATTCGTCACTCAGTCCGTATGATTCAGGTTTCACATCGATGTACTGTTATTGTCAAAAGAATCCATGTAGTTTTATTCATATGTAGTGGGTTTCCGTCACAGTTTTTAGATAAAAATTAAAAATTATTATTACTTTGAATCTAGTCTTGATTCCTCCTGAGATGACATCTTCGAAATCTAGAGAATAATACTGATCAACTAACTTTTGAATCTCCCTATCATCCACATGTTTGGTTAACTTTGAAGGATCAGATAGTGCCATCTCTTCTAAATCAACTTTCTAAGGCTCAACGTATTCATAGAGATTCTTAGCCTTGTAATTCTACTAATCATAGCATTCTTCACATAGAACTACATCTTCATTGCTATTTAGTTAGAAATATCCGCAATACTCATCGAGCTTAATATTGCAGGTCTTGCATACTTTGTACTCCTTCAATAACTCTAATATCTCAGCATCAGATGGAGGCTGTAAATATCAATAAATATTCTTTAAAAATGCCATTCACCTTAAAAATCATTAAACTCTTTACTTCACAGCCTTTGGGGACAATCATTTTCTTCAGAGAATGATCGTGAAATTTGCCTTCTGAACAATTCTTGCAGAGGGAGTAATCTGTGCATTCTAAGCAATCAAAGTGATGCTGGCCAGGTTGGATTCCTTTCTTGCAATCTACAAAAGCAAAAAGAAAAAAATTAGCCTTTAATTCAAAAGAGATAAAACAAGCAGGAAGATATTCTCTGTGTTGATTTATTACTATCGCAATACCACCACAATTGAACACCATCCTTCCCGTTGTCTTTCATCGCTTCAACTTCCCTGAAATTTTATAAATGCTATTTAGAAAATAACAGTAAACCCAAAAACAGCTTACTTATCATTTAAAACCTATTTCAAAGCAATAGGAACATTTGATTTCGCATTAAGAACATTATCTTTATCTTCATTAGGATTATACACAGTTTCCTCCTCCTCATCTTCATCACTCCACTCATCTTCATCTTCTTCTTACTCCATTGCATCTTCATTTTCTTCCTCTTCTCCCTCTGTTCCTTTAACTTTTTTAATTTTCTTTTAAATCTTTTTCAAATCTTCTTTATCTAACCCTAGCTTAGCCATTTCAACTTTCTACTCTTATTTCTCAGTTTTCTTCATATCCTTCTCATAATTTTACAATTCCTCAATATGCGAATCGTCTTCTTCATAATAATCTGAGTCAAATTGCTAATTCAATTATTTTGTGAATGCTGCATCATCGAAATCGTCTTCGAGCATCTTCTCTATATTTGCTTTGAATTTCTTCGAACCAGCAGTTTATTAGATCTTATGAATTCTATCCATGATGGCATCCTTTGTAGCAGCCTTAACATGCTTGATTTCCTCTTCAAGCTACTTCTTGCTCTCTTTCTTTCTCTCGTCTCTATCTTTTCGTTAATCAGCTCTTTTGCTGTCTTTTTATCTCAAAGATCCTTCTACTGTTCTACCAAAAGTAGTAACCTAATTTGCATCTGGCTCTTCGTATCGGAAATTGTATTTCGCTTCATATCGATCTGCTTCATCATCTTGCTGCAAATCAGCCTCCTCGAAATCTTCGTTTAAACCGAATTCATCCTTATCAACCCATCTATTTTCGATTTAAAAGTATCAACAAATAGTTATAGTTTAGCATCGCACTCGTTAACTCTCATAATATCTCCATATTTATGTAATATTTAACTTACCCTTTCGTCATGATGTATTTTCTTAGAAACTTATCAGTCTCATCTAGTTTCGTTTCATTTCCCCAGAAATTCTTCAATACTTCCAATTCATTTTCATCACCCTTTTTAGTCTTTTTCTTCTTATTCTCAACTTTTTTCAAGAACTTCTCATATTCTTTATCTTCATTCTCAATCTATTCCTTTGTTTTCTTTTTCTATGTGAATATCCCATCAGCATCTTCAGTGTCTTTATTTTCTTTCTAAGCAGCCTTCTTGAACTCATCTTTGATTCTTTTCTGCTCTTCTGCAATTGTTTCACCTTTGAAATGCTTTCCTTCATCGTCCTCTCCACTGCTGACATTATCGTTGTCCATTTATTTCAAGGCATCCTTTCTAATCATATCTCCATATGTTAATCGCTCTTCCTTTTTCTTTAGATTAGTTCCATCATTCTCTCCTTCAAAGTCCTTCTCTGTTTTAAAGACCAACCAACAACAATTTAACAAATTGAACTCACAATAATAAAACAATTCACTTACCCTTGAAGAATTCCTTATTTTCCTTATAAATGCTTGGATCTTTTGATCTAATCTTCGCCAATGTCTTGATAAACTTTTCGCTCACCTTTTCATTTATCAATTCACCTTCTGAATCCTCTTCCATATCACTGCTTTCATCATCAGATCCTCCTCTTCGTTCTTCTTCCATTTTCTCTATTCATAGCAAAGTTACAATCTTAAGTAATTATGCATATTCCTTGAAGCCTGTTACCTTCATAGTTTGATCCATATCTGACCTTCGCTTTATCAATCAGCTATCTCTGCACTCTCTTTTCGAATGCCTACGCAAACTACTTATTCACTCTAAGCTTCCCATCTGGGTTCGCTTGATCTTTGTTCTAACTCTTTGCTTAGCTCGTCTCCTCCTCATCATCGAAAAGATTCTTTTTGACCATTTTTTGTTAACAATTCAACTCTTTTTTCTTATTTTGATAATTTTTTATACTTTTTCAGTTCTTTCAAAATGCTTGGTCTACTTGATTAATCATTTCTAAATATACAAAAGTAAACAATTCACCCTTTGAAAAGGCGAAATTTATTCTCCCCCTCCCACATAGTTTTGCTCTTTTCCTTTCTATTTGGAGCAGCTAATATCCATCTCAAACTAAATCATCTAGCATATCGCTGTTCAATTGCATTCCTTATGGTTTTTGATTTTCTTCCGCATTTTATGTCTCAATCTCGGTCGTCTTTGCATGCACTGAAGTATTCTTCTTCTTCTCAGGCTGAACAAAAATCAACAAATGTTTTTATTTTAAACAAAAATTCTTTCTTTTTAACAAAAAAAAAGATTGAGAAATCTAAACAAACCAACCTTCAAGGTGATTATTAATATTCTTTTGGAGGTGCTGAAAGCTGTAGCAACTGAAGACGTTTCAACTTTCACTGGAAGACGAAGACTCAATTCATAATATTTCCCATTGCGAATGTAGAGTCTTGATGATGAAAGCTAAAGTTAAATGTGCTTCCCTGTGATCAAGAGAGGCATTTCCACCTTGAGTTTAAGCAATTTCAAATTCGCAAACACGAAGTCTCCATCATATTCTTCTTCTCCACCATCTTTGTCAATTAAGCTCAGACTCCACTTCGGTCGTGGAATCAATCCACTGGAAATAACAAGAATATTTTGTAAAACTGAATAATATCATGATAACTCACGTTGCTATTGGCTGCTTTGGTCCTCCTGTTGTCATTTCTTCAATTAACTTCTTCCCACTCTTAGCTATCATTTCTTGTGCTTCCGTATCTTCTTTGTTAAGTTGCATAATCTTTGGTGCTTTCTTTCCTTTCACTCGCTGTACCTCCACACTCTGCCCTTTGTATTTCAGCTTTGGAGTTAAAAACTCTTTTTTTTCCAAAAAATCACATATGAAAATCACATTTTCGAGCTATTACAATAAAAAAAATGATAATCTCATGATTAGTTGTACTTTCCGATAATCCAATCTTGTATTTCTATTCGCAATAGCTTTAAAGCAACTACACGAAGAACTATGCAAGTCCGACATCCGTCTCTAGTGCATCCGCTACTTTAGGATTCACAATTGCATCTACAACCTTGCAAACTTCACCTTCTACTCTCAAAAAACAATCAAACATCTTGTGAAATTCCAGCTAATATACTTTTCTAGATCTTTTGTTACTTTTATCGCTGTCTTCTTTCATCCTTCCTAAAGACATGGGAACTCGTAAACCCGGTTGATTTTCATAATCTACCATATATTTCTCTTCAGGCATATCAATCAAGGGATGTGTGACAATATTCACGAAAAACTTCTCTTGCGTTTTAGATTCAAATGTCTTATAAACGAATCTTGGTTCAGGTTCAATTACAATACCACCTTCGCTGTCGAGATGCTTATCAAGTTCCTTCTCGATTTTATAATATTCTTTTGTTGTGAGAGGCTTTGTTCCTTTTAATCCAAGCCCTCCAGCTTTCTTCCCATCAAAATCCTTGGCATGTTTACTGAGTAACTCATCGTATTGCTTTTTCACCTAATTGCAAATAAGACAAATAAACAAACTAGCAATTTATTTTAGAATAACACTTTACTTCGGGATTGCCGTTAATGATTCCCATTAGCTCTTCATCACTCATACTGCTTAATGCTTGACTTAACTATGCTTGCTAAGATTGTGTAGATGTCCCCATTTGATCCCCCATCATGGAAGGGATTCCACTTTTTGGAAATGGTGCTTTCATTTTTAGCAAAATAATGTTCTTATTGTTTTTAATTCAATATTTCTTTTTTGTTTATTCTTCTTGTTTCTAGCTTTATTCCTTCTTATCCCCAGGGTTTTTCGCGTATAGAAGTCAGTTTCTTTCAATTGAAAATTTAAATCTTGCAACTTTTTTAGATATTTCCCCCAATCACACATCACAACAACAAAAAGATAATCCCTGTCATTCAATCTTCCTCTGCTTCTTCAAGGCTACTAGAGGGTCGAAACTGTCAAGAGAATCTAAATTCTGTAGGACATTCATTTCTTGTTTTTTCTTTTCTCTTTCTGCATTTTTCGCTCTGATTTTAATATCCACAGCTCCCTTTGCTTTTTCGCGTTGCTCTTGCATCTTAGAGAAATCTTTCTTGGCTTCTACCTTGCCTGCTTTATTTTTACCACGCATTTTATTCTTTTTCTTCTTGATCTTGTTCTTATCGGCTTCAGCTTTCTCAGCTTTCTCCTCTGCTTCGATGACTTCTTTCGAGGCGGTATCCACTGTACCTAATCTGTTAGGATTCATGCAGATTGTAGTACTGGGAATCTAATGTAAAAATTCATTAAAAAGTAGGTTTTGTAATCATATTCTAGACTTCAATATTTTAAAACTTTTTGCTAAAAAGAATATTTTACCTTTTCTAGCAGTCTCTTAACAAGTGTTTCTCTTCCTTGTTTCTTAGTCTGGTACGGATTAGCTTCAAATGCATCAAAATTAGGCTCTCCTGCACCAGGAATAATAATGCTCTAATATCCACCATCTAACCCAACACCAAGGAAATCTTCATATGGTACAAACTTAGCGTCTGTAATTACACTGTGCTCTGGAGATTCATGCTTCATATAAGGTTATTTTTATTTCTAGAGAGTCCAATCCTTCCAAATTTACATACGCGAGCCATATGACAGCGCAAGTAGTCCACTCTGAGAAATATCAATTTTCGAAGGAGCTGTAGGTGAAAAATAGTCGTTTAGCAGCTTGTATGTACGTAAATCCCAGACTTTCCATAATCCATCAGAACCAGCAGTGGCCATATAAAAACCACGGGCATCAAAACTCACTGAATTAACAGATCCCTTATGGCATAGAATTTTCGCTAGAGGTGCACTTGTATTCGGGGAATACATCGATACACAACCGCGGTTATCACCCACGTTAATCATCGCGTTGTATGGATTTAAAGTCATACAAACAGGCTCTCTAATTGTCATTCTGTATTCTGCAACGATTGAACCTGTCGATATATCATGGTATTTTAAGAACCCAAGTCTGCTCGCTGTTGCAAGAAGGAAATGGTAAGGAAGAAACTCAAGGTGACTAGGTTCTAAATGATTCTTAAGTTTATGCAGTTCTATGCCTTGATTGTCATAAACATACGCATATTTCTTCTAAGCGACCGCATACATTTTCTCATCGTGAAGGAACTTCACATCCCTAATCGTTTCTTTAACTTGTATTTCAAAACATAGTTTCTTTTCTTTCCAATCCATAAGAGCTAAATGACCTTTTGAACCTCCAAGAAGCAAGAACTTTCCGTTTCGAGTGTAGTCAATTTTATATCTGCCCCAGTCAAGCTTCAAGTCAAATATCTAAAACAAAATCAATATGCTCATATGTTCATCATAATAAACAATATGTCTACTTTCTCTGCGTTTTGAATTGGTAGTAAATCCTTGATTTGGTGCTGTCTGAAAGCTAATGTTTTCTCCATGCCTTCTGCTTCAAGGTATCTAAGCAAAATCCAGCAGTTAGCCATCAGGGAAATCTCACATGTTTTTCTAATATACTATTTCCTTTTTGTATTTGTTTTTTCAATTTGATCATTATCCTTACCCTTTGTCCTCATGGTTGAGTAGATTAGTAATCTTGCTGTATTTTTCAGTCTGCTGCTGGACAAAATGAGTTTTCTTAATCTAAGCATTCAGTTTCTTGTCATTGGACTTCAACTTTTTGCTTAGATGAGTAAATGTATCAGCTGAACTGCTCCGTTTGGTTTCTTCTGGCTTCTCCATGATTTCCTAATGTTTTTTTCGGTCAGATTTAGATAGATATTCCTTTTTTGTTTCTTATCCGAACTCTTCAATTGCATCTCCTTAATTTGGCAAGAACAAATTAGACCCCAAAGAAATCCTTTATCTCCTCCCCTTCTAACCCTCCACAATAACAAAAAGGTAGAATAAACTTCTAAGATATTGCTTCAAGTTAAAATTGCTGTAAACTCCCATCATTAGTCCTAAGCAATTTTTTCAGAATATCAGTCCTCCTTTTTTCATTTTTTTAGATTCCAAAATTAATAACAACCCCGTATTTTCTCCTTTTTTTCCTCCATCACTTTTATTGACTCAAGTGAAATGGTAGATAATCTTTCTAAATAACTTCGATTTTAATGATCAAAATCAGAAATCAAACTATGGAAAAATTCCCAGATTCTAAAGATAATCATTAAATATTTCTGTAATATATCACGCTACAGGCACCACAAGGCACTTGTTTCACTAAGACATTACATAGCTAAAACGAATAAAAGCTTTTAAAAGTAAAATTATGTTCGCTGAAGTAACTTTTCAAAGCAAATTTATTTTAAGTTGAAATATCCTATTTTTGATCATTTCTTTGTTACTGATAAGCATAAGAATCACACATACGAATCCTCAATTTTCCTGATAGGCTTTTGATAGTCCTAGTAATGAATAATTAATAAATTTGATTGAAAAACTCAATCATCCTTTGTGTTGAAATGATATTTCCGCTGATGGTTTCAATTTGCACAGAATGCATCATGTTCCTTGCTAACTGATAAATCCTTTCTTTACTATTCTTGAATTAACTCTATCTTTCTTATAAGTAAACTAAAATTTGAGCTGTTTTATGTTCATTTAGCAGTTTAGATTGCCATAATTCCTTCCATCATCCCTGTGGATTTCATGTCCTGAGCCTTTTCTGGGTAAAACTTTTCAATAAATATTTCCGACTAAATTTATTGTTCGAGTTAGTAGCTTCCAGCCATTCCAAAGTTATCACACACATTCTTCTATTCATAAACTCTCTCTTGACGAATCTTTAGAATAGCTTCCAGTTAATTAATTCCTACAAATATCTAAATTATAAATCCTACAGCATCTCTTGATTCTAGCCAACTTGGACGCTCTGGCCATTCTATCAAAGTAACCTCTACAATAACTATAATTTTAATATCATCCACTGTGACAATTTCGAGTTCCGTTTATGTTTTCTTTAGACTTCTAGTAAAAAATAGCAAGCCGGTTATCATATTTGAGATGCGAGTTAACCCTAACATCTCACTTAAATTAAGAACTGTTGTTCTCATTTATTGCTGTGAATACTTGAAATCATATCCAAAAAGACTCATAAGTGCTGAAGAGACAGTGAATGAGTTCAAATTTAGATCTTCTTAGTCTATGTCAGGTGTGAATTCATAATATACTATAAAGTCAGTTTCTTAGAAATTTTTATCTACATAATCTTTGAAATAAGTATCAAAATCTCTTAGTGCATTTACGATTTCTTATTCATCAACAATTCGGGCTTTACATTTGTCTTTGAGATCTCTGAAATGCAAAGTCTGCTGCTTACATTATTCCTAATATACTGCCAAGAGTCTAGATAGTTGAAGGTATTGTGGAGTTCCTAAATTTTGATAATGTTTGATTAGAAACTCGAATTCTTTCATGCCGCTTGAAGTTGATTTATTGTGGTAAAACGTGATGCCATATTTGTTCTTAACAGTTTTTGAAATCTACTCATCTCGCGTAGGGATTTCAAATGTGTGGCAATCAGCCTCATTATCAATATCGAAATATAAGCCTTCAACCACTAGATAGCAATAGAGGCAAAATTTATTCGATTAGACTGCTATCTGTTTGGGAATCGGTTCAATGTACAACTATTTTGCAGAGAATTTCTTCGATCTAGATTTATGTAACTTAGCTATTGTCTTTCGGATTACAATTGCTTGGCTTTGTTATATCTTAGAATACTCCTCTGCAGCTTAGAAAGCTTAAAAATAAATAAATATTAGGAGTTTGTTTGACAATGCGCATTGTTTTGTTTGGAGAACAAAAAAATGATATAAACAGCATGCGAGGGGTTGTTACTTTGAAGTTCCAGCGAGAAATCATTCAGATTCTTAGATATTTCTGAAGCTTATTGTCTGGCAGTAGCAGAAGCCTTTGGATTTGGACAGCCTAACAATAGCTAATCTTTCTCAAGTTTTTCTAACATTTACTTCTGTTTAGTTGAACTTTAATCAACCCTCGAAATATTAATCTTAATAATGAATGATTTCAAAAAGAATAATCATAATATTTGATCAAAAGAATGATTGCTCTTTATTGTAAACTAAATTCACCTCTCCATTACAAGACTAAACATGAAATGATTCTAAAAGTACCATAAAACAAATTCAATCAATTCTAATTCTTTTCTTTAGATTCTTCACCTAGAAATAGCACTTCCTTCAAACAGTTGTTCATCCTCTCTATTTTATATATCCATCAATCTCTAAGGGTAGAACTTCTCAAGGAAAATTTCTTATTTAACTTATTTCTCAAAATCTACTAAGTTTTTCTCCATTATCTAGCATTCCCTAGCTCTTTCTTCACGGATCTTCAAAATCGCTTCGATCTAGTTCAATCCAAAAAAAGCCTGCATAATAAATGCATGCGCATCGTTTTTCTGCATATAACTTGGATGGTTTTCCCAAGCAACGAAGGAATACTCAATGGGTATTATAACTTTAATCTCATCTACTGTTACAATCTCTTATTCTTAAAATACTTTTTTAACATTTCCAGTCAGCATGCGTAGTTAATTTATTACATTTTAGACTCTATGGAGACCTAGCATTTCACTTAGATTGACAAGACTTGGTAGATCAAGCTAATTTAAAGTTATATCGAATCCTGAAATCGATAATAGAGCTTATGAAAAAGTAAAGGATTTTAGGTTAATGTCTTCATCTTCTGGATTGATGGAAAATATGAAATATCCAATGAAATCGGAATCGCTGAATTCACTGCCAATGATATCCTTAACATAGTCTTCAAAATTATTCAAATCCCTTAGAATTTACTCTTCATCAATAATCCTAGATTCTATTTTATCTTTTAGTTCCCTAAGATGAGTGCTTTAAATGCTGCATTGCTCTTAATATTTAGACAATAGATCAGCAAGTTATTAATAAACAGGGCTCCCTAAGGTCTAAAAGTGGTTTATAAGAAACTAAAACTCTTTCATTCCACTCTTAATCGTTGGGGAAGTGTAAATTGTATGAAATTTATTCTAACTATCATTCAGTTTCTTAACTTGCATGCAGGAACAAGATAAATCGAAGAAACTGCAATCTTCAATGTTTTTGACATCTCGATACAACCCTTCGATTTCGATGTAGCAGAATAAAAGGAAGCGTTATTATTGTACGATGATAATATTTCTGCGGATGGGTTCAATTTAGAGAGCTCTTTTTAAATACATTTTGCTTTTAGTGCGTTTGAACTTTGCAATCGTCTTCTTTACTAAATAATAGGTTATTTTTGATGATTCTAGATTTATTTGTTTGGAAACATCTAAGGCGCTGATATCAGTAGAGGGAGGTTACGATTCAGAGAGAATGGAATCAGACATAATGAGTGAAAGTGCAAGACTGTGCTGATAAAAGGGGTAGTAATTTAAGAATTAAGATTATTGTTGTGTGAGTAGGTTTTTTCCTGATTGATT
>Ga0302271_10004100_pt1 | contig 11813 bp, 7 predicted proteins | sample III_Bog_N1_1_FD_198767 | JGI IMG/M metagenome (GOLD analysis project Ga0302271, IMG submission 198767) | Peat permafrost microbial communities from Stordalen Mire near Abisko, Sweden - III_Bog_N1_1 | ecosystem: Environmental > Terrestrial > Soil > Wetlands > Peat | place: Sweden: Abisko... | reverse complement strand
TAGAATGAACCCCCACCCACTGCTACTGCAAATACAGAAACGCAATGGAGTCTCTTATTAAACTCAGTGTGAGACAATAAGGCGAGAGAGTGAAGAAAAAGATATTAGATAAAAATATTTTGTTATTATTTCTATTTCTGATTAAATAAAAAACAGCAAATAAGCTCAAACAAGCAAGCCAACAAAGCCTATCTTATCTGATACTCTTCACCTTCGAAAGAAATGAACACTGCATTTGGTAGAATCCAATATTTCCTTGGGAAAACCGTTTCAATTTTATCAGCTTGCCGAAGAATCACTGGATAGCCCTCCAACAAATCTCGATTAGTTGGTGCGTTATTCACCTTGAACGCTCTTTCCACGGCGAAATACTTCTTCAATCGAAATGTCTCCTGTGAGCAGCAACCTCCTCAAACAGCTTAATCTCAACAACCTTAAACTCTGTTCACCTCTGAGGCAATCCGCTCGAAAATCAAATCCTCCATCGTCTTGATCTATTCTGAGCGCACATAAAAGCCAATTGCTACCGGCATTGCTATCGACGATGAGGGCACGTTCATAACAATATCCAACATCTTCGATTTAGATTCTAAGCACCCTTCTCATTAATTCTACGCTCGAACCTTAAGTGACTCCAACGACGACACTGAATTCTCCTTTTCCATTGACTACACTCTCGACGCGGAGAACATCAGCTTTTGCTCAATCAAAAAGCAAGCCTAATCGCAGGTTATCCCCTTCAAGAAATGCGAGTTCTTTCAAGGCTTCCCGATGATTGGCAGTCGAGTGTACGTCTATGGGAAGTCAAATGCTGATTATGGAGTCATCGAAGAAGGATTAGTTAACGAGAATAAGCTTTCCTCCGAGCAAGCATTCGATTTCTCTGCGCAATCCTTTTTGCTCATGGCGAACATCCAAAACAGGCATACATCGCTGTATGGCGCACCACTTGTCGACGAACAAGGAAGAATTATTGCAATGAATTATCCAATTCCTAATTCATTTGTGAAGTCCCATCTGATTGCAGTGCCAGCATATTATCTCCATGGGATTATATCGTAGTACAGTGCTTCGAAGGAAGTACGCAAGCCGTACGTAGGATTATCCGTGAAATGGACGTAGGATATATAAAACGGTGGGGCATTTATTATCAAAGTGAATTCAGAAGGACCAGGTGCGAAAGCGGAATTGAAATTAGGCGAGATCATCACAGAAGTTGATGGGATAAAAATCAAAGACGGGAAGGATCTATCAAGGGCTATTGGATATGAGATCGGATAGACATACACACTCAAAGTGTTCAGAAATGGAAAGAGTAGACTTGTTCAACTCAAAACAGAATGATCGCTATTTCTATTTCGATAATTAGGTTATCTCAAACGAAAAGAAGGGATTTAAAAACATAATCATGTGCTTATTGTGTGTGTGCTGTATCCAACAACAGTGCGTTTAACAATCTTTTCTTGTTTGTTTGCTTGTTGTTGTTGATCTACCATTCCCAAAAGTTTAAAAGGATATATTTTCTACAAATAAATATACATTGAAGATTAGTTTTTTCTTGGGTTATTTTTTAAACCTTTTGGTGATTCTATTTGTGCTAACTATTGTCTCTCATCAGAACTACACTTTATTTGGATCGAGTAACTACTAGCAGATGTTCACGAAGCTTTTTTCGAATCTTGCGAACATCCTGAGTCGTTTGTTCTACTACCGTTGCTTCTCTTAAATGCTTGAGAGTTCTTATCGCTGCTAGAGCTTTCTGTTTTTGTTAGTTGATCCTCCAAGACGCACTTCCATGTTGAGTGGTCTATCCTATTAAAACAAGCAAAGCAATAATCAAACAATTCATAAACTCAAAAGCGATATGTAAAGCTCAAATGTAATAGCTTCTCTCATTACTTGATTATTATTCGAATCCTTGTTGTAGTTGCCGTGCTCTTCTTCTTGTTCATTACGATTCTGTTATTATTAGCTTTCCTGATTATTATTCCTTGCAAACAATAACTTTTTCCTTCTGGAACTATCCGTTTCGGAGATGTGTGCAGTCATAACCCTACTGTATTTCGACGTTGAAAGCCCCGATTCGATATCATAATCACAGTATTGTTCTTAAATCGGAAGAGATTGCCGTCCATCTAGCAACAACAGTGGATGCAAATATCTGCCATTCTTTACCTCCGCACAAGGGCTGTGCTTATCGATAGCGTGAAAAACAACAGGGTATTCTCTATCACTCATTTTCAAGTTGAGTTATTAGTAATGCGATCTCCCTTGGTCTCTAGATATCGACCTGAATGAAGATGTACCTTAGCTAGCAAGAGAAGAACGTTTAGGGGATTAGCTCTGGCTGTTAATGGATATGTCATTGTTTTCAATGGAATTAGGGTTCTAAGGCTAGCAGCGACTTTAGAGCAATAACTAGATAAACAATTAAAATATTATCATTCCTCAATAAAATGGATTGTTCTCTCTTTCTCTTTTAATTTGTTATACTTGTGATAGTTTGAAGTGTGCCTCCATGACTTGCGTATTCCCTTTGAATTAATCATCACATTTAAATCTCTAGCATGGTTATGATTGCTCTACATTTTTACATTTCTTAGTGAAAATATTACAATCTCCTTGCTTTTTCGGCTGTCGCTGTCTATCGCAAGAACGAAAGATAGGGAGATGCTAGTACATTACGGGAATTCGCTGAGAATAAGAACTGTCTTTTTAAGAAATTCTTGGAGAAAAAGAAGATGAAGTTGAAGAAAAACAAGGAGTATTTCGATGTTAATTATTCTTCACTAACAGCTCTGTTTATTTAGCATGCACTTTGACTACTTTGACACCTCCTCCTTCTTGTTCTACTTTCACCTGTCTTCTATCTTTGCTCCCTTTTCCTTAAGATAACGAAATCTGAGATGAAGATTGCACTTGCTATGGTAGCATTACTACTACTCTCTATCTGTCTATGTTGTTGCTACATTCGTCAAGTAAGTTGAAAATGTCTTCGCATTATTAATCCCCTTCTTCGTTTATTTCCTGTAGATTGCTATCAATATTGCTATCCCCATTGATTGTATCATGAATGGGTTGCTTCATCATATAAGAAGGCATGATTCTCGTATATGCAGAGGAACTGTTTCCTATGCATTACTCAAAATTAAAATCTTGAATCCCTATCAGGTACTCATTCACATTCATTATCACTACAGAGGAGATTTATACTTTTGTTAATAAATCAGCAAACTAAACACTGCACAGCACCAATGAATATTCCTTTTGTTGCTGTAGTAGCTGTTTTTGTTGTCTTCTCCCCTTGAGCACAGTAGTAGCAGTAGTTATTCAAGTTATCTAATTGAATATAATTAATCCCCCCCTTTCTGTCAAAAACAAGAAATCTTTTAATAATCTGTTCTTACAGACCACTTATTTGTTTTGCTGTTTTCTGCAATAGATCTACTGCTACTCCCACCCTCCCTTCTTATTCAGAAAACACTTATCATCTCTTTACCTCCCCCCTCCCAGATTAATTGTTTTTGGATATCTTTTTTACCTTACCAATAGTCCTGTAATCTACAGCTCAATAAAACAAACCCTTTTAATTATCTAAACCTCTAACACTTTAATAAACACAGACGCACACTTATGCATACATAACATGCTCAAACCAAAATATACTATCATGCATGCCTTTACAACTCTGTAATAATCACCTTATTATCTTTTGTTTTACTCATTCTGTTCACAGATGATCAACTTATTAATTCAACTTCTCAGTTCTATCAAAAATCATCATCCAACCCACCAAGAAGATCCTCCTCTTCATCTTCATCTCCATCTCCTTCTTCATTATTCATTTTATTATTATTTCCCTCTTCACAATTATCATTATTGTTATTACCTGAACTATTATTCTCATCTTCCTCCTCCTCTTGCTCTACTTCATTATCATATCGACCTTCTTCATTATTATCCTCTTCCCCCATCCTATCATTATTCTCCTACATTTGATTATTATTATCTTCTTCATTAATTCTACTATCATTACTAATGCCATTGCTGCTATTATTCCCATTAACATTCTTTGACTCATTATTCTCATTGTTTTCTTCATTCACATGCTGGGACTACATCTCATTACTACTTGTCTGATTATGATCTTCTGCTATTATTTCCTATTGAATCAGCGTAGTTTAAGAGTTACTCAGAGCATTAATACTATTATTCTCGTTGCTTTCATGATTAGTATGATTGAGAGTGTCATTATTCTCAGCAGTAGAGCTAATCATAGTAGTAATACCATCATGAGACTCCTCTTACGACTATGATTTCTACATCCTCATAGAATCTTGCTCTTTTTCTTGATTATTGCATGCTATTTCTTCATTATTATTCTACTCCTGAAAGCTCAATTATCTCTTTACTTCAATTCCTTCTAACTTGCTTGCAAACATTCCATCAGAATCATCAACCGATTATTATTCATTATCCTTATTATTCCTATTCATCTTCTAACTCATTTGCTATCCTCTATTATTATTATTATTCTCCTTATTCTCTATGAAACTGCCTTATTGTTATTATGATCCTAATTAAACTATTCCTGCAGCTTATCCTTCATTCATTTTATGAATATTTCTTTCTAAATTGCTATTCTCCATTTTATTACAGCTATTACTCAATCTATTCTCCTACTGTTAGCTCTTATTATTGTTGTTAAACACACCTTCGATCCCTTTAATCTTCGGTGCTTGTTGCTAGTTTATTCTATTCATGTTAATCCCTAAGATACGTTTATTCGTATCTTCATTATCACCAGCATGCTCTGTAGTTGTCCTATTAGTATCTCGATGATGATCTTCTTTGCCATCTCCTTATTTAGATATTCTCTCCTTCTTCGACTTCGAATATTACTATTATCCATTCGTTCTCTCTTCTGAATCATTAACTACCCCTGATCTTCGATATTCTTCTACTTCTCTTCCAGCTATTTTTTTATCTTTAAATGCACTTTCATTCATCTAATTCTTGTTATTCCTCTTAGCAGAACTCCTAGTCGATCGTTTACGCTTCTTTTTGCTGGAGTAGTCACCTTTAGACACGACACTCTTGCAGATGCTTCTCGATCTGCTACGATTACTAAACAACAAAATATTTTAGGAAACAAATAGGTAAATTTTAGATGCTTGTGTGAGTGAGAGTGTTGTATAATTACAATTACCTCTTGGATTCACTGGCATCTGAGCTTAAACTTCTAGCTCTACGGAGCATCAACTCCTATTGCTATTCTAAAGAATTATTATTATTCCCATTCTTTGTAACTGAATTCATCGATGAACCATGGGTTTATTACCCACCTTAGTATCCATTTCCAGATGTCTTATTGCTATTGTTAATAGGAATACCTAATTACAGCTAAGCTAGTTTCTAGTAATTATTACTAGGAATACCTAGTCTATTGTGTTGGATGTTGTCTCGATTCGGGAGATTCTATAAAGACGGCACTTAATCAAATTATTGGTTGGATCCTTCATAAGACTTAACTCCGTAGATATTCCCTCCATTCATGGTTTATCTTCCTCGATTATTGTAGTTGCTTGGGTTAGCATTGATGTAGCTATTCTTCATGTCCAGTGGTTATGGTTACTGGTTCTATTGACCGCTAAGAAGAGTGGACATAAACAGAAGAAAAAAAATGAAAAAAGAAGTTCATAGAATTCACTAATAATTATGAATGGAGAATGGTAGTTTACTTGCCATTCAGGAAATATTATGTTTCCTAGCGACATGTGTAGGTGTAATGACCATACGAGAGGCAGTTCATGCATCGATGGTTCACGACTGGTTTCTTTCTGCTTGGGTTGATCAAATTCATTCAGAAGGAAGATTTGGTGATTGATGTTACTATTTCTATTTAATTTTACAAACTAGCAAGAAAAGGATTTTAATTTTTGCTTATCTCTCTCTCTCTCTTTTTCACTTTCTAATTGAGGAATTACAATTTTGAATTCGAAAACACAAGCACACTCTCTCTATGTCTTGGGAAATTAAATTAAATTACAAAAAAACCATTTTGATTTGATTTTCGCAGACACCCTCAATTATTTAATTTTTTACCCACAAATAATGTTCAACGGCTATCACCACCACACACATTTAATTCAGCAAAGTCATAGCTTCTTGAGGAATATTAAAAACATAAAAATGAATGGCTAAGAGAATTATACATTTTTGTTTTTGATTCCGCAAAGAAGGTCTAATGCAAATTAACTTAAATCTGCCTAGTATTTCAAGCATTTTTATTTTTGATCAAATCACACAAGAAACAATTCCCAGAAGATCAAAGTAATATTTATCGAATTAGAAAATTTTACTATTGGTTTGCTTCAATGCAATCAAAAATGAGAAATTAAATCATTAAAATAACCAATCTCTTAACTCCCTAGTTAACTTAAGTATCATATGTTCATTATCTCTTAGCAACTCAATTCTCAAGAATATTCCTCATTATTATCAATACTTAAAGCTATTAACTACTTTATTCTTCTTTTGATTCCCTTATTGTATCACCCCTCTTGAGGGGTCTAACATCCCCCCCCCCCCCCACCCTTGTCAGTCTTGCCCTCCTTTAGCTCCCCCTCATATCTTTTCTCTTGAAAACAAAAGAGCAATTCCATAAAAACCCAAAGATTGTTCTTTCTTTAAACTCTTTAGTGATGCATTGCATTTGATAGAAATAAATGAAAATATATTGTCAATCTGTTATTTTTTTCCCTGTAACAATTATAAGCATTAGTAAAAATATCTATCTTAATAGTAATTTAACTCAACGAAATCTTCTTGAAAAAACAATAAAATCGCTCGAATAAGCAAATACAACTCCCGTGATATGGATATTAAACTACTTTCTAAGCCTATTCATTCAATAAATTATTGTGAGTTTTATAATAAAATCAAATGAGTGCTTTAATGCAGTAAACCATTGGTATTACCATATATTCTCACTGGTTTTGTTGGTTTTAGAAATCTCAATAGTTAATTTTAATTTTGAAGCATGATTCGTGCGAGTTACTTTGAATTTACCTTATATTTTGCTGATTATTTGGATCAATTTCTATTTTAAGGAATATTCCCCAATCAGTATGAGTACAGACTGGAGAATAATAACGAACTTAATTGAATTAAAATCCTATGAGTACAAAAGAATTAGAGAGAGAAGAATTAATAACAGGAGAGGGGAGGGGAGAGAAGAACAAAACTAACAAAATAAAAACGAAAAAGAACATAATTTTTAATTATCTCTGGTTCTCTCTCTCTGTTTCTTTCTAATTTTGAAGCAACGTTACTGAGAGATAAGCTCAAATTTCTTGAGATTTTTTGAACTTTCAATCTTTTGCTTCACTGGATTTCGCCAACCATATACTATCCCCCCCCAAACCAAGGTTAAATCAAAAGATTAATAAACTATTTTACTATTGTGTATTTCAATGCTCGATTCAGGTCGGTTTGTTCCAATTGTATCTGATTCTTCTAAGCAACACTAAGAAACGTTATCTGCTTCGAAACAATAATCGTCAATATGCGTGGTTGATATGCGCAGTGGAGAAGAAACACGAATGAAGATGTTCTTAGATATGCCATAACCTTCCATGAATCGATCTAGTTTCAATCATAACAGCAGTTTCTTAGAAGAAGAGAATCTAGTTGGATTAAATGAATCATCGGTGTCGGATAACTCAAGATAAATCATGATTTAGAACACTCAATAACAGCAAAAGTAGTAATTTTAACATCAATAATCTCCAGCAGATATCATAAATCCAACATCACAATCTCGTTTGGGATACATCTAATCTAACTAGCAGTCATCTACAGTAGATAAGCGAAGAAGTATCCTCAGTGAAAAAGGTTGTTGTTACGTTGAGGAATCAGAATACCCTCATGCTAGAGGTACTGCTGCCATTTAGCATCATCCAAATTAAAATTCCCTTTCGTCTTCTTCTCGCTAACCTAGTAGTTCTAACAAAAACAACAGCCCACCACATTCCCCTACATAATAGAACTACCCAAGTAGCAGCATTGACTCCAGTCGCAATCACAATGACCACAATCCGAAGAATCTCAGACCCATATCTAACCACGATTTATGGCTTAAGCGATTCTTTGTGATTGTGTGTCTCATCGGTAAATTCAAATATCATATTAAAAAACCACTAATATTCAGGAATCCTGATTTGCTTGGGAAGAACTAACTCATGGCTATCGGTGATAAAGGTGCAAAAGGATTCGAAGAAATCTACAAAGGCAATCAAAATAGTAAAGATAAATCCTTGAGGACTTCGAAATATCGCTGCATTCGGAGGTTTAAAAAACGAATCAAGATAATTCGAAAATCACTCAGAGGATTCTGGTAGCCTATTGCAAGATCCTGGAAGAAATTCAGCTAATTCTTGAAAACATCCTTGGCAATAATCAATTTCCCTGTATTCAACCCTGTGAATCCTATCGTTGTCGCATGGGATATTCTAAACATGCTGCTGATATTCTTTTACACGTTGTATATCTCCTTCAATGTTGCATTTGGATCGCATCTTCAAATAACTTACTTTGAAATATTCGCGAAAACTGTATTTCTCACGAATCTCCTTATTCAATGTAATCTTGCATACTACGAAATGGGCATCAAAGTTAGTTCGAGATACTACATTATCAAGAATTTTCTACGGAATCTACTTCTTAATGAATGTCTCGCTTTATTCGGGATATTCCAACCGAATGGATATCTCCTGCAATTACTCATGTTCTTCAAATACTCTTAATTCCAAGCAGTCGTCAGGAAATACAAAGAGAATAATTAGTTCTCACAAGATGTCAATTTGATTTTCCAAGTATTGCTACTGCTCACGGAAATCATTTAACTTTGCCATTTTCTGTGTTGCGGATGGTATGCCATCGGGGAGTATAATCTCAACGATTTGTAGTAAAAATCATGGTTATCCGATGCAGATCGGTCGAGTATAAAATCAATATATATTTAGTCATTCTATTATTGCGTGATATCCATCACAACGATTGGATATGGTGACATCACTGCGAAGAACGATGGTGAGAGGATATTTGCTATATGCACTGCGTTAACTGCTAGTGGGTTCTTCGCGTATACAGTCAACAGAATGAGTAGCATTCTAGATGAGTATAATAAGACAAGTTATTAGTTTAGAATGCAACTAAACGATATCAATGTGTATATGAATTAAAGACAAGTCAGCAATAAGTTGCAAGATAGGTAAGATAAATAGAATAGAAAAATAAATGAAGAAAAAGAAACTAAAAAGTTTTTTTGTTGGTTGTTTTGTATTATAGGGCTAGAAGTTACTTGGAGTATGTTTACAGAGAGGGATATGTCAACTAGGAGAAGATTAAGAATTCGATGAATTAACTGAATAAGAGTTTAGTATCATCCATTGAAGGTGATGTGTATTATCGCACACTCAAGAAGTTTGAGTTCTTTGGGAGAAATCTATCCAAGAATTTCCTGCAGAGGGTAGCACTCAAACTTAAAGAAGTGAATTTTGGTAACATAGAACGAAATTAATAGAATAGAATTGGAATGGTGAGGGTTAAGAAATGATAATTGTTTTCTTCTATTTTGTTAAAAAATAGCTCCAGATGAGGAGATATTCACTTGCGGTGAGATTGGAATACCCAGTGTGTATTTCATTCAACGAGGAGAAGTAGAAATATACATGGGAGCAGCCAAATATGGATCGTCATCGTCATCTTCATCCTCCTCTTCTAACACTTCCACCTCATCATCCTCTTCTTCTTCATCGTTATCATCTTCGAAATCCTTTTGCATTCTCAAGAAAGACTAGCAATTCGGCATGAGTGAGTTCTTACTTTAGCACTAGCGACGCAAATACAGCGCACGATCAAAAGGCATAACTCACTTGCAATACCTCGAATCTAGTGATTTCTTTGAACTGATAAGAGATTTCCCTAAAGATCTGGAATTCATGGCAAACATCAAGGACAGGATGCTCTAGCATGAAGACTACTAAGCATCATCATTGTATTGCTTCTCATGCAAGAGTAGTCGTCATTTAATCGATCAATGTCCGTTTGTGCAATATGTCCCGAATACACTGAGGATATTTAATAATTTCTTGAAAACTGAGAAAATGACGATGAAAGGATAAAAGCGAAGTGAGAAAAGAAGGAAACAGAATGCAGTGAAGAATGCTAATATCACGGAAAGAGATGTTATTATGATGCTAGAGTAGAATAAGATCATAGAATGGGAGAAACATGATTAAGAGGAGACTCATAATAATCATGCACAAGGACAGAACAATTAGCCATCCTCAAATCCCTCGATTAAGCTAAGGTATATCTAGGCATTTTATGGGTTGGTTAATCGCATTTATGCTAATTCCTAAAATCTGATTATCTATTGTAGTTCAAATACATTAGCAAACGATGATAATGAAGATGATGGTTATGATAACCTTGATGAGAACAGCATCGAAGCAGCAGAACGTTGGATGAAAAGGAAAGTTATCAAAGTTCATAGGAATATTGATAAAAAATTAAACAAAATTAAACTTCAAGCAACAGATGAAGATCATTAGAATATATCTGCTGCGACTTTAGCTACCACAGCAGTTCAAAATACCACAGATGTTAGTAAGAATCCTGGTGAGTATTTGATCAAGTTAATTCCTGAGTAAGAAGGTAAATAATCAAAAACTTAGCAGTCAACATCATCATCATCATAACCGTAGCTAAAATAATGCAAATTAGTGATCCACGATTGCATGGCGATCATGTAGAGAAATAGCATATCAGCTTTGAATAACAATGTTTATGATAGCGAAAATAATAATGATAGTAACAACATTAGCATTGATGAAGATAATGTAGAGAACATGGAAAAACTGTAAATTGAACGAAACAGATCGAATAGGATGAGTACTATTCTTCGTCCGAATCGATAATCGAGCTTTGCATCGTTTCCTACGTATAATAATATTATCTTGTCATAAGATCCGCAATAATCCATACCTATTTAAGCATACTTATCCACGATTATAAGCTAAGCTATAACTAAGAAAAACAGTGTCATTCCAAGTTAATAAATCAATAATAAACACGGAATTAGTAACACAAATAATTACCTAAGTAATAATAACATAATGAATGGTAATAATAACAACACTAATCTTTTCATTCCTGCCCATATAAATGACCCAATTGTGTCATTAGTGCAGCAGAAACTGTACTAGGATTTCTTCAAGAAAAATTAAGAGTACGATGTGGCTTAAGAGTATTAAATATACTTCCCACACAACAATATCTCGGTGGTGCTGAAGAAGCTTAACTAAAAGGGAAATATTCTCTATAAAAAGAAAAGCACACTGAAATCCAAACACACCTTAAGGTTGAACAAACTAGATACACTGAAGATGTCATGAAAGCTTAGGGAAAAGAGAGAATGCTAAAAGAGAAAGCTGCTAAGATACTTGGATAAATCTGCAAATTCACTAAATAAGCGTAATCTACTTGATCCACTAGTTCATTTTTCTTGTTGATGGAGGACTTGTTTGTTCTAGATGTAAATAACATCCATTAAGCAGTGAGTCATATTACGTAATAGTAATTATGTTGTTTTTTTTGTATTTTGAGTAAAAATGTCTCTTTAAACATTTTTGAAATTTTCAAGTCTTAAGACTTAAGCATTTTTTACTTAATGAAACTTAGAACTAGAAAAAACTAATTTATTTAAGGGAGGAGGGGGGGGGGGGGGGGGGTCGGATGGAATATTA
>Ga0302271_10004098_pt1 | contig 11814 bp, 7 predicted proteins | sample III_Bog_N1_1_FD_198767 | JGI IMG/M metagenome (GOLD analysis project Ga0302271, IMG submission 198767) | Peat permafrost microbial communities from Stordalen Mire near Abisko, Sweden - III_Bog_N1_1 | ecosystem: Environmental > Terrestrial > Soil > Wetlands > Peat | place: Sweden: Abisko... | reverse complement strand
CCCAAACCCCAACCCCAACCCCAACCCCAACCCCATGATAAATATTTTTTAATTAATCTATTAAATTACAAAAAAATAAGTCAAAAATGCCAATTTTGATAAGTTGGAATTACTTTTTTTCCGTTAATAATCACTAAACTCCTTCACAAAAAAGGATAAATTCACTCTCTTTTTTATTTTATGTATAATTATTTATTCATTATTTGAGCCAAAGTTTTCTTTTAACTCAAATTTAAATAAATGAATGTATTCCCATTATTTTTAAGAAATGAGGAGAAAAAATAATTCACAAATAATTTGTCCTAATTGTATTTTCAAGGAGTTCTCTCTCTGATGTTTTCTACAGACCTCATCACATCATTGATTAAACTAGATAACTATCATCGAAGGGGATCTAGCTCAAATGGTAGAGCGGTCGTTTAGCATACGACAGGCACTGGGATCAATGCCCAGGTTCTCCAATTTTTTTCTTCTCCTTTTCCTTCAGAATTATAAAATCCCTCAAAATCAATAAGTACAACATACTTTGGAAGTAACAAGTATCTAAAAATAAAAACTTTTTCCCTGCCAAATTATTATTCTAATCTATAAATAAGTTTTCCTTTTATAAAAGCTTTGTTGGATTTAAACAATGGCTTAAGAAAAACTTCAAAAACAAAAAAAATTAGGTCCTACAGGGATTCGAACCCTGGTCAAGGGATTTAAAGTCCCCAGTACTAACCGCTTTTCTATAGAACCCGACCAATGAATAGTTACCTGAGCTTAACGACTGTATCAGCTTGCCAAGATTATTCTAGCATAAATATTTATTCAAATTGAAGAAAAATAATATGAACGTCATATTCTCCTAATAAAAGATAATAAATAGATCAAAACTCCATTAACAAAAACACAATCTCTCTCTCTTTCAAATCCATAAAACCTACTTGAAACTTTAAACTAATTTAATTTTTCACTGAATTACTGGCTTTGACCTTTTTCACAACAACAACAAAAAAAAGAAGGTCCTACAGGGATTCGAACCCTGGTCAAGGGATTTAAAGTCCCCAGTACTAACCGCTATACTATAGAACCCGACCAATGAAGTATGATGATCTCACATCCAATATATCAACCTTGCTCAAATATCTTTAGATGGAATTCTAAAAGATTTATTTTTCTCTTGTGCTGTTCACACGAATATGAAATGCTACCAAAAAATGAATAACCATAATACAATTAGCTTAAATTATTATTTTATTATTATTTTTTAATGAGTTTCCTTCTTCAATTGAATTGATTTTTAAACAAAAGGTTTTTTTTCTTCTTATCTGTTGTTGGTAGATCTTTTCCTTTTTAGATCCACAATAAATACCAATCTCGAAAGAAGAATTATGAAAAAACTGTTTAAAGAGTTGTTTGGTTTTAAAAGATAATCTTAAAGACAGCAATTAAAAAATGACTGAGACAGACAAGAATTAATGTAATAAGAAAAATAAAAAACGATGATTAATATTAACAGCCAACTAGATCATATGAATCCGTCCTCTTCTTCGTAACGATATTCTTCGTTTGTGTGAATTGCATGCTCGAGTTCTACTTTATATCTAAGGAAACCTCCCATACCAGAGAAACCCTTCACGAACTAGCATCCTTCTGCAGATTTATCAGTGAGGAAATAAAGTTCAGCTCCAAAATCGGAGTAATGTTCAGCAATCCATTCAGTCAAGTTCTCAACTTCGATTTTTTCAAGCTCATGTTCGCCATCCTTGAAGTGTTTAGTGTTGTTGATCTCAGCAGGAGGGATGAAAATGTGTGTGATTTCTATTAATCTCATAAAAAATTATTGTAAAGTTGATCATGAAATTATGAAAAAAAACGAGTAAAATATGTCTGTTTAAATTTACATTCAGTGACTTTATTCTTTCTGGTGACACGTAGGGTAGGAAGTTCTTCAAAGCAGAGGAGATTTTCGATGACACCATCGAGAAGAAGCTGCATAGTTTCTTGGATACCATAGACAACCATGCCAGAATCGACGGAGATGTTATCAAAGAATTTGGAGATGATGTTTTTCTCTTGGACGAATTTAACGTTTGCAAGGGATTCCTGCGCTTATTCGATAGCTTAATTGAGTCCATTTTCACCACCATATCCGACATCAACAATCTTGATGATTTTTGTCTGCAAACGAGGATCGAACATCTAAGTTGTGCTGAGCTCATTTTTGAATTCACCACTACCAGCTAGAACCAAACCTTAAACGTTGATCTTATCAGCTGTAATGAATGTTGTCGTAGCAACCTCGCAGACTTTTCTCAGATAATTGTGTCGTTTTTCAACTCTGAGTCGTCCAAAACGAACAGAAGATTAACCACCTCTACCGTGCTTCTTAGGAAGTTCCACAGAAAATTTGTTCAGAATCTAAGAGGCAAAAAGCAATAAGACAATTAGTTTAAATAGAGTGTTAAGACAAAGGAAAATAAATGTAAAATACTTGTTAAAATATTTATTTTTTTCATGATTTTTACTGTTTTAGTGTTTCCTTAGAGAGTCGCGTAAAGTGCACCTTGACCATCCATGACGATAAAACCAAAGGGAGATTCTGTTTCGAGCAGTGATCCAAGCTCGTCAACGTGGAATTTACTATCACAGAAGTAGAGTGAAGTGTTAATCGGCTTATATGGCTCAAAATCTACTAGAAGCTTGATTTCTTTGCCTTCATCGTTTAGAACTTTTCCGCAGTAAAGAATCAGACCATTATTAGGTGTTCTGGTGTATAGCTTTAGCCCTAGAAAGATAAAACATAAAAAAGTTATACTTCTATTACTTTCATATTTAAATGTGTTAGTGATTTCAGCGAAGCCTAATTAAGTCAATATAACATCAACTTACTTTGGAGAGCAGATGTCATGGCGTCTTGAACGGATTATCTATTGATTCTATCCTTGATGTTTGTAGCCTTGCCGTATTCTTCGTTGAGCAATTTAGTGGCATCGGAAATCTGCTTTTTCGGTGGGAGGATGAGAGAAACCATCGATGTACCTGAGCTATTAGGGAGAATGTGATGAGTTACACAGCTGAAAAATAACTAATAGTTTCGTTTACCCTCTAGTGAATCGAAGCTTAGTCATGAGCTTCTTGATTTTAAAGTGCTCGATGTTGCGCTAGCGTTGATCTTTCTCTTCCATTAGAATTCCTGGATATTAATGATTAGTTATATATCTTTTTGATTTATGATAATAATAATAATTCCTGCATGCGATCTCGATTCCTAAATTTAATACTCCACCTTCAGATATTAAGATAAGAAAAAGCCCCCTTGATATCTACTTATCTATCGTTGAGAAATTTAGCCTAGTTTTGCCTACTTTCCCAAGAAGAATTCGTGGAATTCCTATTTAGCGTCTTTCTACCAGCCTGTCTACTCGCCAGTCAGGAGAATTTATTATTTCTGATTCAGGAAAGTTTTTCAACAATTATCTCTGTACAAAATATTCTCACATTACAGCTCCATAAGTCATTTTATACACTGGAATTTATCTTAATCAATCACAAAGATACATTTATTTTTCGAAAAAGCAAAGAAGAGTAAGAAATCCATCTCATTTCAAGATAAAAACAAAACCATTCTTGATTGCTTCATTGCCAATCAAGTTGCAGATTCAAATTGATTTAGATTGTGTATTTAACTTTTTTTAATGGGACTAAATGGATTTCTTTGTAGAACAGTTTAGAAGAAATTGTCAATTCGATTCTAATCCTTTACATTCTTCCATAATAAAAATATTCTCTTAACAATTATCTTTTCAAGGAACATAATTTGCAGCAGCCCTGGTTTTCCATTTGATTCAATATGCTAATATTTTTCTAAATCCCTGTAGTATTGAGAAGTAATTAACATAAGAAAGTGCAACATTTATGAAAAAAGATAAATAGCAAATCTTTTTTCTTTGTATTTTAAATGACTGCTCATCCATGGATTCCTTCTTTTCATTCTTTTTTGGCTTTCTTTTCCCAGAACATCAAAATCTATGCAAGAATGATGCTATTCAGCAAGACAGATTCGAAATTATTTGTCTAAGTTAATTAGCAAACCATTCAAATGTTAATCAAAATGTCTCGACAAGGAAACTTCGTTTCTGAATAAATAAAAAATAACTTACTAGCACAAGTGCATCAGGAGCCTCAGCTAGTACAGTGAATGTTCTTGCAATACACCCTCCAGTGTTCAGTATCGAAGTGATAATTGCAAGCTAACCAGTTGATTTATTCTTAAAGTTTGAATATATTTAAGGCATCTTGCTGCAGAAAACTAAAAAAAAGAAAACGTTGTAAAGTTAACATTTCAACCTCATAATCTTTGATAATAAAGAATCAATCTTGTTACCAATGATAATATTGATGTAAAGGGAGAATTCATAGATTTTAGCTGAAACAAGTTGTAGTAGAAGTGGAGTAGATATTGCAGCCAAGAATCCAAACGTTAAAATGAGCTTTAAGAGATTGAAATTCTTACCATACTTAGCAAAGAGTATCATGATTATTAGATTCTAGATGATAATGAAGACACTCTCACCATAGAGAGAGAATGGATTATTCTTGAAGAGATTATAACTCACAGTGAAAAAATATAAAGTTGTCTAGAAAAACATCAAAAAAAAAAAAATCAGCTAAGATAGCTATTACAATTAGATTAAGGTAAAACAAAATAGTACCTCGAAAATTAAGGAGAGAAACGAGAGACCTTCAACTGATTTACCTTTCAGAATCTTGACAATTTGAGGTAATTTCAAGATTGTTGAAAAAACTACGATGCTTATGCCTAGAGTCTTGGAGAGAGTCTATTGTAACAAAGATAAGTGCTCAAATTGACATTGAAAGAATAAACTTAAGAAGCATAAAAGAATACCGAGTTTCTCACAAATTTTTCTAAGTTCTTCATAAATTATCTTACCAACTTGAGGCATTCTAGGTTTGTGAATTCTCCTTTGCTGAAAAATGTATCGAAACACTCTTCAGAAAACACAAGGAAGGTATATTTCTTGGTCTATGGTGATTCAAATCAAATAAACAAAATCAATTAATAAAATTCTTAAGATTTCAATTTATTTAACACAACAACAATAAAAAGAAGTCTTTAGTAATGAATACATCAACGGCCTTGAGAGTTGCAGCTAGAACTGAACATGATAATATGCATGAGGTGAAAATAGCTAATCTCCAAAAGTTGAATCTCATCATTATGAGCAAATTTTTTATCTCCCTTTTTTGCTATTCTTTTTAATTATTTCTTTTTGATTTTTTTTGATTTGATTTGTGTGCTTTGAATGGTTTGATTTATTTTCACTCCAGCAAGATTTGCTAATAATAATAGATCTTCCGCCAAAGATTAAATAATTATTAATCTAAATGTTTTCCTTATCCTATGATTTCTCGATAATTCATTTTTGCAGCTCTGTCATCATGATTGGTTTTCCGCTTGAAAAAAATAAAAAAATAGCTGCTGTTTCAAAAATTCATCCAACATTAATTTTTTAGTTTTATTGTTTTTTTACTAAATAATGTGATATTGATATTATTTTTCGAAAATGAAAGCAAATCAGTTTAACGGTATCATAATAACTGATACAGCCAGCAATTAGTAATAAAGAAATCATAAAACGATGTTCTTTATCAAAAAGAAAGTTAGAAACAATAAAATCCATTATTCTTTTCTTCTTCTTCTTCTTCTTCTCTAAGGTTTGTTTATGATAAAGAAGTCATATTGAAAAAAAGGGGGGAAAAGTTGTAGGAGATGAAAACGAGGGAGGGAAAAAATAAAGATAGGGATAGAATAAAAAGAATTTAAGCGAGAAGAAGAAGTATTAAAAACACGGAAGGCATATTCAGTAAGAGAGAAGATCAAAGAAAAACATCTACTAATTCAAAATAGCATTTTATATTTGGAAGATAATCTCCTTATGGACTCGAAGTAACTGTAGTAACAGCCAATTATCTACACTGAAGAGCAGCAAAGCATCTTAGAGAAATTCAGATAATTCATTCAAAGCAAGAATCTCAAAGAGAAGGACATATACGATGATCATTATCTCCTTAGATTCTTGAGAGCAAGAAAATTTGATCTGAATAAGACCATCGCAATGTTTGTTGAATTCTTAGCTTGGAGAGAGAAAAATGATGTACCTCACATAATGGTATGGCTTTTCAAGTCAAATTTTCTTTCAAAAAGAGCTTAATATGCTCATAAAGGAGAAAAGAAAAACTAGTTAAACATTGATTCAAAAGAAATTAAGTTTTGAAGTTGTTTTTTTTAATGATTAATAGGATTTCCAGTTCAGTGAGCTAGAGCAAGTGAGAATGCATTACCCTCATGGATATCATAAAACTGATAAGTTAGTAAGTGCATTGAGAATTTGCGGAATGAATAGCATTGAACGGTTTGAATTGTTGATGAAAAATATATTTTTTGGAATAATCAACAGGGAAGACCAATTTACATCGAGAGGGTAGGGATTCTGAAATTAAATTAGCTGTTCTAAGTGACAAATGAAGAGCGATTGATTAAATACTACATTCAATCATATGAGTTGTTGTTGAATACGATATTCCCAGCTTGTTCTTAAGCTTTAGGGAGAAGAGTTGATTAGACAGTTACTATTTTGGATCTTAAAGGTTTTCCAATGAAAATGTTATCTAAACTAGTCTACAATTTCGTGCAACTCGCTTCGAAAGTCGCTCAAGAAAACTACCCTGAGATTCTTGGAAAAATGTTCATAATCAATGCTCCAATGCTGTTTTCAGGCGTTTGGGCTGTGATAAAACCTTGGATAGATGAGAAGACAAGAAATAAAATCACCATTATTGGATCAGGATTTAAAGAGAAGCTTCTTGAAATTGTAAGTTAAAGAAATCAAATTAATGTTACTTCTAACTGTAATTAACTTTTTTTGATTATCGAAAGATTGATATCGAGAACCTTCCTGATTTCTTAGGAGGCAAAAGTACTTCAGACATTTCTCTCAATGTTGGACCTTGGAATGTCGACGGAAGCAATCCGTAAGATATTAAAAAACGATAATATGATTCAAGATGGATTTAAGGGTATTTATAAATTGTATTTTTGAAATAATTAGGCTCTTCCCTTGTGAAAAGAAATAAAAAGTAGCAGAAGAAGTCAATCCTAGCAATATTAAAGATCAAGGATCTGAGGATAACGAGGAAGAGGAAGAAGAAGAAAAATAAGCCATGGATTTTACAGCTCTCAGAAATGCTCTTGCAGGTTAAATTAGTGGGCCATAAACTAAAGCTCCTCACAACCCTGATAAATATGAAGTCACCACATAAGGAGCGTAGTTCTAAGTGAGTGATACTCCACTCAACACACAAGCGGAAGTATGCTTTCTTAATAAGAAAAAAGTTTAGAAACATTTAATTATTTTGATGTGTATTTTATTTATTAAAGGAAGAAAACTGAGAAAAAGACTATACTTTTCGGAGATAGTGAACAACTTTAACGGAAGATAAATAAGGAAAGAAATGAATGATTCAAGTGAAGTTTATAAATAAAAAAGAGAGAAAATATACTTTTTGGAAGGTTTATTTGGATTAAAAACCTTGCAAAGAAGTACTCTTCCTCTTCCTTACAGGTTTTTCATACGTATCAAGTTTGAGTGGTAACTACACGTTTAAATGGGAATCTATTCCAATTTGCCTTTAAATTTCGATTTGGTACTATAAACAAATAAAATCACAAGAAAGATTTGTTCGATTTGTTCTCACTGCGATTATCGCATCCACACAATAAAATGGAGAAAACAAATAAAGAAAAGACAAAAGCAATAGGAGAAATTATAAGAATCAGCATGCTTCAAGGGCTTTAAGCTGTTGTTACTTACTCGAAATTACATTTTTTTTTCTTCTATTGAGATTAACCCCCAAGAGTTTGTGTTAGATTTATCTTATTTCCTTTCAAGTGATTTGAAGAGAAACAATTACTGGATAAGAAAGAAGTAGCATCTGAATTATTCGATTTAAAAAGTGTGAGTGAGGGTGTCATTTAGTACCTTTTTGTTTGTTCTTGTTGGATAGAAAGAATTCAAAGCCTTCGCAAGAAAATAAAACTCGTTTGCTGCTTGAAACTAAGATTCTACAGACTTTTTTAATTACCCCCCAAAAAATAACAAAAAAAGTAAAAGTGAATTATTACGTTCAACAATTTTTCATAAACTAATTCGTATATTTTTCAGGCATCCGCTGCCTGCTCAAGGAGATCCTGCAAGCACAATGTCACATTCATGGCAAAACCTACTGCGGTTCATTGAGATTGCAATGGTAGTGCTCTTGATGCTGAGTGAATTTGCTGTTGCAAATGAGACAACGCACTCTCAAATGCAAATGGGTATAGTGAATGAATCATCATTACAAGAGTAGGTTATCTCTCTCCATGATAGTGAGATCTTCCAAGAGAACATAGAATCGCTTGAAAAGCACAAGGAAATAGTGAACTTAGCTATGGGAATTAAGATACCACACAATCTGAATTTGTAAGGGGACATCTAAACATAAGAAAATATCTTGGAATATCCTGACCAAAAAGTGATTGATAATCACGAAACAAATAATTTTGATCATATTCATAGATCCCTTTCAGGCGTAACTATTCGATCCTTGGTGTTTTATGAGTAGTACCATTATCCAGTCACATTAAGCACTTGTAACTCCTATTCAATTTCTGAAATGATCGATAGTAAAACAGGATAATTTAACTCCAACAGCGTTTTTCAAGAGAGATATCTTGTCTATGCAGCAGTAACAGCAGCACTTGGAAATACTAACATGAACATATCTTTCAAATGCGCTAACAGACTAACTTACCAAAATACATATGGCAATTAAGTTTCAGGTTAATTTGGCAGCGATGAAAGAACAATGTATGGGAGTAAATATTCCTATTCAAGCATACCGACAATCCAAGTGAGTAACATCTATGTCTATGCGAGTGTCTCCCCTCCTACTCTGAATGTGTTATTCTCCTTAGGGTGGTTTTTCTTCTTAGGCATATTTCTCGCTCCAATTGCTGCAGGGTTTATCCTCCTTCTCCTCGGTAGACTCTCCACAACGAAAATCTACGGATACTAAGGTTTAGTCTTCGGAATGTTTCGGTACATCAACAGACAAGGTGACTAATAGATGTTTTAGTGGAACCATAAAATCTTAGCATTTTTCTTAGCACTATTTTTCTTTTTCCACTATGCGCTGCTTCTCAGCAATCTGACATCTTCAAGGATTACGTAGATTCCTTCAGCTCACAGGGATAAGTATTTCGATGCAAGACATTATCAAGATACGATAACAAAACTGAATAAATATACTTAATAAATAATTGTAGATTCATACTAATATTAGTTTCTCTAAAAGTAGTACACTGTCCATTAGAAACTAAACTAAATGCATGAATCACTAAACGACCAAGTGTATAACTTGCAGCTCTCAACATCTGAGTTCACAGAGTCTGAGATAGCTTCTATTAATCTTGCCATGAGCGAATTAAGGGATTCCCTTGCAGTTTCGAGGGTAAATTCCCCTAGGAGTGATCGATTTAATGTTCACAATAATGATATTTTCTTCAATGGGCTGATACTTATTGCTGCACTTGTCTTAGCCACACTGTTTAAATTACTGCAGATACGTTTTAACGGATTGAATTCATTAACAGAAATATCAAGCTACAGGGAATACTGCAATCAAGAAATAACTAATAATTTCTCATAACTGTGTACCCAACAATTAACTGTTTCACTGTCACACGTGCAAGCTAGCAATTACTATGCACATGTTAAGAAACTTAAGATCCATAATTCATATAGATTAGCAGCTAGGTAGGTCTTCAGAATCATACAAAAAAGACGCAAGAAATCACTCAAACATAAAAGAAAGAAAATCATCAATTAGGTGAATAATACCAATAGTTTAATTCCTTCTATCAATCCTAATATCTTGCCTAATTAGTAACCACAGCAAGATCAGCCATTGCCCAAGACTTCTACGGTCTATTCAGTAATCAAAACGTTCTTGTAATCAGAGCGCAAGGGAGAAAAAACTGCTCTCAAAAATAACCCAAGAAATCTTGAAAGAAGAAAAGGCATCTACCAACGAGCAGCAACCAGTGCATTTCAAAATACAGAAGAAGAAGAAAACTAAGAACTCCCTTAGCTAGCTAGGCCATATGTTCCTCAGCAAAATAGCCTTGGAATGTCAGTAATTAATGTTAGATTGTCTTCTCCTACTAAAGCAAGTATTTTTGGAAAACGAAGAGCTTCTCAATTGAAAAAGAACAATACTTCTATTGATCTTCCATTCCCAGTAACTAAGGAATTAGTCAGTATGGAATAATCTGCGTCTCCGTTTAATCAAAGGAAAGCTTAAGTTGTTCATTTAAGTTAATATTCACCTAGCAAAGATTGCTGCACAATTGATATCAAACCATAAAAATAAATTGCAAAAGATGACATTAAAGACACATCTTTATCGATTTTAGACACAGGAAGGCCAATGGACTCAAGTTAAATCCTTTCCCCTAATAATATTCTCTTTACACATCCAGATTTTCTACAAGAACCAGCTAAAATGCTAGAGGACAATAACTTCAAAACCATCTAAAATATGACAGAAGGTGATGAAGAGATTGATTCTTTGATGCTGGGATAGCACAAGTAGACATCAAAATTCAATCCAATAAATAAATAACCAGTAAAGAACAACGACAAAGGGGCATTGCAAGTAAAAACCTAATAGAATTAGAAGAATAGCAATATTCAGTAAGTTAGAACAATTCCAGTAAGTTTTAAGAAGATTATCATAAAAGAAAAAGACAATTTTGGTTTGCCGAGTTTATCTGAAACCTAACAGGAGAATAACGGGAATAATTGCATACACATCATCAAAAATACTAACCATAATAGCTAACCTATTGAGAATGAGATATTTCTTAGAGATTCAATAAATTCATCATATCCTATCACAGATGAAAATAGCTTGCACCAAATAGCAGAAGGAGGAAGTCATATTTCAAATAAAATAAGCCAAAAAAATCAATGTGCTAAGGAAGAAGAGTCTATGAGTATCGGAAAAGAATCTCCTTAAATTTATCTTCCTTCTCTTTAAGCTTAAGCTCATCATGCCTTACCTGTTTTGGTTAGCCATTTGATGCCGAAAAATATTATAAAAGCTAAAGAGTTCAAGGAGATTTGCGATCCTCATACAACACCAACCCCAGAATCTTCAGAAAATCATGATATTTCTCGGTAGTTAACCCATAAGGAATCTACCCATGCCGAGGTTGGTCAAAATATACATTATACTCCTGCACGTGATAAAATAAAACGTTACAATGCACAATATTCCAGTGAAACACCTGACAGCAAATAGCTGACGAATTTAACAGATGATGATTCACATCGAAAAAATAGCGAAAACACAAGAGCTAGTTGATTGTTGATGAAATTTAACTTAAAATGAAAGTACATCATGCCAATGAATTCTTCTTCCATTTTATTTATGTATTCAAGCGAAATAATAAAGAAACTCGCTTTGAAATGTTTATCTTACTTGTTTATTTTATTTTAATCATATTGATTTATCTTGTGCCGACTTTTTCAAGTATGTATTACGAAATGATTAAGACAGCTAATGCAGTTTCATTTATCAAGGGGCTCTCTGAGGGCTGAGCTGAATTGAACTCAGAGAAGAAAGGAAGAAAGGAAGAACTGCACTTTTTGAATTTCTGGAAGTGTTATTGAATTCGGTAGTTTGCATTTATTATTTCTCAAAGGT
>Ga0302271_10004097_pt1 | contig 11814 bp, 8 predicted proteins | sample III_Bog_N1_1_FD_198767 | JGI IMG/M metagenome (GOLD analysis project Ga0302271, IMG submission 198767) | Peat permafrost microbial communities from Stordalen Mire near Abisko, Sweden - III_Bog_N1_1 | ecosystem: Environmental > Terrestrial > Soil > Wetlands > Peat | place: Sweden: Abisko... | reverse complement strand
GCTGTAAGGGTTGCTACTGCTACTATTACGTCTACTAAGAATTCTCGTGTTCTGATAGATTGTGGAGACTCTAGCTGCTGAATTGTTCCTAAATTTAATTCAGACTCTCGCAGCTCTCCAATTTTGATTGCAGTAAGATTGTGCTCGAATCTTAATTTGGATGGTTCGCAGTGATTAATCTGTGGTTGATTTTAGATTCGCGATTTTTATCATCACAACAGAAAATAGACACCTCTCTTGGACGGGCAATATTGTCAAATCTGAGTTTTGGGGAAGGTTAGCAACTATGTTCTTTACTATTATTACCCGATGATGTAATTTCGTCATCGCTACTGAGGACAGTTTTCACTAAGTATGATGCAGCTGCTGGAGGTTATATCGGCACAAGATACGGTTAAGGCAAGTTAGATCCGAGGGTGTTTTAACCAAATCCTTAATTCGTTCTTGGGAAATTCTGGTGTTAACTTAATCCACTTGAATCATACATTTCATCAACCTTCTCGTTTAATGTGAGACTTTGGATTTAAGCGGAAGCTGCCAGATGAGTAGCATCAAAGTTCTATTCTTTTTATTTTCCTGTGTTGCTTTTTTACTCCCTGTAGTCTGCACCTTCTGTCTTGTAGTTACACAGATTCAAATGAGGAGTCTATGAGAAATGGCATTTCATCTTGAAAGCTTTATTGACATTTTGAAATAATTTAATTTTCGTCTTGTTCAGTGCTTTTTTCGCTTCCACCGCTGAATCGACTGAGTCCATTTCGATGAATGCCTATGTCTGATCAAGACTCCGCTTAAAAATAAGAACTTTGTTGACAAATCCAAATTTCACAAATACACTCTAAATGAGATCGTTCGTTGCTTCGTGCTCATGCAATTCAAAGATCATCACCAGCAGCACTGATGAAGGCAATTCTTTCTCATCGAATTCTCCTTTTTTCTTATAAATCTCCTGCTTCTTTCCGTGTTTTTTCCTCTCCTGGTGATTCCGCGCTTAAGGACTGCTGCTGTTTAGTGTATTTTTGCTTCCAGAAGAATTGCTAAAATTTCCCTGTTTACTATTCAAATCACCTTATAGACTACTAAAGCTACCTTACGTTTAGATGTGGTTGGTGTTAATAATACCTGCAGGTGAGGCTTGCTGATTCTTTGAGTTTTCATAAATATTGCTGCTATTTTGGATATTGGAATTGTTTATATTTCCTTGGAAGACATTCCAATTATTTTCTGTGCTATTATTCCCATTGATTCCTTAAAATCTTGCAGTTCCATCTGGTTTATTCTTGCTGGAGTTATCAGCTATGAAATTGTCTGAAGGTTACATCCCATTAAACCAGCTTCTATTGAAATTCTACTGAGAGTTTTAATACTACTGAGCTACCATTTATCTCATTGAACCCTCATTGTTACTCTGAAATTAAGGCGTATAAGCCTGCACAAAAGGGCTATTTATAGGCTATGAAGAATTCCCACTTATGTGATATGGCGGATAAGATGCTCCTGGTTAGTTATGTCCTTGCGGATATTGACTATGAAACGCGAGATGATGAGATTAGTTAGGAAACACAGCAAGACTGTATTTCTCTTGCTATTAATACGCATACTGAAATTATCGCTATTACTATGGAAGCTGCGCGAACATCTACTAAGACTATTAATTATTCTGTTGCTAGTACTAAGGAGGTACTGTAAAGAGAGGGATGTGCAATCGTGAGTCCATCTAACTTGCCAAGGACAAACTAAAGATGGAACAAAAAACAATATTGTTTTTAGAAAGAAATAATAATAGCCCAGGGGGCTGAGCGAATATTTAAGGATGAGATTGACCACATAAGAGTCTTACTTTTGATAGTACTACTCTATCCTTTTTGATGAAAAAGGATATTTACTTTGTCGTCTGTTTGTTAACTACTCCCCCCCACACTAATCTTGTCTTGGTTTTGATTTAGGTAATTTGTTGGCCGCAGAACTCGCAAATCTCACTTATCTTTGCTGGCTACTTTTTCGCAGCTCTTGATACCAGCCGATAAGAAATAGAACTCTCAAATCAGCCCTCCCAGCTGAATATTGTCAAAATCTGTGGTTCCCATTTATTTTCCTTCATTCACCCACTCATACTTCTCCCAATCCGTCACATTTTACACATATTTCACACTTCCCCTCCATTTTTAACTTCTTTTTGCAAAGATCCTTTATTAGAAGGTCGCAGATATTTGATATTTAAGAGAATTTACCATTTTTAATTTGTTTTTTCCATAAATATCTCATTTTAGCAATCAACAATTTCGATTTTCTAAATAATTATTCTCAGATATGATTCCAACCAGCTTCTACCACCTTAAATGACATCATTTTAAAGAGTTTTCGATATTCATTTTTAGAATGTAAAGAAGCAAAGACTTTAGAAGCTTAGAAAAATTAAAACTGTCAGATGTCTTGAAAAAAATGTAATCTCTATTAACAAAAAAAAGTCCATAGACAAGTAAAATAAATAATATAGTCAGGATAAAAACTCAATCCTTCTAGCTATTCTATCAATAAAGAGTGTTTTACAAAGATCCCCGATCTAATTAAAATATTAATGACATTTATTGGGGAAGTAATTTAAATTATGTGTTTTTTGCTTTTTTTTTTGCTAAAAAATCTAAAATAAGAAGATAGCAATTTGATGAAAGATTATAAAAACGCTGTCTCTTAATCTTGCGACGGTTCTGCTCTATAATTTGATACTCAGAATTACTTAATGTACCTCTTCCCTATGGTTAGTTAAAATACAATTTACATTGAATTGAATATGCAGATATTTTAATATTAAAAAGATTTGTGAAATATCTTAGAAAAAAGAATCTGATGCCAGTGATGAATGTTGTAATTTCAGGATTAACAGTTAATTTTCTTATTTACATGAATTAATCATTGTATGACCATTAAAAGACCTCTTTAGTTTAAGAACAAAGCTGTCCTGTATTTCAAACCATTAATTAAAAGATCAAGCTCTTATGAAAGAATAAGCCATTCATTAATTAAATTTTTGATCTTAAATACTTCAAATAGGATTTATTGGATGGATATTCTTCATTCAATTTCACTGCAATATCACATAGTAAGGATTGATATGCAAATAATAACCTTAAAATATATTCATGTTTTGATTCTTCATTTATTATGCAATAATTCCAATACAATCAATTAAAATAGCTAAATCAATCTGCCCAAATCGTCGATTCACAATCTGAGTAACAAACATCGATAATAGAAAGTAATTATTTTGTTTATTTCATAATTTGTGATTGCAGATATCTTGAATTAATTACAAATCCCAAGTATAGTTTTGATTCTTTCTGCCGTTTAACTGGTTCAGATTTCCATGCCCCCTCCCCGCAGGGGATATCCTTATCTTTTTAATTGATGTGTTTTACAATAATTAGTCGATTAACATGATTGTAATAAGGACAACAATAACCACATTCATATGCATTTGAATTTCTTTTTTGAAGTGCCTGAATTATTTGAGTTTATATTTTTTTGGTAGAATTGTGGTTTTTTCATAATCAAAATTGTCTAGTTTTTGAGCTGAAAAAACGAATAGGTAAAGATAAGTTTTACTATTTAAAAACTAATGGTCATTTAGAGTGGATTACAGCTAACTCATTAAAGGTAAAATTGGCTTAGTGCATTGAAAAGCCTAGCTCAATTAAAGCTTGAAAAGTGCAAAAATATTAAAATCTAATCAATTCTGATTTGATGTCTTTTAAGTTCATAACGAACTCTCAGATAATAGTAGCATTTAGAATGAAACTATGTAGAGTCAATTGATTCTATTTTCGTTGTCTTCTAAAGAGAATATCATTAGTTCCTCCATCCTTGCTTATGCTCTTTCGAGGCTGTAAAAATACATTTCAAGATCACCCAAGTTAAAATTAGTTTGATTTGCTGAGATAAACATATTTTGAAAGATATTTTAACATAAATTTTAAAGATTGGCAATTTCTTTGAGATTCTTTTAGAAATGCTGCTAAAAACAATGAATAAAAAAATGAAGGAAATAATAATGCTCTGTTTTCCTGGATGATTATTTTTTCCTAAGTATTATTTACTTTGGTCTAAAATCAGGAGGGAATAGAAAAAAGAATAAACAAAAAAGGTTATTTTTATCTAATTATGAATAAAGCTCTGATTCTTAAAATGAAAAAGATAGTTAAAGAATTACTTAATAAAAAACAAATAATTAAGAATGCATCTTTTATTTTAGATCTTTGTACTAGAGCAACAAATTAGTAATTAATAATTGTAAATTAGACAATAAAAATCTTCAAAGTTTCAATCTCAAAAATAATCTATGGTGATTTTGAAAGTGACTGGAGCTCGCCATTGGCATATGATTCAATAATTATATTATGAATGAATGATGTGCATGAATGTTTGGAAAACCTGACTAGACAAGAATCAGCTTTAACGAGTTGTAGTAGCATTTTTTATTGTTTTTGAGGATCAAAAAATAAGTGGATAAAATTATTTATACCATCTCTTAGTTGATAACTAATAATTCTTAAAAAGGATCTACTTCCTCCAAACTTCAATCAGCGTTTAAAACAAAAACTCTTCCTTTCATGAGCGAATAAAAACTAAGTTGTTTCTTAAAATCGAATCAGTCATCATCTCTTGTTTGAAATGCATGGGTTTTCAAGGGAAATAAATAAAAAGTAATTTTTTCTAGAAAGTTTGCATTGAAGAAGTGCTTCTTCTTTAAATTTTAATATTCAGTTTGTTTTTGTTTTAATTTTTTTTAAGATTGTTTGAATATTTCTTTTAACGCTAGTTTGATTTTACCTGAATGCAATTTAATATTAATTCCAACAGATAATTCAATAATTTAATAAAGCACATTTAATAGTTTTTTTGCAAAGACGCAAGTCTGATAGATAACTTCTTGAAGAGAAAATGGGACACTGCTAATCAGATTGCAGGAATAACCAAGAAATCGATCCATATAACTTACCGAAAGAGCGCGAAGATGAAGGAGAATAAGTTTAGAATTTGCAGATATATGATGCACAAGCTGAGTAAAAAGTTCTTAAAATCTAATCATTTGCTCGTAGTCGGCATGCAAAATAAGAAGTAGAATAATTAAGAAGAAGAATCGCGTAACATTAGCCATCTCCGTCTATTGCATAGCCATATGAAGGAGTTATGATGTCAGATAAAATGCAAGTCTAAAAGATTCTTGAAATAAAATATGTATGGCCTGCTAGAAATGAATTTAAGGATCTTGCTAGATTTCCTCCTTAGAGATTTTTGAAAACTAATTCGATTTACAAAGGTTAATGGAAAGGAGGCTTAAGATATGGTAGAGGAATTTAATTCTGGGCGGATGGTTCAGTCTATTAAGGAGATTGGGTGAATGACATGGCTGATGGAAAAGGTAGATTAATTCATCCAGATGGTGATTTCTATTAAGGAGACTGGGTTAGAGATAGAGCACAGGGGAAAGGTTAATTTGTGCATGTAGATGGAAATAGCTATGAAGGAGATTGGTTTGAAGACAAATAACATGGATATGGAATAGAAGAATAGAAGGATTTTGTTTATAAAGGAAGTTTTTAAAATGGCCTTAAACATGGAAAAGGGATAATCACGTGGAAGAATGATAAATCCAGCTATGAAGGAGATTTTTTTGAAGGGCTCATGCAAGGCTAAGGAAGATTTATATTTTCTAACAGGAAAATTTATACTGGGTCTTGGTATCAATCGAAAATGCATGGATTCGGAGAACTTATTTATCCAGATGGAAGAAAATACATAGGTAGCAAGGAATTTAATAAATTTTTTTTGCTGAATAAGAATTATTTGGTTGATGTTTTTTAATTTCAGCAAAAAAATTCATTTTTTGTTTTAATTTATCGTTTAATATTTGGAATATATCAAAAGGGAATTTCGAGATAGGCTTAAAAAATGGCATTGGAAAATTGCTTTACGCAGATGGAAAAACTTACGATGGACAATGGAAAGATGGAAAATAGCATGGAAAAGGGAAAGTTATTACTCCAGATGGAAGAGTAGGAGCTGGCATTTGGGAGAATGGGAAGCATATTAGAAATTTAGATGGTACAGATGTGCGTTGATATTTGGATTATCTTAGCTAAAAAAATAACTTTTTTTAGAATTATTTTATGTTTTCTTGTTGGCAGCTGCTTTATTCATTAATTTCTTAGAAAAAATAACTCACCATGAATAAATACTAGAACATCTTTTTCTTTTCTGTAAAAGGAACATTAAAATCAGGTTAATTTAGAATTCAAGCAAGATGTTGTTGTATTTTATTCATTAGAAAATAAAAATATCCAAGATTAAGTATGATTTTTTGTTTTACTTTCACTTTTTTTTTCTTTTAACTTTATATTTATTATGATTTAAGTATTTATGATATTATGACAGGATGCTGTTTATTTAAATTGTTATGAGAAGATATTATTTAATAAAACTATGCCTTTGTTTCCTTCTGGCAGATCATTTTTTAAAAATTCAAGGGAAAATATATTTGAATTTTTAATAACTAATTTGTTCTTAAAACAAGTCGAATTAAAACTAAATTTTACTATCTATCTATCATATGTTAAAGAATTATTTCATTTTAACTAAAAACATAAGACTAAGAGAAAAATCTATTTTTTCTGGAAACAAAAAGGAAGAAAAAACTATAAATTATATTAGTGAAAATTTTAAATTGGACCCTTATTGCTCATTTATCTCAGGGAGTTAATAATGAATCGGGGATCTGATCAAGAGTATGATAAGGTTGGCGCATACATGGAAAAAAATTTGATTAATTAAACATTTTGTTGATCTTAAATATTTTTCCCAAATAAACATCTAAAAAGGATGTAGTTTTTTAATTAGACTGTTTCTATATCTTTTATCATTTATAAGCATTATCCCTAATTAATCCATTATTAATTCAGCGAATCTAATAGAAGAGCCTTATATAATGATATGAAACTTATTATTATGTTCGAAAATATATCAAACATATTTATTAACAACAAAATCATTTTTCTTTAACAATATTTTTATCATCATTCTAATTCTTAACTTACATTTTCAAGTGTTTGAGCTATTTAATCTTACTAATTAGAAATGCAGAAATAATTTAGCTAAAAGAATATCCCATCTCATTGGAATTGCATTAAGTGCTATTTCACCAGAATAAATTATCGAATAGCAATTCTGATGGCTTAGAATTCAGGATACATTCAAATTGCATATCCTCAATTTCAATAAAAGAAAGATAAATTTATCTTTAAGGTAAGAGATCTAAAACATCTTCTATTGGAGTTTAAATCCTGTCTCGATATCCTAATCTCAGCCTTCTTGAATAATAGTATATTAAAAACAAAAAACATACTTTTTGAAAAAATGACTGATTTAATCTCTTCCGCTGAGAAAACTGCAGAAAATCCTCAGCAGTCTGTTCCTTTCTCCACACTCTTTCGATTTGCCTCTACGACTGATAAGATCTTGATGGCTATTGGTGGAATCGCTGCTTCAATTAATGGATTTGCTTTACCAGCATTTTCATTTATCTTTGGACAAATGATAGACTAATTCCAACCAGGAAATGAGATGGATTAGCTAGTCCATAATGCAGGTGTGCAATCAATGTGGTTTGCTGTGATAGGTTCTGTCTCTTTTGTGCTAAGCTTTGTAATTCCAAATTCAATTAAATAATTTTTAAGGAAATATTCATGTTTTAATGATTTTATCTTAAATTAAGATTAAAATGTCTACATGGATGATAACTGGTGAAAATCAAACCATTAGATTTCGTAAAGCTTATTTCTCAGCTATCCTGAAGCAAGAAGTAGGCTGGTTTGACTAGACTGATGCCAATCAACTTTCGACTAAAATCGCTACTGAATGTTTGTCTATACAAGGTATTTTTTATATTTTTATCTTTGAAAATTTGTTGTTCTAATAAACTACCTTTTCATCTACTAGGCGCAATTAGTGATAAAGTCACTACATGCATAATGAGCTCTTCTATGTTCTTTGCTGGATTTATCGTGGCATACCTTAGAGGCTGGCGGATGAGTCTAATCGTCACTGCTGCTTTACCTATTATGTTTATTGGAGGGTTTATCATTGGAAAGATAATGAAAAAATCTGAAGGAGTTTCTTAAAATGCTTATGCGAGTGCAGGTGGCAGTGCTGAGTAAACCCTCAATGCGATAAAAACAGTGAAGAGTTTAAATGGTGAGGATTTTGAGCTAGCTGCATATTCTTCTAGACTCATTTCGGCATTCAAGTCCAATGTCAGATTCGGAGCTTTCAACGGATTCGGGATAGGCATAGTGTTTTGCACTATGTTTTTTTGTTATGCCCTCAGCTTTTGGTATGGAGGTACTTTAATCGATGATGATACGGAGAACACAATGTACGGTAGACCTTACTCTGCTGGAGATGTGGTGATTGTCTTTTTCTGTATTTTAACTGGCAGCTTCTAATTGGGATCAATAGCTCCTTGCTTCAAAGATTTTATCAAAGGCTAATAAGCTGCTAAACAAATATTTGATGTCCTTGATAGAACACCTAAGATCATCTCAGCTCCTGATGCTCTTAAGTTGATTAACTTAAAAGGAAATATTGAATTATCAAACGTTGGTTTTTCATATCCCACTAAACCTGATACTACGATTTTGAATGATATTACCTTATAAATTAATCCTCATCAGAAAACAGCTCTAGTTGGTGAGAGTGGGTGTGGTAAATCAACGATTATGTAGTTAATTGAACGGTTTTATGATCCTACATAAGGATCAGTGAAGATTGATGGAGTTGATGTTAAACAGTTGGATCTAAAATGGATGAGGAACTAAATTGGCTATGTTGGCTAGGAGCCTGTGTTGTTTGCCGCGACTATTCGAGAAAATTTACTGTTTGGAAACTCCAGTGCGTCAGATGAGGAAATGATCGGAGCACTGAAGCAAGCTAATGCCTGGGAATTTGTCAGTAAATTAGATAAAACCCTAGATACATACGTTGGAAATATGGGGAATTAATTCTCAGGAGGATAAAAGTAAAGGCTGTGTATTGCAAGAGCGATTCTCAAGAATCCTTAGATACTTCTGTTGGATGAAGCGACATCTTCATTGGATCGAAAAAATGAAAAAGAAATTCAAGAGACATTAGATTATGTGTCTTCTGGGCGGACTACATTAGTGATTGCACACAGGCTTTAAACTATTTAGAATGCAGATATGATTTATGTAATAGATCAAGGGCAATTAGTTCAAAAAGGCACTTATCAACAGCTGATGAGCTAAGAGGGAGGAAGATTTGCAGGGATGGCAAAGAATTAAATTCTCAAATAAGCTGAAATTGAAGAAATAGATGAAAATGTTGAAGAGGAGGAGGAATAATTGGAAGATAGCAAAGAACTTCTCAGGGAATCTATTAATTCAGTAAGAAGTCACCGAGATTCTAAAATTCATGTTTTTGCTCTTCCTGCTGAAAAGACTGATCTAGAGAAAGAGAAAGACTAAAAAGAGTTGGAGAAATAAGAAAAAGAATTCATTAAGCGCTTATTTGACTTGAATAAACCTGAAAGAGGATTGTTTCTCTTAGGGATTTTGGTAACTCTCTGCAATGGAACTAGTTTTCCATTCGCAGGTCTGATCTTAGCTGAATTCATCGCTGTACTCTCCAATAGCAGTGAGACTGACTTTATGTCTTAAGTCTATCGATATTCCCTCTATTTTATTATCTTAGCGATAAGTATTCTTATTCTGTACACTCTGCAAATTTATCTGTTCACTCGAGTTGGTGAAGCACTTACTTTCCGTATCCGAGTGAATACTTTCTAAAAAATGATTCAAATGCCTTGTTCTTGGTTTGATAGAGATGAAAACACTCCAGGTTCACTTGCTTCTAGACTCTCCTTAGATTGCTAGATTATTAATAAATTAACCACGACAGTGATGGCTGTTTAGTTTTAGAATCTCAGTACTCTAATTTGTGGAATTACCTTTGCATTCGTGGCGTCTTGGCAAGTCACCTTAGTTGGATTAGGAATGATGCCAGTCATGATTATTGCAGGAGTTCTACAAGCTTAGTTTGCTGCAGGATAAGGGTCGTCTTCTAATAAGGTAAGAGAACATTTGAGGGGGTATTTAATGATCTGTTATTGATAACAATTTTTTTAATTAGGCCCACAAGGGGAGTGGCAACATTATCACAGATTCCGTTACGAATATCAGAACTGTTGCATCATTTGCAAATGAATAGAAAATCATGGATATGTTTGAGAAAAACCAAGAGTTCTCATAAACTTAGATTATAAAAAAAGGAATGATCTAAGGATTTCTGTTTGGATTCTCTCAACTTTCGATGTTCGCAGTCTACGCTGTTATCTTCTATGTTTCAGCAATTTTCGTGAGAGATCATGGTGTTTCCATTAAAGATATGTACATCTCAATGTTCTGCATTCTCTTTTCAGGTATGGGAGCTGGAAGTAATAATGCCTTTGCAGGAGATGTTGGCAGTGCTAAAAATGCTTGTAGGAGTGTATTTAAAATCTTAGATTCTGAAGACGAAATCTAATAGCAAAAAAGATTGCATAATTCATAAGAGAAATAGCTCACGGAAGTAGGGAGGATATCATTCTCGAATGTATCGTTTAAGTATCTAAGCAGAGATACTGCAGTTTTTAAGAATTTATCATTTTCGATAAATGCAGGGGAACATGCAGCGTTCGTTGGTCCAAGTGGGTGTGGAAAATCAACGATATTGTAGATTCTCTTGCGATTCTACGACGAATACACTGGCAGTGTCATGATAAATGAAGTTGATATTCGGTAGTACAATATTAATTCACTTCGATCTAACTTCGGAGTCATTTTCTAAGATCCTATGCTATTTGATACTACTTTCAAAGCTAATATTGAATATAACACACTGAACATGAAAATGGAAGATATTCAACAAGCTGCTAGAGATGCAAATGCTTTGGGTTTTATTGAAGGTCCTGAAGCAACTGGAAGTGAAGGATTCGAAAGAAAAGTTGGACTCAAAGGATGTTAAATAAGTGGCGGATAAAAACAGAGAATCGCAGTAGCTAGAGCAATATTAAAGAAACCTAGAATTATGCTATTAGATGAAGCTACCAGTGCACTAGATAGTAAAAATGAAAAAATCTTGCAAGATGCACTTGACAAAGTCTTGAAGGGAAAGACAAGTATCACAATAGCTCATAGAATCAATACAATTCAAAACTCGGATGTTATTTTTGTCATGCAAGACGGCAAAATCATGGAAAAAGGGAATTATGATCAATTAATGGGATTGAATGGATTCTTCAAAAATATGAATACAAATTGAAGAATTAATGGAGATTTAAAGATAAAAAATCAATGTGTTTTGTTATGTTTTTATCCAAGTCAATTATTAATCTCGTATTTCAGAAGATAGTAACTTATTTTCAATAAAAAATGTGTTGAGAAAAACAAATACTATTATTTTTATTATTATTATTATTAGATATGATAAAATTTTGTGTTTGCATTTAATTTTTAATGAAAAAAAATAATACAAATTTTCAAGAAAAAAAGGGATCAAAAGTTTAAATCTCAAGTTATCTAAAGATTGTATGTTGCTATTAAAATATTCTTTGATGCTTTGTTTTGATTTCTGTATTCGAGAAAGTATCCTAATGCAATTCAAAATTGATTGTTATTTTATAAACATAAAAAGAGTCTAAGTTAATATGCTCTCATTTTACTTGCGATATTACTAATTTATTTAAAAATTTGTAACTTCAGTTAT
>Ga0302271_10004096_pt1 | contig 11816 bp, 7 predicted proteins | sample III_Bog_N1_1_FD_198767 | JGI IMG/M metagenome (GOLD analysis project Ga0302271, IMG submission 198767) | Peat permafrost microbial communities from Stordalen Mire near Abisko, Sweden - III_Bog_N1_1 | ecosystem: Environmental > Terrestrial > Soil > Wetlands > Peat | place: Sweden: Abisko... | reverse complement strand
CCCCTCCCCCCCCCCCCCCTCCCCATAATATGATTTGAACGGGTTTTAATATCTTTAGATTCCCACTTGAAACTAACAAATAGTAAAAGATCACAATTGATACTTTTACAAAAGAATTATTATTTTGGTGTCTTATTTAATGCGAATAAATTCTTCACCTTCATGTAATTGACCTTTTTATGAGACAAAAAGCAATCCAAGCTAATAATAAAACTCAAATAGAATGACTTTGGAAATAAAAATTATTTTTGGAGATCACCAATATTAAGAAAAGGAAAAAATAGTAAGAAAGTGATAAACAATTAATAATAAGAATAATTAAAAACTAAGAACAGACTTCCTTGCGGCTTCTTCTGAGCCAGAGAAAAGATAAATATGGTATGTCTGTTTTTAAGTTCAAGAGCTGTGTTTCTTGATGCTGATGTGCTTGTTTTTTTAGGAAAAACCCTATCAGTAAAGGAAGAAAAAGGACAACTTTAATATCCGGCATCCTAGTTAATCATCTTAATCGAACTCAAAGAAGCAAAGGGAACCAAATCATTATGAAGGTGAAGAAGAATAAAAGAGAAATCATTTCAACTAAGAAGTAGGATTGAACAATAGAGATTCACAAGAATAATAGCACTAACCTAGAGATTTACATAATTATTAGTAATTATCTCAAAAACAACATAATAAAAATAAGTTTTTCTCAAGCGAAAAATAAAATTATTAGTAAGTACCTCAAGATTAATAAAATAACTAATGGTCCTAGCCGAAAGATTTACAAAATTCTTAGTAAATGTCTTGGGATTCCTTAAATTATCATTATAATTAGTTTTCACCAGATGATTAGCAAAATTTTTTGTAAATCCCTCTAGATTCAGAAAATAATAATTAGTTCTAGCCAAAAGATTAATACAATTATTAATATATGCCTTTAGATTCATAAAATGTTTTTTAGTTATTGCAAAGAGATCTACTAAATTAACAATAAATGCCTCAAGATTCATAAAAGAAAAACAAGTTCTTGCAAGGAGATCCACTAAATTAGCAATAAATGCCTCGAGATTTATAAAAGAAAAAATAGTAATAAATGCCTCGAGATCCATAAAAGAATAATTAGTTCTTGCCTAAAGATTCGCAATTTTATCAGTAATTGCCTCCAGGTATCAGAGGTCATGACTAAGAGGAATCATTTTAAGAAGAAAAAATAATCAACGTACATCCTCAAATCTCATTGAAAGAAATCTAAGAAGGAATATTTAATAATAAATACCTTTATTAGAATAACTTGTCCTATTTCGAAAATGAAAGTGACTATTTTCAATCTCAGTTTTATTTATTGAGAGAAGGTATATTTCATTTTTGATGATACTTTTAAGAGAATTTTTTTGTATTCCTGTCCAGTTTCTAAATAATTTTTAATGTTTTGTAGATTTCGCCAGGAACATAAGGAAGGAATTGCATGAGATCTTCTCTCGCTAAGAAATAAATGCAATGGATTTTTCTCTGAGTGCAAAGAAAGAGATGCATTTCTACTTTGATATTCAAGTAACCAACATTGATTTTAGTAGAAGGGGCATGGCCATAGAGCTGTAAGGGTATCCGTTGTTTTTATCTAGCTCCAAAAAGTTTACGACTTCAAATCGCCTGAGTACTGGACAGATGATTATTTTATCAAACAAAAAAGGTGATAATTGCATTTTGGGCTATGTTGTCTATGTAGACACCCAAGCTGATACTACATTTGCTAGCAAACACACAGTTAAGTTTGGAATCAAGCCATATTTGAAAGATTCAAATATCTCAGAATTCATGGGGTATCTACTAGATATATCTCAGGCTAGTTAAAGGGAAGGATTCTTTGGATTTGAGCCTAAGATATTTTGGTAGAGCTATTGTGATCCACTAAAAGAAATCAAAAAGATGACGAACAGTAAAGACCATTTGCCTTTTTATGGTTGGATTTGTGATAAAGAGCAATTTTCTGGTTCACCTTTGTTTCTATCAAACTCCACGTCTTATAATATGACTCATATTTATCCTAATAAAACAAACTTTCGAGTGAAATATCCCTCTGAATGGAGAAATCTAAATTCTTCAGTTCTTAATGTTAGCGAAGTGGAAGCTCTGGAGAGTATTCTCACCAAAAACATGACACTAGTGCTATCAACTCCAAGTAAAAAAAGAGAACATTTTACATCATTATTTTTTTTCTTTTTTCTTTGAAATCTGATGCAGAAAGCGACAAGATGAAACTCGGCCTTGCTGCGGTTGAGACGCTTCTTGAGAACTGGACTTCTTGGAATTCAAGTAATCGTCCAATACTTTTGGTAAGTTAAAGTCCAGAAGTATTGGATGCGTTTTTTCTAAAGTTGAAGGGAATCAAAGAAGGGAAATTTTCATCAGAATTGTCAATATTAGGAAGTCAAAATTAGCATAGGACCTAAAAGGAAAATCCAAATTCAAAGCAAGAAGATCCAAATCATTTTCGTTGCAGGAAATCATTAATTACTTAAATTACGAAGATACAGACCTTATTTCAAGAATTTGTAACACCAATAGATAATTTAGGTTTGCCTAATGACTAAGAAAACAAGAACTAGAAAATGTTTTGCATCGATTCTATCAATATTATTGAATTGTAAGCAGATTAAAAGTTGCAAAGATAAATATTATTTGTTAGCTGCGTAGTTAAAAAGAGGAGTGGAAATTTTATTTGTAAATTGATATTGTTTTTGTTGACTTTTTTCCATTTTTAGAGTTTATTCAAGCTTCCTTGATCTTCTCGAAGTTCCGCAAGTGTTTTAGAATGAATAAGATAGAGATTTGATATTTTCTCACTGGTGGTCGAATTCTATTTATCCAGAGATATTCAAAGATGTAAATTGCTAGAAGCTAAAGCAAATAGGTTTATCTGATGCAAAATAGCAATATATTCAATATTTGTTCAATAAACGGCAAGAAGAACAGTAAGAATATGAAGAACTTCATCCAAGGAAATCAAAAGTGAGTCCTTCAGACGTCTCTGAGCTAGAGAGAAAAAATATTGAACACCATGGATATGTGGATGATTGTCTAGGTAAATGGCAAAATGTAGGGTTTCAAAAAGGACAAAAAATGGAACATTTAGAAGTTGATTTTAACAGTTGCCTTGATGGGTAAGAGATTAAGCTAAACAAAAGTTATCTTACTTCTTAATGTATCATCACTTTGCCATATGAATAATTTGCTAACATACGAGCAAGCATATTCCTTAATCACCAGAGAAAGATAAAGAAGAAATTAATGAATATGATCACATAATACGATCAAGCTGAAAAGAACTTCAAAGAAGCAAGATGGAAGGATAGTTTAGATGAATACAAGGATTCTAAAGTTATTGGTAAGAATAAATAATATTGGATAACAGTTAAAATGATTATTATTGTGAATTATTTTTATTTTTAGGAGGAACAATCGCCGATATTAATGCTCGTATTGAAAGCTTAAAGAGAGCAGAGTATGAAGTTGTGATTGTTATTGACGAAGCTGAATAAGTTCTAGAAAGCATGTTGCTTCCACTTGCAAGTCCATCATTAAAGCAGCTTATTTTGATAGGAAACTATCCTTAAACAATTAAACCGTTTGTGAAAACAACTGAATTGAAATAGGAAACTGGTTATGGGGAATCTTTATTCTCAAAATTAATCAATATGGGAATGGAAACATTTAAAATTATGCCAGAAAAAGAAGATCAAATTAATCAGTTTTAGTTTAGATAGAACGATAGAATCAACCTAGAAAAAGCTAAGAGAAATCCGTTTGGATTCGATACACTAAGTCCAGGATCTTTTTGAGTTTAAACTAAAAAACAAAACAAAAATTCAATCAGCAAATTCAAGTTCAATTACTTGTATGCTTGAGTAGGATCAGTTTAGTCATTGAACTGATCTGCTATTTATTCTTTGGAGCACATATAAATAGGGAAAAAAGAAGAATGATAAAATGATTTCTTAGATTGAGATATCTAATAGCATATATACTTTGTGATTATATTTTTGTTTTGCATATTTTTTTAAAAAGGCAATGAGAAAAGTAACAAACTCTGTTATTGTTTTGGAATTCTAAAAAATAACCCTTCCATTTGTTTTGTTGAGAAGATTTATTATCATTTTGTGGATATTTCAAAATATTTTTTCTGCATTTTATAAAAAAAATTCTCATAGAAAAGGAATCTATCAATTAAATGCTTTTATAGAGATGAAAAAGCGTATTATAAAATATGATTCAGAAATTATCATGCTTATTTTGTGAGTCCTAAAATCAAAAAAAGACTTTTTTATTTCTTTTAAGCTTGAAATAAAATGATGAGAGATATTAGGGTAATGCTGTTGCTATCAATAAACACTGGAATTGAGGTAATACTTCAAATAAAGTTTGAAACAGTAGTTAAATAAACTGAAATAGAAATAAATACTAATAATCTAATTAAATTTGTATGACATTTTTCTTAATTCCATACCAGATAAGGGATGTGATTATCTAGTATTATCAAAACAGCTGTTCCAAATTATTTAAAAAGATTTATCAGAGAAAAGGAAAAGAAGAGAACTTGTGCATTTGCTCAGAGCATCTCTCAAATCCCTTAATTTCAGAACTTTTCATCAACTAATAATTCTTCCCTAAATTATCCTCAATCTTGGCTCAACTAAATTTTTCATCAAAATAATTAAATTTAAGAAATTACATCAATTCAAAATGGCATTTATTTGTTTAATTTACAAACAATAAAAAAGAATTAATAATTTCAAAAAGTACATTCATTTTTTTTCCTAAAAGTTTCTTTTTGAAAAAATATTAGTACTTTGGAACTTCTCTTCTAGTTTTGGGAGATCTGCTTAAGTATCTAGATTTTGATAGAAGTTATTAAATATATCTTATTTTACCTCGATTCCTACTTGAAACCAACAAAAAGTTTGTGGGAGATAAATTTAAAAAAAGAAACCAATTTTCTGCATAGATTAAGAAAAAAATAATGTGATCTTAAAGAAAATGATTAGAGGGGAGGGTAGTTGAAATCAAGAAAGGGAAGAAAAATTCAATAAAGTTTGTTAATTTTAGGCTGTCTTGTGGCTTCTTCCGTTCCTTGGCAATAATAGAAATAAGGTAGCTCTGTTTTTGGGCTAATGCTCTGCGTTTCTTGAAGCTGATATGTTTATTGATATTAGGAACAAGCCAAGAAAAAGAGCAACTAGAACATGAAGAATTATTTGTAAAAACCTTCACATAATTCAAAATAACGAAATTATGATCATCTTTAAGAAAATGGTGAAGAAGAAAAAGATATTTCGAGCTACGAGGATGGAGGAAACAAAAGAGATAAGTAAAATAATTAGTAACGATAGAAAAGAAATAGACATTACAGAGATGGTAAAAACAACAAGGTTGAAGAAAGTAATAGTAAATCATCACCAATGAGACAAGATGAAAGAGTTCAATAACTTAAAGACAATGATTTTTCCAATAAAAACAGAATCAAAAGTGTAGGTTAAGTTCAAGAAAGACGAACTTACAAAGAAAAAACAATCAACATACATCCTCAAATATCGATGCAAGAAATAAGAGAGGGATTGTTCAAAAGCAAGTACATTTAGAAGCAGTATAAATTCTCTTAATAAAACGAATAGGACTATTTATAATCTCAGTTTTATCTCCTAAGAGAAGGTATGGGATATTATCTAGTGAATATTACTGTTTTATTCATGCCAATTTTCTTTATTATTTTGTAGATTTCACAAGGAAGATAAGAAAGGAACTGTATGAGATATTTTCTCATAAAGTAATCAGCTCTGATGATTTCTCTCTTAGTGCAATGAAAGAGATGTATTTCTACTATAATGTTCAAGTAACCAACTTCAATTTTAGTAGAAAAGGTTTGGTCTTAGAACTGTAAGGGTATCCGTTGTTTTTATCTAGCACAAAAAAGTTCACGACTTCTAACCGTTTGAAAAAGGGACAATTGATTCTCTTATCAGACAAAAAAGGTGAATATTGCATCATAGGCAATGTTATCTATGTTGACACCCAAGTTGATGTTACTTTTGCAGATAAACGCACTGTTAAGTTTGGAATTAAACCATATATGAAAGATGCGACTATCTCTGAATTCATGGGGTATTTACTGGATTTATCTCAGGCTAGTTATCGAGAAGGGTTCTTTGGATTCGAGCCCAAGATATTATGGCAGAGCTATTCTGATCCACTAACAGAAATCAAAAAGATGGCCAACCACAAAGTTCTTTTACCCTTTTATGGTTGGATTAGTGAGAAAGAATAATTTTCAAATTCTCCTTCATTTTTATCGAAGTACACTTCTTATAATATGACTCATATTTGTTCAAATGAGACAAATATTAGGGTAAAATCTCCCTCTGAATGGAGGAATTTAAATTCTTCAGTTCTTAATGCTAGTGAAATGAAAGCTTTGGAGAGTATTCTCACCAAAAATATGACTCTTGTGTCAGCTACTCCATGTAAAAAAAAGAAATTTTTTCATAGTGAAATTCTGCAACAATTATTGTTTTTTTCTTCTTTGAAATCGGATACAGAAAGCAACAAGATGAGGCTTGGACTTGCTGCAGTTGAGATCCTTCTTGACAATTGGAGTTCATGGAATTCAAATAATCGTCCAATACTTTTGATGAGTAAAAGTCCAGAGGTGTTGGATGCATTTTTTCAAAAGCTAATGGGAATCAAAGGTGGAAAATACAAATCAGAATTAGAAATATTAGATTGCCTCAATTAAAATAAGAAACTAAAGATGAAGCTAGATTCCCAGTTGAAAAATTCTAGTTAACTTTACATCAAGCAAGAATTAGATTCTTAAATAACGTAAATAAAGCCCTTTTTTCACAAATTGATGACACCTATCGAGGATTTAGGATTGCTTAAAGATAATACAACCAAACGCATGGAGATTTTCTCTGTTAATATTATTGATTTGTAAGCAGATTAAAAACAAAATACTTTATTACCAAAATTCTTAATTCTCTAAGAAATATGATCCATTTTTAAAACAAATGATTATGTTAAATATTGTGTTTTTAATAATTTTAGAGTTTATAAGAGCTTCCTTGAACTTCTTGGTGTCTCTCCAGGCTGTGAGAACGAATCTGATAAAAATTTAATATTCTTCCACTGGTGGTCAAACTCCATCATTCCACAACTATTTACCTAAGTTTCTTCTTAGTAATTGAAGTAAATAGGCTAGTCTGATGAGAAGAAATAACAGATTCAAGATATGTTCAGATAACAGCATCAATAATAGTTAGAATATGAAGATCTTCATCCTAAAAAATAAAGAGTGAGTCATAGTGAGGTTTTTCAGTTGGAGAATAGGAACTTCTAGCTTCATGGATAATTTGATGATTCTCTGGGACAATAGTAAAACTCAAGATTGAAAACATATCAAATGAGAGATGAAGAAGTAGATTTTAGCAGCTGTGATGGGCAGGAAGATTAAGTAAAAGAGGGTTACCTAACCTCTGAGCATATCCTCTAGTTGCCTTATTAAGAGTTTGCTAACATGCGAGCTAACATCTTCTTCAATCTACAGAGACAGCAAAAGAAAATCTTTTTGAATTTATTTGTAAAATATGAATAAGCTGTGAAAGACTACAAAGAAGAGAGATGGAAGACTAATGTAGATAAATTTAAGCGTTCAAAAGTAATTGGTAAGAATAGTCCAAAACTCATAGTTATTAAAAGCCAGTTGAGTTGATTATTTTTTGTGGACTCCTGTAATTTTAATATTAAGGTGGGACAGTGGCTGATGTAAATAATTGCATAGAAATCTTGAAGAGATCAGAGTACGAAGTTGTGATTGTGATCGATGAGGCTGAATAAATTCTAGAAAGCATGCTGCTTCCTCTTATCAGTCCGACATTAAAGCAGCTTATTTTAATAGGAAACTCTCCCTAGAGAGTCAACCCGTTTGTGAATAACCCTGAATTGCAAAATACAAATAATTTTGGAGAATCCTTATTCTAAAGGTTAATCAATAAGGGAATGGAAACCTTTGAAATCATGTCTGATAGAGAAGATGCATTATATCAGCAACAACTTGAGTACAATGAGAGAATCAAAGCAGAGAAGGAAAAAGCTATGTTAAAGTAGCTTGAACTCAACAGATAAGCTCAGGCACTTTTTGAGGCTCAATAAAAACAATTAAGAGAAGAGAGTTTAAAAGAATAAGCAAGAATTCAAGAAAGAGCAAAAGTAGATGAAAAACCCTAACGAGAGAAAAAAAGAAGGAATTATAATAGGAACAATGATGTTCTTCAAAATGAAAACCAGAAAGTAGCAGAAGCAGTATAAAATAATTAAAATAACAAATAAAAGGGATAATATTAGGTTCCTTTAGAAAATGAGCAAGAAAATAAATACATAATTGAGAAAAAGGACCAGTAGCGCACTGTTTCCAACCAAAAAAGATAAGACTCTCTTCTAATCCAGCAGAGGCAATAATTATTCGCTGGTTAAATTGAAACGAATTCATCAAGTAATTCAACAGGTGAATAATAGAGTTTTCAAAAGCAATTAAGAGAAGAAAACCTCCAAGAATAAGCAAGAATTCAAGAAAGAGCAAAAGTAGATGAGAAACCCTAAAGAGAGAAAAAAAGAATGAATTATAATGGGAACAATGATGTTCTTCAAAATGAAAACTAGAAAGTAGCAGAAGCAGAATAAAATAATTAAAATAACAAATAAAATAGATAATTTTAGGTTCCTTTAGAAAATGAGCAACAAAATAAATACATAATAGAGAAAAAAGACCAATAATGCACTGCCTCCAATCAAAAAAGATAAGACTCTCTTCTAACTCAGCAGAAGCAATAATTATTGACTGGTCAAATTCAAACGAATTTATCAAGTAAGTCAACTGGTTAATAATAGAGTTTATAAAATAAATTAAGAGAAGAGAGTCTCCAAGAATAAGCAAGAATTCAAGAAAGAGCAAAAGTAGATGAGAAACCCTAACGAGAGAAAAAAAGAAGGAATTATAATGGGAACAATGATGTTCTTCAAAATGAAAATCCGAAAGCAGCAGAAGCAGAATAAAATAATTAAAATAATAAATAAAAGGGATAATATTAGGTTCCTTTAGAAAATGAGCAAGAAAATAAATACATAATTGAGAAAAAGGACCAGTAGCGCACTGTTTCCAACCAAAAAAGATAAGACTCTCTTCTAATCCAGCAGAGGCAATAATTATTCGCTGGTTAAATTGAAACGAATTCATCAATTAATTCAACAGGTGAATAATAGAGTTTATAAAATAAATTAAGAGAAGAGAGTCTCCTAGAATAAGCAAGAATTCAAGAAAGAGCAAAAGTAGATGAGAAACCCTAACGAGAGAAAAAAAGAAGGAATTATAATGGGAATAATGATCTTCTTCAAAATGAAAATCCGAAAGCAGCAGAAGCAGAATAAAATAATTAAAATAATAAATTTTATACATAATATTAGGTTCCTTTAGAAAATAAGCAAGAAAATAAATGCATACTAGAGAAAAAGGGCCAATAATGCACTGCCTTCAATCAAAAAGGATAAGACTCTCCTCTAACTCAGCAGAGGTAATAATTATTGCCTGGTCAAATTCAAACGAATGCTACAAGCAGTTCAATTGGTCAATAATAGAGAAACTGTTCAACTAGTAACCAATAAGCAGCCAAGTATTCAAGTACTTAACCCATGAAATAAAATTTGCTTTATTAGTAAAATCAATAGTAGAATATAAATTAATAATGCTAGGATAACAGAGATCAAAAATATCCAAACTAACAAATACAGTTTTCTAATAAATAATTGGAAGCACATTCTACATCAATTTAGCAGTCTTCATAAAATTATTACCAACCAAGCATTAGTTCAAATTCTTATCTTTATTCTAACATGAAGAATAGAGACCTTTTATCGACGTCAATTCCTTTACAGCCAACTAATGCCAGCAACAAAAACCAAAATCAGAAATCGAAATCCAAGCCTTCTTCAGGTTCAAATAATATTTGCTCAATTATGTGAGTTTATATTAATTTTATCTATTAAGCACTTTGAATTTAGAAAAGAAAAACATATGAGAGGACTTTTTTATTTTGATCAACAAATAAATAATTCTGCAAAATTCACATTTACAACTCTTTATTATATTTCGCACATTTTCATATGAAAATGTGAAAGAAATTAGCAAAAGTTTCATTGATTCAGGATTTTCTTTGATTAATGAATTATTCTAAGTGTTGGGAGCTTTACAACATTTGAGTTTCTTTTATTAAGTGCGCATTTAAAGAGACTTTTTGTAAAGGACTAGTGAAACTTAATTAAAGATTCTCTCAGTTTTTTTTCAAGTATTTTATTAGGAATTTAATTGGTAAAATGCCTCTTATTAGAGTGTACCTTAGCATAAGGATCATAAAGCATCATGCATGTTCTTTCTTTTTAGATGCTTAATTCTACCTTCAGCTTGATAATCTTATAAATTTTGTATTACTTCAGCTCTTTTATATTAAACCAGTTAATATTTAATACTTTTATCATAATTTTGTATCACTCATCTCATAATATTTAGAAGAAAAATTATTTTTAAAAAACACTCTCAAATTCATTTCGTTTCTTGCTATTATTATTTAATAAAAAAATCAAGAACTAAAAGAATATTCATTTTTCTTTTTTTAAAGTCTCTTTTTGATTTGATTTTCATACTTTGGAAAACTTATCTTCTAGTTTTGGGTGATCTGCTTAAGTGTTTAGACTTTAGCAGAAATTTCTAAACTATCCTTAATTTACCTGGATTCCGACTTAAAATCAACAAAAAGTTTGTGGGAGATAAATATAAAAAAGAAACCAATTGTGTGCATAAAATCATATTGATCATAATCTAAAAAGAAAAATTTACCTAATATTGAGAGAAACCCTTGCCATTATTTTAAGAAAAAAGAAGGTGATCTTAAAGAAAATAATTTGGGGAGAGGGTTGATGAAATTAAGAAAGAGAAGAAGAATTCTTAAGAGACAACAATTCAAAGTAAGAGTTTTTTTTAATTTTAGGTTATCTTGTGGCTTCTTCTGTTCCTGGCAAAGTAGAAATAAGGTAGTTCTGTTTTGGAGCTCATGTTTTATGTCTCTTTACGCTGATATGTTTGTTGATATTAGGGACAAGCCTACAAGTAAAAGAGCAACTAGAATATGAGGAGTAATAGTTAAATTTTTTTTCAGAATTCAAAACAGCATTATTATTTTAATCTTTATGAAGATGATGATGAAGAGGATTTTATGGGGTATGAAGTAAGAGGAAACAAAAGAGATAAGCAAAATAATTAGTAACGATAGCCTAGAGATAGAGATTACAAACGTGGTAAAAGCAGCAAGGTTGAAAAAAGAAATAGTAAATATTCACCCATCCGACAAGATGAAAGAGGTCGGTAACTTAAGGACAACGATCTTTCCAATAAAAACAGAATCAAAAGTGTAGGTTAAGTTTAAGAAAGACGATCTTACAAAGAAAAAACAATCAACATACATCCTCAAATATCGATGCAAGAAATAAGAGAGGGAATTTATGAAAACAAGTACATTGAGAAGCAATATCAATTCTCTTAATAAAATGAATAGAACTATCTATATTATCAGTTTTATCTCCTTAGAGAGGGTATGGGAGATTCTTAAGGGAATATTACTGTTTTATTCATGCCAATTTTCTTTATTATTTTGTAGATTTCACAAGGAAGATAAGAAAGGAACTGTATGAGATATTTTCTCATAAAGTAATCAGCTCTGATGATTTCTCTCTTAGTG
>Ga0302271_10004094_pt1 | contig 11822 bp, 4 predicted proteins | sample III_Bog_N1_1_FD_198767 | JGI IMG/M metagenome (GOLD analysis project Ga0302271, IMG submission 198767) | Peat permafrost microbial communities from Stordalen Mire near Abisko, Sweden - III_Bog_N1_1 | ecosystem: Environmental > Terrestrial > Soil > Wetlands > Peat | place: Sweden: Abisko... | reverse complement strand
GCATTCTCTGTAGTTCCTGTAAGATTAAGTGCTCAATTGTTAATAAGAGATAACTCAAGACAACAACAATAAATGTGTATGTATATTGTTATTGAAAATTTGCTTATTACACACAATAATATCATTACAACAAAGCAGAGAGAAAAAATATTTTACATGTATTTAAATTTTTGTTACTCCTTTTCTCTAAAAGTCTTATTGTGATGTTTCTTTTAGTAATCCGCATGAATTAAAATAGAAAATACCTCAACAAAATCCTCAATCTCTTATTTCCTAATACAACTTACCATCCATCTAATAAAATACCTAACTTCCTTCTCCTGTATTTCTTTTCTCCTTGCATAATATGTAACTCTTTTCATTAAATTCTCTTTTCTAAGTTCCTCCTTCATGGAATCTTATTCTTACTGAACAAATACAGCTACGGTAGCATCAAATCTAAATCACTGAATGACTTCTTCCTTTTATACTTTACATCTAATACAAGAATCATAACACCACAGCATGCGCATACCACTGAATACGTCCATTAATCCATAGTCTACCCGATCAGATTAGCCAAGGAGTAAAATAAAAAATTAAACGATAAACTTATCCCTCTTATCGCGCATCGTGGATGCAAGAGAAAGATTATCAACTCATGCATTAGAGAATACATCACCAGCCATATTGTCTTAATAGCGAATTCCAAGAATAAATTGATAAAAGTGATCATAGACCAATCATTGTTCTTATCATTACCTAAAAAAGTCACCAGCAATATTCGGAGAATTACATTGATCAAGTAGATCATGAGACACATCTCGATTGCTCGATATGACATCGTCACAAGCGAGGTATGATTATTCACAAATGTGACGAGAAAATACCCCGCGATTGTACTGAAGATAATGACTACGATGAACTAAATATTCGATGTGTAGTTAGAATCTACGAAGTTATAGAATGGTGTCATCAACCCGATCAGCGATGACACTGCGAATAAATAAATTGTATCGATGTTAAAGAGATACTCGCAGATCTTCGGAAACGAGAGTCGCATTCCTTACGAAATGATAAATGTTTTATATTCTTGCGATTCTTTTTTGAGTTTCTCGAAAACAGCGTGCGTCTTGAGTAAAATATATAACGATGCTAAGTTCAGCATGAAGCATATCCCAAGCGCAGATAAAAACAGGAAATCTTTCAGGAGACCACTATTATTCGACGTATCTAATTTATCTAAAATAACACCCAGAAACAGTGAGATTATTTATGGGAGTATTTCTCCAAAGACTTCTAATTTCATATTGTTGTTGAGTCTCTATTTCAACTCTACGGAGGCTTCGTATAGCACGCAAGTGAAATTTATAATGCAAATTGGCTCTTAGCAGGAATATATGATAACGCCAATGTATTTCAGGTGTATTGAACCAGTCAGGTATGATAGTAGCACAAGCAGCTATTGGATAACGCTGACGGCGGAGAAATATTTCCAAGTTGAGGAGATGCTGAATACATCAACGAAGAATCCACCGATGAAATAAAACACCACAAAGAATGCTTGCTGCATGGTTTAGCTCACATGGATGGAATATGGTTGGATTTCTTGCTATGGATGATACTTTTCTTGTAGTGATTGATCGTGGAGCATGAGATTTTGTAATTCGAATGTGAATCGCATCGAGAAAAACGATGATATTGCACTAAGTAGAATCAGATTATCATATTGTTTCTTTAACGCATATTCTTTTTCTTCAATGGATTCCTCGAGGTATGGAAACAGCAGATAATCACGATCCTTAAAGGAAAAGTTTATTTGTTTTAGCTAGGATTTCATAGGCATTGTGGATTCTATGGGAGATTGTGCCTGGGATTCCTGCGTGCGTGTGCTTTTTTATTGCTAATTATTGTTGAATTAGATTTAGGAATTTGATTCTTTTTGGGATGGATATCCAAGAATTATCCACGGATTATTATTATTTTTACAGTGGATACTAATTATTAGTTCATTTTGAGAGAGAGATATTGTTGCATATTGGCTTGCTTAAAATATCTAAACTGAATCAAAAACAATAAATATTTTTATATTTGCTTTCCTTTTGAAATTAGCAATAGATTCTAATTCTATGATTTCATAAAAAAATATCTTTATTTAAACCAAGAAATTTCAAAGGACAACAACATTGTTTAATGCATTACTTAAGCAATTCAATATGATTGACTGATGGGTGAAAGCTTCTATTCAGGTAAATACTTTAGACAAAAATAGGCACGCGATGATTTTGCAGTTCTCATTAATTGTTTTTTCAGGCAGTCTAAATAATAATTAAGGGTTTAATTGTATTAATAAGGAATTATCATGAAAAATGTTCTTAAAGATCAAATAAGACAAGTCTCTCACACATCAACAAATCAAGAATCATCAGCAACAAATAACATAGATTTAAAGCTTCACAAGTAGAGTTCCAGAAAGGGAGAAAATGAATAAGATACAGTTTACATAGTGAATTCATCATCTAAAGCGAAAGAGAAGATCAGATTAAACCTTTGTTACTATTTAGAATTTAATTTTTCCATTAACAGATTTATAATTTCTTAAAGATAATAATAATAATCTGGATGCTTTTCCACACTTTTCAAAGCATGTTTCATAAATTCAAAAGAACTTATCAATATGTATCTCAAAATATCAAAAACTCATTGTCTTTCTCTTGATGGATCCACTAAGCTGATCGAATGAACACTGCTTTTTTATTTACTTTCCTCTCTAATACATAGACGCAGACTCAAGAATAATGCATAAGATAACTCTAAAAGGTTAAATTTTATCTTTCTTATTGATAAACATTAGTAGTAATCTCAATTTAATATCGATCTGTTTCCAGTTCAGTTGAGAGACAATTACCATTGTCCTTTGCTCTCAGTTTGATTCAAGCTCTCTCGAAAAATTAAATGGTTCTAATCAACTTCAATATCACAACAAAAGCAAACAATAAATAGTTCTATTTAAAGATTTCAAAAAGAACCCTCCCCAATCTCACAAATCTAATAATGAAATAAACACAAAATACTTCTTCCTCGAAACACCATAACATATGTCAAACGCTCTTAACACTATCTCTTTAGTCTTGCTTCTTTCTCAAAGTATCTTCTCGACTGCCTTGAGAACAGAGGTAATCGTCTACAAACTTAGTGGTTTTGAAAGTTTGTGTTCTGGAAGTACAAAAATCATCAACATGAATAACTCCACTCCTCTCTCTGATGTATCCGTGTTTGGATGGATAAAGATGTCATATTCTGGCGCTTTTAAAGAAATCTTAGAACTCAAGACAGCAACAGACAACCAAAGCTACTCAGCGAATCCAATACAAGACTTGATTTTCTACCTGCAGTATTTAAACTGGGGCACTTCCAAACTGAAGTTTGGCTGCTACACAGAAGACAAAGAAGAATACTCCTTCTTTGATCTGTCTGAGGCCGAAGACAACTAATGGATGTTCATATATCTTGGACATTCTTTCTAGCAATCAAAATAGACTTATTTTTTGAAAACTATGATGAATGAATAGATTTTCACAAAGCCAGTGAGTAAAATAGAAAATCCCCAACTCTGCTAGATTTCTGCTGGAGTTGGGAAATTTTAGGCTAAAGAGTTTATCAATGGGAAGATTGAGAGATTGACAGTTTAAACTGGTCAAGGAGCATACAAAGATTATGATTTTGCAGCTTTGTATTCATTTCACCCTGACACTGTCACAGGATGTGCTGTTGGATTTAATTAGTGTGGTTTTATTGGATAGTATGTTGAGTTATGTGGAGGATTGGAGAAGCCAAAGAGTGTTCTGCTACAAGGCATGGAGTCAGTGATGATTTGTGCTAATCATCGAGAAATCATAGTCAAGAGGAATATTGATTGCATAGACGATGGAGATTTAATAAGTCTGCATACGGTATATTCTATTGATTTTTCGGATAATCCCAATGATCAGTGTGAGAATTTGTGAATATTAGATTTTATGTGAGTTATTAGAAAATCGTTAAAAGAACATTTTTACTTTAGAAAATTCACTTGTTTGCTATGTATTTAATATGATAATTATGATTTAAATGCAAGAATTGTAAAGGAAAAACACTCCATTTGTGGTTGCATAAGGAATTTTTTATGATTACCTGAAGACTGAGAGCTTCTTTAAGGTCACTAAAAATTCTCATTTAATCTCAACAAGAAAAAGCGAGCAGAAAAAACTCAAGAATTATCCAAGAAAAAAGAGTTCCTTAAGGAAACATAGAAATCTAAGAAACTAGTTCAAAAATGGAGACAATTGTACAAAGAAACAGTTTTTGTAGAAAAATTCAAAAAATAATTAACAAATAGATTTTCTTAAACTTTTAATCATAATCTTAATGATCCCAGGCAATCTCTAATATTTCATTGCCTAGCTGCTCGAAATAATCAAAACTCGCTTTATGGGTGTTATTTCACAGAATTAGCAATCCCCTCAGATATTTGTTTGCTTTCAAATACACATTTCAAAGCTTGGAAAAAAAGGGTAAACGATGTTGAAAATCAAATCTTTCTTCGGTGCCCCCTTACCCCCACCCCCACAAGTAATACTCGTTTTCGATTAATTTCTCTCTTGTAGGAGCACACATTCAAGCGCTCCTTCATTCTTTGATATTTATTAGTCTGCATAAAGTTCATTAAAGAGTAGTACCATTGTTGATGGTAATTTACCTTCAAAATATATTTTCCTAGACTCCTAAAAGGTTTAATAATTCATATGATATTTTAAGTCCCTGACAGTTCTCAATTAAATCTCTCTCGAAAAACAGAATGGTTCTAATTAACTTTCAAAATCGTCACAAAGAAGTGATCGATCGTACTATTTATGGACTTCAAAAAGACCCCCCCTTAATCAGCAATAACTCATAAAAATGATAATGAAATTTTCACAAAATACTGAATTCATCCCCAATAAACAAAAATGCTAGGCTTTCTTAACACTATTGCTTTGGTATTGTTTCTTGCTCAAATAATTCTCTCGATTGCCTTGAGGACAGAGGTAATTGTCTAAAAACTCAATACCCTTGACAATCTCATTTCGGGAATTACAAAAATCATCAATCTAAAAGACTCAGAATCGCTATCAGATATGTCTATGTTCGGTTGGATTAAAATGATTTATTCTGATACGGTTAAAGATATTATAGAGATAAAGGGAGTAAAGAATAGCTAATACCACTCAGGGAATATAACATAAGACATGATTTTCTACCTGCAGTATTTAAATTGGGGCACTCCCAAACTAAAGTTTAGTTGGTACATCAACCTGAAAGAAGAGTAGTCCCTGTTCGATCTTTCCCCTGAAGAACAAAATACATGGATATTTGTGTATTTTGGGCATTCTTTTTAGAGCTCGAAATAGACTTATTACCTGAAAAGTATGTTTAATGAATAGATTGTCACAAAGCCAGTAAGTAAAATAGAGAATATGGAGTATTGTATGCTATCTGCTGGAGTTGGGTAATACAATGCTAAAGAGTTTATCTATGGAACAATTGAGAGATTAACAGTTTAAACTGGTCAGGGAGCTTACAGAGAATCTAATTTTGAAGTTTTAAATGTATTTGATCCTGATAAGGCCACTGGATGTGCTGTTGGATACGACTAATGTGGTTACATTGGATAACCTATTGAGTTATGTGGAGGATTGGAGAAGCCGAAGAGTGTTCTGCTGGAAGGCATGGAGTCAGTGATGATTTGTGCTAATCACCAAGAAATCATCGTTAGGAGGAATATTGATTGCATCGACGATGGAGATTTGATAAGTCTGCATATGGCATATGCCATTGATTTTTCGGATAATCCCAATGATCAGTGCGAGAAGTTGTGAATATTAGAATGTATGTGAGTTGTTAGAAAATCAATAAAAGAACATTTTTACAATCGCAAATTGATAAATGTGTTTTTTTGTTTTAATATGAAAAATCTCTTTGAAATAAAATTCAAAAGGAAAAGCTTTAAGAGTCTTTTTATCAAAGTAGTTCTATTTGGTCATTGTGAGTAAAATAGGGCTGAAATTGAGACTTTGTTAATTATTAACAATAGTTTTTTTTTAAAACTAATCATAAATAATCTTAATGATGTTAAGCAATCTCATATCTCCCAAAACGGGTAAAATTTCACAGAACTAACATACCCTCAGATATTTATTTGATTTCAAATACACATTTCTAGCTCCAAAAGAAGGATTTCTGAGATTGTCAATCAAATCTGTCTTTGGTTTTTTTTGTAATTACCAGTTTGATTAGTTTCTCTGTAGAAACACACATACACACTCAAGCACACGTGCATTATTTGGTGGGTGTTTAATTCGTACAAAGTTTATTAAAGAGTAGTACCATTCTTCAAAACATCTTTTCCTTGAACTCCAAAAGATTTATTAATTAATTATTATGATATTTTAAGATCTTGAAAGTTGTCAATTAAATCTCTCTCTGAAAAAACAGAAATGCTCTAATTAACTTTCAAAATGGCCACTAAGAAGTGATCTTTTTTGATCGTACTATTTATGGACTTCAAAAAACCCCCCTTAATCAGCAACAACTCGCAAATTTAATAAAGAAATATTCACAAAATACTTGATTCATCTCAATTGAAAAAAATGCTACGCTTTCTTAACACAATAACTTTGGTCTTGTTTCTTTCTCAAATGGTTTTCTCGATTGCCTTGAAGACAGAGGTAGTTGTCTACAAACTCAATACCCTTGACAATCTCGTTTCGGGAAGTACAAAAATGATCAATCTAAAAGACTCAGAAACGCTATCAGATATTTCTGTGTTTGGATGGATTAAAATTATTTATTCCGGTACTGTTAAAGAAATAATAGACCTAAAGGGAGTAAAAAACTACTAATACAACCCAGAGAATACAACATAAGACTTGATTTTCTTCTTGTAATATCTAAACTGGATAAAACCCAAACTGAAGTTTGGTTGGTATATCAACCTTCAAGAAGAATACTCCTATTTCGAACTAACCCCTGAAGAACAAAACACATGGATATTTGTGTATTTTGGGCATTCTTTTTAGAACTCGAAATAGACTTATTACCTGAAAAGCATGTTTAATGAATAGATGGTCACAAAACCAGTGAGTAAAATAGTGAATGTGGAGTTTTGCTAGCTATCTGTTGGAGTTGGGTAATACAATTCTAAAGAGTTTATCTATGGAAAGATTGAGAGATTGACAGTTTAAACTGGCCAGGGAGCGTACAAAGAATCTGATTTTGCAGCTTTAAATGCATTTGATCCAGATAATACCACTGGATGTGCTATTGGATACGACTAATGTGGTTACATTGGATAACCTATTGAGTTATGTGGAGGATTGGAGAAACCAAAGAGTGTTCTGCTGCAAGGCATGGAGACAGTGACTATTTGTGCTAATCACCGAGAAATCATAGTCAAGAGGAATATTGATTGCATAGACGATGGAGATTTGATAAGTCTGCATATGGCATATGCCATTGATTTTTCAGATAATCCCAATGATCAGTGTGAGAAGTTGTGAATATTAGAATGGATTTGATTTGTCTGAATTTCAAAAAAGAAACATTTTTTCTTATTGAAGTTCACATATTTGTTATGTTTTTAATAAGAGAGTTTTTTATTTAAATACAAGAATTATTAAGGAAAAACACTCCATTTATGGTTGCTTAAGGAATTCCTTTTGATTACTTGATAACTGAGAGCTGGTCTAAGGTCAAAAGTTTAGTAAAAAGGAGGACTTGATGATCTTGTAGTTTTTGTTGTTTTTCTAGTCAGATTTCATAACAATTAAGCTTTACTTACTAGCTTGTTTAAGTAAGAATATCCTAAAATTCAGGGTTCAAGATTAACAAGGAAAGACAATCAGACATAAATCTAGAATTATCAAGGAAAAAAGAGTGCCTAAGGAAACATAGAAATCTAAGAAACACGATATAAAATGGATACGATTTTAAAGAAACAGGCTCCATAGAAAACTCAAAAACTTCAAACCAGAACAACAAAAAATGATTCACTCAACCAAAAAAAATAATAATCTTAATGATGTCAAGCAACCTCCTATCTCACTGCATCTAACTTTTAAAATATTCAAACTCGCTGTATGAGTATCATTTCACAGAACTAACAGATTCTCAGATATTTATTTGATTTCAAATACACATTTCTAGATCCAAAAGAAGGATTTTTGAAATTGCCAATCAAATCTTTCTTTGATTTTTTTCGTAATATTCATTTTTTGATTTGTTTCTCTGTAGAAACACACATTCATTATTTGGTGTGTGTTTGATTAGCATAAAGTTCAGTAGTACCATTTGTGATGGCAAAACATCTTGTCTTGAACTCCTAAAGATTTATTAATTATTATGATATTTTAAGTTCTTAAAAGTTCTCAATTTAATCTCTCTCGAAAATGTTTCTAATTAACTTCAAAATGCTCACTAAGAAGTGGTCGATCGTACTAGTTATGGACTTCAAAAGACCTCCATTAACCAACAACAACCCACCAATTTAATAATGAAATATTCACAAAAAACTTGATTAATCTCAATTAAAAAAAATGCTACACCTTCTGAACACAATTACTTTGGTATTGTTTCTTTCTCAAATGATTCTCTCGATTGCCTTGAGGACAGAGGTAATTGTCTACAAACTCAATACCCTCGAGAATCTCGATTCAGGAATTACAAAAACCATCAGTCTAAAAGACTCAGAAACTCTATCAGATATTTCGGTGTTTGGATGGTTTAAAATAACTTATATTGGTACGATTAAATAAATCTTAGAGCTAAAGGGAGTATCGAACGACTTAAGCTACTCAGCAGGGAATCCAGCAAAAGACTTAATTTTCTTCTTGTAATATATAAACTGGATAACACCCAAACTGAATTTTGGTTGTTACATAAACCTTAAAGAAGAATAGTCCTATTTCGAACTAACTTCTGAAGAACAAAACACATGGATATTTGTGTATTTTGGGCATTCTTTTTAGAACTCGAAATAGACTTATTACTTGAAAAGTATGTTTAATGAATAGGTCGTCACAAAGCCAGTGAGTAAAATAGAGAATGTGGAGTTTTGCTAGATATCTGCTGGAGTTGGGTAATACAATGCTAAAGAGTTTATCTATGGGAAGATTGAAAGATTGACAGTTTAAACTGGTCAGGGAGCTTACAAAGAATCTAACTTTGCAGTAGTACATGCATTTGATCCTGATAATATCACTGGATGTGCTGTTGGATACGACTAATGTGGTTACATTGGATAACCTATTGAGTTATGTGGAGGATTGGAGAAGCCGAAGAGTGTTCTGCTGCAAGGCATGGAGTCAGTGACTATTTGTGCTAATCACCGAGAAATCATAGTCAAGAGGAATATTGATTGCATAGACGATGGAGATTTGTTAAGTCTGCAAAAGGCATATGCCATTGATTTTTCAGATAATCCCATTGATCAATGCGAGAAGTTGTGAATAGTAGAATGCATGTGAGTTGTTAGAAAATCAATAAAAGAAATATTTCTAGTATGGTAAATTCATAATTGAGTTGTTTTTTGTTTGTTTAATAAGAAAAATCTCTTTTAAATAAAATTCAAAAGGAAAAGCTTTAAGAGTTTATTATCAAGGTAGTTTTATTTGGTCATTGTGAGTAGAAAAGGACTGAAGTTGAGGCTTTTTTAAGATCAAGTGCATTTATCGAAGGGAGGGAGAAGAAGTCTCATTGATATTGCCAGATACTTTTTATAAAGCCAATTAAATTGAAATGAGATAGAATTAATCAGAAATGAATTGATTATTAAACTCAGATTTATTCCCTAAAAACGATACAAATCTGATCAAGGAATTCTTTAAATTAAAAGTAATACCAAAACCAATAAGATTAGGGAAAATATTCATAATTTGAAGCGATCAAATATCATATCTCACTGCTGAATAAGAAACATATATATTTTTCTTTAGATCCATCACCCTAATAACTCAGCGCCTCCTATCCCATATGAGTCACTGCCCTCCATAGTCAATAAGCGGTTTCACTTTAAGCCAAGTTCGCAACCCTTCCTCATCCGGAGGAGTGTAATAGCTTCATGCAACACTAAAATAGATCTCTTACGAATGTCACATCCTCAATAACATTCTGAAACTTCAAATAACCAAAATTTTTAGGAGCTCTTCCGACATAGATTTCTCTGAGAGTTTCTACGAAGTCGAGATTGAAAAATCTGCCTGCTTAGAGCATTTCGAAGCAACTTTTGATGGGAAAAAAGCCATAGGAGTCGTTAAATCTAAAGAAACTGCATAAAAAGAGTATAATAATGAGAAATCACAAGGAAATCTAGTTAGTTATGCTGATTTACAACAAAAATATACCACACAAGAACAAGTTCTTCATGTGTCCTTTGGTAATCTCCCTTTGGATTCGGACATACAAATACTCATTGTATTTTCATATTAAGTATCTTCCCTACTGAACTCCTTTTACTCTATCATCATCCCTTTGATTTAAGCGATCAACTCTGAGCCCTCAAAACCTATTTTGACTGTAAATCTCACCTGTACGACTCCAATAACCTTCTGCGAACCTAAAGGATATCCAGCGGAAATAAACAAAATAAACTCCAATACCTTTGAAATAGCAGCATTGCCATAAAACTCAGATATCCCATTCTCTCTTGTTTATGGATATGAAGGGATGTTCTAGCCTCAAGTTGTGTTTGGAGTGAGCAAAATACATGTAGACGATCCTGTCAAACAAGCGATTATGCCAGTTAGAGAATCAATATTTGTCTCATTCCTTCCTGCTTTCAATGAAGTTGATCATAATAAAACTTAGATAAACAATGAAAAGACTCAAGACTTGCATGCATCTCCTATTTAAGATAAACTCAGAGAAAGCATATTGAAAACTACTGACCTATGGAGTGACCAATATTAAGCTCAGATTCAGGACGAGTTCGTAGACTTTATGGACACCTCAAAGAGTGAATTCATTTTCCTATTAGATCGAAGTGGCTCAATAGAAGGAAACCCTCTCAGTAAGGCAATTAAAGCTCTCACTTTATTCTTGTAGAGCTTACCAAACGACAGCTATTTCAACATTATCAGCTTTGGCACTGCTTATTCAAGTCTCTTCCCTGAATCCATAAGATATTCCTAGGAATCACTGAAAAAAGCAATTTTGGCCATTTCTTCATATCGAGCTGATCTTGGTGGGACAGAGATCCTGTAGCCACTTGAAGAAATCGTTCAATCTAAGTCACCAAAGCACTACAATAAATAAGTTTTTTACTGACAGATAGGAAGGAGTGTTTCAAGAAGAAGTCATTTAACTTGTCAAAAATTCAGCTAAATCTGCAAGGGTTCATGCAATCGGCTTTGGAAGTTCAGCAGACAGATATTTAATAAAATAAGTGCTAAAGTCGGTAAATCATTATGCTAAATGACCGGTCCCACTGATGACTTGCGAGATGTGATAATGAGGATGCTGATTGGATGTTTAACACCAATTCTCGATGACTTTCAAGTCGATTATGACTCTTCGATTTTCGAGAGTGCTTTCCCTGATACGAAGGATCTGCATTGTGTTTTGAAAGATGAAATCTTCAACTTGCATTTGTTCCTCAAGCCATTAGTGAAATTAACTGATCTTACAGAAGCACAAAGAATCATAAAAGTGAGTTACTTTGACTCTTCAAAGAAAGCAAACGTAGATAGATTAATTTAGCTTTAGACTACAGATGAGTTTTCTGAGAATTGGAGCCTTCGTGAGAGTGTGTTTAAGCTAGGGAAGCAGCT
>Ga0302271_10004093_pt1 | contig 11824 bp, 7 predicted proteins | sample III_Bog_N1_1_FD_198767 | JGI IMG/M metagenome (GOLD analysis project Ga0302271, IMG submission 198767) | Peat permafrost microbial communities from Stordalen Mire near Abisko, Sweden - III_Bog_N1_1 | ecosystem: Environmental > Terrestrial > Soil > Wetlands > Peat | place: Sweden: Abisko... | reverse complement strand
ACAGGATCTTCATCTGTAATGTCAGCTAGTTCATTGATATTCTTATTCAATCTTGCAGCGATAGCATAATTAGAAACTAGTCCTTCTACGCAATTCTTGTGCCTCAAACAAATACCTTATTTGTAAATATATTGTTGATTTGAGATATTTGAAAATATTTGAAATGTTTATTGATATTTTACCACCAAAGGATTCTTCTGGAAAAGGTTGAACTAATACATGCCCTCCTTCAGGGTGGGTTAATCCATGAACGCATTTTCCGTCAATGATAAGTCCAACGCCTACTCCTGTTCCCACTGTGATATAAGCGAGAGATTTCTTTGTCTTGTGAGAGCCTATTTAGGAAAAAAATAATAAAAAATGAAAAGTTATTTCAAACAATTCTAAGGTTTAGAAGTGCTTAAATTCTATTAGTTTTGCATTTTTTATTCAAATATTTTAATATTTTCCTTAACATTTTTAGTCTCTACAATAATAAAAAGTCCTTCAACTTTTTTAATTTTATTATTTTTTTAGTATTCTTCTTTAAAGAGTAAAATCATATTTTAGCATTATTATGATTCCATATTATTGTAAAATTCCCTTCTTACCAAATGTGAATTCAGCAAGAGCTGCAGCATTAACATCAGTGTCAAATCCAATCTTGCTAACTGATCGTTAAGGGATCGCTTTGGCTACTCGCTGAACAATCGGGAAATCTTTCCATGCTAATTTAGGCGTTGTTGTGATTTATCCGTAGGATTAGGAAGTCTCATCCAGACAAATCGGCCCAAAACTAGCAATTCCAACTTTATCGACATTTTACTTTGAGAAAAATTCCTTTATTTCTTAGATATTTGTCTCTGGATCTGATGTCTGGATGGATTTCACCTAGCCTTCTATGATCTTGCAGGTTGTTTTCCCATCTGATTATGTTTCCTTTACGCCAATAGCTAGACGGATAGAAGTTCCTCCTAACTCTATGCAGGCATATTTTTCTTGCTGAGATACTTGAGGAATTTACCTAAAGCGGAAGTACTTATTACTGAAATGATAAGCAGACCCAATGAGAAGAGGGATGCCAAGAACGAAAGCTAAATCTTTTGCGTATTTATCTGTGATCATTTGATGATTTGAAAATTGGAAATTGAGATAATATTTATGACAAGCAGAAACACAAAAATATATATGAAAAAAAGGGTAATTTACTCGAACTAATTTGTAGAGGATTTATTCCGTCGAATTTATCTAAGCAAACTGCCACTTGCACACACAAAACATAATTAGTTATCTTTCTGGGTTAAGCTTAAGCATCCTGACCTATTAATAGTTATATAGAAGGTAGAATATTATTTGAAAACAAAACACATTGAGATTCCTATCAGAAAAAAACTTTTTCTTCCTTTTAACATTTATCTACAAAAAACAACAATAAATCATCGCTTATGTTGTGACGAAAAATGTTCAAATCCCAAAAGGACATCCAGAGGGGTCATAAGAAATATCATAAAAGTGTAATTTATTTGATTAGTGCTTATCAATTCAAGAATCAAAGATTAATTAAAGAAAAAACTATCTTCTTGTATACGTTGGTTTTGCATGAAATCGTTTGATCTCAATCGAACGAAAAATCTGTACAAAATCAATTAAGTTATTAATTCCTTCTGTGGATTGGTAGTCTTCTGAGAGAAATTAATTAGTAGTTTAATCTCTTGGAAACTGTTACCCCCCATCATCTTCAAGATTTTAACTTTTTTTTCTAAAAATTTAAATCGAGCATTTTGTCAAAAGAAATATTTTTGAAAAGACAATAAAAACACAGCGTATCTCACAGGAATCTGAGTCTATTATCAATATTCCTAAATTATACCCTTATCTCTTTGTAAACTGTGTTTCAAAATATTATCTTCTTTGATTTAGCAACCTTATTTTCATTAAAATCTAAAATAATCTTTATCTTTTTATCTTTCTTTAACTACCTAAATCCTTCATTTTGCCTCAATTATTCTGTAAAAACCTATTGTTACAGTAGCTTAAGCTGATCTGCTTAGACTTTCAATCCCCACTCATTGGTTAGTTTGGTTAAGAAATCTGCAACAACAAAAAAACAGAGAAGATAATTAGTCTTTGAAATTTCATATATCAACAAAGAAATAAACAAAAAACGCCCTCTGCAGGTAGTTTTATGCACGGCTCCAAGACACAAAAGAACTTTTACATTCGTCCTACGACTGGTGTCGGCAGTAAAGGAGGTTTCTCAGTCGAGCGAAGGGATTAATATTCTAAAAGAGATTCAGTTCGGAATATCACAAACGGCCATAACGGAAATGGAGATAATCTGTTACTCTAAGTAAACAGCTATGGATTTCGACCACCAACTTCATAAGATAATAACAATTTCTTAACTGAACAAGATGCAATGAGGATTGCTTCAAATAGATTAAGCAAACTATCTCCATTAGACGGCAAAAATAATATTAATCTGTAGCGATTTAGTTCGCAAACTCAACTGCATGGTCATTTTTATGGCAGTTCGCAGGCAAATCAATTCAGAAATATAAGCATAAGTAGCTAACAATAGCAGCGCATTCATGCATAGAAAACTGCAATCAATCCATTTATACAGAAATAATAAACTTCATCAGGATTGTAGCTTAACTAGCAGTATCGAATTGTGAAGCATCTAAGTCAAGATCAACTCTAAGAAAATCCAGGTTTAGAAGGCAATTTTAGGAAAACAATTAGTTCCTTTAGTGGATTAGATGCACTGAACTCTCGTTCGTCGTTGCATTAACGGGAAAGATCACCTTCTTAATAGGTATAGTAACAGGTTTCGAGAAGCAAAGAATAAGGCATGTTCGAGGTGGATATCAGCAATGTAAATGAAGTTAACAGCAACGGATAAGAAGAAAGAAATGATCAAAAAGATGAAGAAGACAACTTATAAGAGGAGGAGGAAGAAGAAGAATAGCTATCGGTAACAAATACTACTATTTGATATTTTTCATTTCTTTTAAGGGAGGCTTGATAATAATTAACTGCTGAATTAATACTAACAGGAAATACGGATTAAAGAAGTCTAAAATTTTGAGGATTCCTTGGATGATATTCAATGTAAAACAAATTTTCAAAATTCCTTGGTTTTTAAATAATTTTCCTTGCTCCTAAAAACACCTCCGTCTTGCTGTTTTTGTTTGAAAGAATTGGCAACGAGTGGGTTTGAGTTTAATCCAAAGCAGAAAAATATATAACCGTTTGAAGCTGCTGAATCTGCAAGGAGAAAATCGGAAGTAGGCAGTGGGCAAACTAGAAATGAATTCGTCAACTAGGGGAAAAGTTCTTAAATGGAGAAGCAAAATAATGGATTAGATAATTAACAGCAATTTACAGAATATTTACCTGCAACTTCACCATAAATCTCATCTAAAACCCATGCCCAGAGCCCACTGGCTTATGGAAAACTGATTGCCAGTGAAAAACAGTGTTCTTCAACGAAGTAGTTCGATTCAGTAGAGGATATATCCGCAAGCAACGAGCTGCTTGTTTCCTAAAGAATAATGTCATAAAATAAAAAATCTACAGGGCAAACTTATAATTTCACGAATTCCAAGTAATCTGATGAAACAGCTGCCAGCTAAACTATCTTGAAAACGCCTTCTGTAGAAACCAATTAGAACAGTTACAAAGAAAACAATCGTTTTTAATTGATCAATCTGAAACAAAATGGAAGTAATCACGGCGAAACGCAGCTAACTAGACCTCCAACAACAAATAACAACAATAAGTAAGGAAATTTGAATACATTGAGAAGTTAATACTTTTTTCTTCAATTATCAGCTGATTCACTTTAGCTTTATTGGCAATTTAAAAAATGAAATTCTTAACCTTTTCTTTCTTTTTTTTAAGGAGCCGCATCAAGACAGCGCTATCTAAACAAATGGACTTACACTAGACTCCGCAGATCAACTTTTACGAGCTCTTTGCTGGTCACTCTCAAGGCATAATTAAAGCCTCTAAAATGCCATTTTTCCATAATTTTTATCGAAGCGAGCAGCTAAAGAATCTAGTTTCAGATATCTCTGCACCAACAACAACATTTTCAGTTAAAAAAGCGTAGATATTTGCAATGCCATCAAAATAAACTGTTCTGATGAGCAGGCAAGGATAGAGAAGCAGCAATCATACACAAATTAAAAATAATAATAATTTAAGCAACGGGAACAAGGAAATGTTAGTAAATTCTGCTCCTGTGTCTTCGCAAAACGCAATAGCCTCCAAAATTCAGCAGCAATTGATGCTCGGAATAACAGGAAGACCGAGAACAATTAGGAAAAATTAATGATATGCTTTCAAAATGGTTTTTAGTGGATTTTTATTTATTTAAAGAAATACATCTCAGAATTTGTGTATGTCTTTTTAATTTCTCATCTCTTTCGCAAGAAGTAGAATACTATTTGATATCAAATGCCTTTATATTAAGGGGTTCTTTTTTCAGCAAAAGCTTTGAGTCCTTCGATTCTATCTAAACTGTTTGCTACTTTAGAGTATTGCATCTTTTCGATTTCCAAGCCTTTTTTATGAGATTATTGATAATTAAGAGTTATTCAGGTTCAATAAAATGAATTTACCTGTCTTTAAATCTACTTCGATTCCAGCATTCATTGCTGCTTTGGCTGCTCGAACTCCAATAGGACCCTTGAGATCAATTTAGTAGAATAAGATATTTTGCAGCAAAATCAATTTCAAAAGAGATATTTATGTGCTATTTTGTATGTTGTGTTTACGTTTTTGAGAATCTTTTCAGAGATTTCAAGGGCTTTTTTATAAGCTGCTTCATAATCCTCCTCGACATAGCTTACTATTCCTAAAGCTAAGGCTTCTTCAGCTTTCAATCTTGCAGCAGTGAAAACAAGTTCTTTAGCTTTGGAAATCCCAATGAGTCTGGCTAGTTTTTGAGTACCACCTGCTCCAGGAATGATAGCTAAAGCAGTTTCAGGTAAACCAATTAGACTTGCTTTAGTTGCTATGCGGATGTCACAAGATATTCCTAAGTAAAAATAAAGGCATTTGTAGATTTAATTTTACAAAATTGAAAAATCATTCTCATTGAAAATAACTGAATTGATACCCATTTCAAGACCGCCTCCAAGTGCAGGACCATCGATTGATGCAATAAGAGGAATTGGTACACGGTAAAGGGAATCAAACGTATTTCTGAGATTTTCAACAAGTAATTCTGTTTCATGATTTGAGAGACCAAGTCTTTCCTTCAAGAAATATAAAAACAATTTAACAAACAAAGAAAATTCCAAAAAAAACTAACGAAATAAATATACTTTTAGATCAGCTCCAGCACAAAACATTCCAGGTGTCTTACTGCGAAGAATTGCGACTCTCAGTTGATTGTTGGAATTCAGCTCTTTGATGACTTCTTGAAGCTAAATTATTTCAAGAGATCATTCTCAACTTTTAACTTTGTTATTCATGATAAAAATGAAATTTTACGTCGGAAACGAGTTTATTTGAAAGGGCGTTCCTTTTGGAGGGATTGTTCAGCTCCAGAAGTGCAATTCCTGTAGATTTGGGAATAAACAAATGAAGAATTATTTTTTCATTTTCTCATTTTACAAATAAAAAATTGTTTCTATTTTTAGATAGCCTACCTTGATGTTTTCCTTCAAGGAGAGTGAGAGTGCACTATCTATCCTATGAATGTCAATAAATCAGACTTAAAATCGAAATATCATTGTATTGTTGTTTTACAGCAGCTGAAAGGCTGAAGAATCTTCTCAATGTTTTAGTGAGCATTCTTACAAATTTTTTTCTTGTTTTAGTGAATTTTTTTTTATTGTTCAGAAATATCTATTAAATCCTCTTGATTTCTTTATTTATTATCTGTGTCAATTTGGTCTTGCTATCTTAACATTCACACGTGATAAGGATAGGAATCTATTCTCTGTTTTAATCTCAAAAGTGCAAAAATATTACAAACATAAAATCAGCCAAAAAAAATCAATAAAACCTAAAAGATTTCTTCTTAATTCTGCCGAATGAGCAACGATACTACCCTTAATACAAACAATGTATTCACTGCAGAGGAGTTTATCCGTTAATATAATAACTTGTGTTCTCCTCTCACTGACAAACAGGCGAAATAGCTCTCCAATATGTATCTCTTGGATTTTTAGAGATCTAAAGAAGCATGGGCTGTTTGCAGAGAACTTCTCAACGCAAATAATCCTTAAATACAATTCACGAGTGCGCATATTCTATCAATGAAAGTTAAGTAGAGCTTTCTTTCGCTAGAGGGCGAGGCTTTCTTTTAGTTGAGAGCATTTCTCTTCGATTTAGTTGAAAACAGATAGGATTTCAGTGTTGTAACTCTGTAGAGTCTGTGTTCTTCAATATCTGCTTTAGCTCTCGTTGGCATAGGATTTGGGTAAGGAAGCAGCTAGAAATAACTAATTTTGGCAATTCAAATACTTGTTTATTTCATTATTAAAAAACTAAATCTATGAAATCAGTGAATAATTTGTTTTTTGTTTGTTTCCTTTGAAGAACATGGACGACTGTCGTGGAGGATTTGATTCCATTCATGCAAAAAGGAGAGAAACAGCTCTGGATAGGCTTATAAATCATGCAAGGCTTGCAGGAAAATATGCGGGATATGATACTAGGTAGCAATGTGATTTCGGGAATAAAGAAGACGCTGCTGAGTTAATCAGAAAAAGTCATCTAAATCTTCAATTCTTTGCTGCAATTATAAGATGTAACTCATAGTTGAATTCGACAGAGATATTAAGATATTCACCATAACATTTCAATTTTGGTTTTAAACAAACAAAAAGCAAGGTATTGTGAAGAAGAGTCTGGAATGTTTGGAATCCTGGTGCGAATTAGAAGTAGAGATGCTGACTAGCTAAATATTAGTGAACGGATTATTAAAGCATGCAGCTGGATTCACACCTATTGTCTGCGAGATTCTCATGAAATTCATTAAGAATAGCGATAGCAGTAATATCTTAGCGAAAAATCAGCTTTCTGGGAACAATGATTCCATGCCAGCTGCAGAGAAAACCAACGTCGAAAGTATCATCAGGATCATATAGGAACTTCCTCAATCGATTTACACATGTGAATTGCTGATTACCTTGATCTCAACTTTTCCGTTTCTTCTCCTTGAAGACGCCCACTTCTGCACAGGACTATTCAATATGTACCTCTAATTTGTAGGTTCCAAAGACTACAAAATATCGGCATCGACCATACCATTCATTGTAAATTGGGCACACACTTTGAAGCAATATTGCAAAGACAAGTAAAACACTTTCAGAGAAATTAAAAAAGGGAAAAATGAATGCTCTTTATGATAAAAACTAATTTTTGTTTCGTTTTTAAGCATGAAAAAGGAGTGGAGTGACATATTCTTATAAATAGTTCGCTTGCTAATACAGAATTGCAAGAAAACTAAAGTAGATAAAGTGCGCAAAGAAGTGAATAAGTCAGTTTTAATTGACTTGGAGACGGGCGAAGAAACTAAACTTCAAACTGGTGGAAACTCCGATGAAGAAGACGATGACAATGCCCTAGATGAAACTGAGAAGAAAATGAGTTTGCATGATTACCGTGAGAGCTGTCAAGAAGCTTTTTACGAAGCTTTCAGGTCAATTAGAGATTTCTAGTCAGCACAAGGGATCTAGGATATGTATGCAGTCATTTTCTTGTTACTCAACTCTGCGAATAACAACAGCATAAATGAAACTAATGAGCTGCAAAAGAATATTGAAGTTTGTAGAAACGTAGAAGTTGCTTTGTATGCAGCATCTCAGTTTATTGAGCTCGAACCTAACTAACAAGCAAACTAAAACGTTGACACGATTATTCAATTCATCCACAGTCATCTGCCGATCTCCCCAGCGACGATTTAAACTGCCCTGCAATATATCTTTGAAGCTAGCCATGAATTCAAAAATACACCTGCACTCTTCCATCCAACAATATCATTCATTGTTTCGTAGTTTGCGAACCCATAACTAGCATAGCAAGCAGCGGAGTGTCTCAAATCCATCATTGAATTATCAGAGAAACACAAACATATTGAATCGCTAGCTCTTATTGGAGATCTGTTTGCAAAGGCGTTCTCAAATTAGGAGCTTGTTTCGTTTCCTACATTAGATTCGCTAATCTAAGCTGTCCTAGTGTTCACTGTCAAACTTGATGATAACGAAAGCAGATAGATTGCGCTGGTTAATTATCTCTCACTCTTCTAATAGTACGTTCTTGCGTAGAAGCAGAAAGTTCACTCATAAGTAAAAACCATTTGTTATTTTTTAGATGCACATTTATTTAAAATAATTCCTTTTTGTTCTTCTCTAAAACTCCAAAAAGAGTCTTAGCCGCAGTGAGCTTGAGAGAGTTCTCGATGTGCTGATAAGTCTATTCCAAGGATTCGATCTTATGGAGTTGAAATACCGCAAAACCAGTTAGCCAGTGATTGCATAATTTTGTAGTTCCAACTTAGGAATTATGAATGATTTATTCCGTGAATTCGGTACCATCAGGTTCAAGGCAATTTTCGAGAGATTCATCTAACTTTACACATTCATGATCAAATCATGCGGCAGTGATATCCCCGAAGCATTTGTAGAATTTATCACTATTGCCCTACAAATCTTTTAACAAAATCCTAAAAAATATCATACCTCTCTGCGCTTATTGAGCAAATTAGTCTCTGAAGTACCCAACAATAATCCTATCCTCAGCAATTGGCTGCAAACAAATTACGCTTAACTCAACGAATTCACAAGAAATTACATCAGTGCAGCAGAGCAAAACCAAGATGCAGATTTGATGGCAGTTTATTTTTAACTCTGCAAAAATGTCCATTTATTCCATGAAAATGTATTCTTCGCAGCAAACTTTGAGGCGACACTACTTTTTACATTGAAGTGTCTCACAACGATAGAGAGTTTCAATATGACCAGAGAAATTCTTGGGTTCTTAATGAAATTAACTGAAAAATCAACATAACTTGATCATCTTTTGATGATTCTCGCATCGATCATAAAAGCTGTTAACTTGCTACAGCGAGTGTAGATTAACTACCTAGCAACAATCATCATACAAGCTGTCTAGAAGATCAAAAACCCTGAAAGAACTCTTCTTGTTATATTAGAAAACCTTCAATTCCCTGAATTAACAGAGGATGACAAACTATTCATAGCTTAGAATTTACTCCAAGCAGCGCAAACGAACATTCTAGTCACCGTCAAGCGAGTTATGGGTGCACTTTATGCGCTTTCGTAAGTTCAATCGAACATCGAAGGGTTCAGATTTGAGATGTCCCTCATGAAGAAATGATACACACATTATTTCTCTTATTATTTCTTCAATTTATAGACAAAAAAAGTTTATGTGGGATTAAAAGAAAATATGAATCGGTTCTTAATATAAATTAAAAATTATATAATTTCTGCTTAATTTAAGAGTGAGAAAGGGATTTAGCAGTGATGTGGATCGTTATGGGAAAAATGAAATACTCAAATAAAGGAACATAAAATGGCCGTTTTTTGAGGAAAAAAAGATATTATCTCACTCATATTATTTTTTAATGGGTGAAGAAGCAAGTTTAGAGTAGTTGTCCTTCCAGTCTCTAGCTTCTCTTTCCTTGCGAACGAGGGAGTCACTAAGAAGAGACACTTCACTTCTAAGTAAAGAATTCTCTGCTAATCTTGATCTTCTCAGGGAATCAACAACTTCATTGTGGATTGATTCTTTTAATCTCAAAACATCTTCTTTTGTTCTCTCTGCTTCCAGAGCACGAGATCGACTCAATTACGCCTCCGCTTCTAATCTTAATTTCTCTTGTCTTTCCTTGGCCAAGACACTTGCAGTTCTAACTTGACTATTCCTTAATTCTGATTTCTGTTATTCCTTGTAATCGATGAGGCTGCTAATGATCTCAGCTTCTTTTTCTTTAGCTAGTCTTTCAATCGACTGCTGTCTCTCTAAGTTCTACAACTAAGATTTAGTCAATTCTCTCTAAACCTAGCTTTCAATCTCCTTTTCACGAGCTATTCTTGCAGATCTAGTCTTCCAGTATTCAGAATCCACCTAATATTAAAAATGCCATAAAACCAAAAATGAATCATCTAAACCAAAATAATCAATTTGTAATATTACCTCTGAAGCTCTTGCTTTGTTTTCAGCAGCAATTTATCGGAGACACAATTCATTTGCTTCTCTTCTAGCTAAATCTGCTTCTTCTCTCTTGTAACCAATGACATTTCTCAGTGCATCGATCTAATTATTGATTCTACGTTTCTCACTTTCGTGTTCTTTATTCAATCTCTCCAATTCATAAGAGTGCAAGTTATCAGTAGAGGCAACTAAAACTGAGAATTTCTTCTCGTTCTCTTCAAGTTTCTTGAGTAGCTCGTTAACTTAAACTTGGAATAATGCTTTTTCTTCTTCTAATTATCTCTTTTCACTCTCCGTCAGCACCTGCTCTTCGACGACCTTACTCAAGTTCTCAACCTTATTTGAAACTACTTCCTTTAAGGCGTTTGCTCTTTCTTCCAGAAGGTTCTGCAAACATATCAGCCACAAAAAATACAATTAATATTTTATGTATTTTTAATTATTTTTTCTCAACCTTTTCCCTCTCGTTCTTCAGCAGAGTTAGCTTGATCGTTTCTTCCTTTAAAAGAGCTGCACGTTTGATCTCTTCTTCTTTAAGTTTATCAGCGGCTGATGCCTTTTCCCTCCAAGAAGCGAGCTCATTCTCGGCTAAGGAAGACTCGATTTCTTCCTTTGCTAGTTCCTATTTGGATTCAGCTAATTCCTTTCTCAAGTTTTCAGCTTCAAATAGCTTCTAAGCAGCTTCTTGTTGTCTTTCTTCGATTTCAGATTGAATAGCGGATTTCTCAACATGAAGGGATTTGCGAAGATTCTCTTAGGCATCTCCTAAGTTCTTGCTCTTTTCGAGATAATTTGATTTTCTCAAGTCAGAAACCTGTTTAGGAAAAAAAAATAGATTTAGTTACATCAAGAAAAAAAGAGAGATTTCTAAGGAAAATTTTAACATACCTGTTCAGCTTCATTCTCTAAGCTTTCAACTTAAGACTTCAAAAGAGCTTCCTTCTCAAGAAGTGTGCTCTCAGCTTTCTTAGTCTTAAAGTTCTCAACTTCAAGTTCTGTTTTCTATCTTCTTATCTATGCATTCTCATCTCTCTTCGCTTCTAGCAAGGCCTTAAGCTCCTCAGCTTCTTTTTGAACTTTTTGCAGTTCAATATTATCCATTTCAAGTCGCACTCTCTTTTACTTGAGTTCTTCTACTTCCTTTAACTTATCAGCATAATTATTTTTAAGATGTTGAAGTTTAGCCTCGTAGCCTTCAGCAATTTCGTCTTGAGTTTGATTCTCAGCATTCAGCAGTTCCATTTTACTGTAATTCGCTTTGATCTCATTGCATTCTTCAATTTTGTCTTAAAGCAGATTCCACAATCTATCGGCTTCTAGTCTCAAACTCAAACTTCTTTATTCAACCTAAGAACTAGCATCAGTTAACTCTGCAGCTCGCTTAGAGTCAGAAGCCAGCAAAGTTGAATACCTTTCAACATCAACATCGTTGCTTCTTGCTTTCCAAGATTCAATTTCTTAAACTAGTCTTTAGTTTTCAACTTCCAGTACGTTTCTTTTATTTTCTGATTCTTACCATTTCTACCTCCAGAGTTCGGTTTCTCCTTTGAAGAGGAATAATAAAACAAGATTTAATAAAATAGTTGTTTCAAAATAGATAAGGAATTAATAATTTAATAATAAACTGAAAATCAAAACCTGAAAC
>Ga0302271_10004092_pt1 | contig 11824 bp, 7 predicted proteins | sample III_Bog_N1_1_FD_198767 | JGI IMG/M metagenome (GOLD analysis project Ga0302271, IMG submission 198767) | Peat permafrost microbial communities from Stordalen Mire near Abisko, Sweden - III_Bog_N1_1 | ecosystem: Environmental > Terrestrial > Soil > Wetlands > Peat | place: Sweden: Abisko... | reverse complement strand
TTATTGAAAGCGCAATTTGTGAGTGGAAGGACATGTGCTTTGAGTGTTTTATACAGCGAGAAATGTTAGTTTTTCTTCGATTCAATTTTCTCTATCAGCTCTTCGGAAAGGTATCAAAGAAAAAAGAAGAATATGCAATTATTTTAAGAGAAGGATAAAGAAATAATTTCCAAATCGAACATGTTCATTATTTGAAAGATATTGTTTTTGTTTGGGGATATTCAATCCAGAAAATTTCATTGTTTTTTAACAGTGTGTTATGTTTCCCAAATTACTTTGAATAAGTGTTTTAATCTATGGTTTTCTATTAGGTGTGATCATAGGCTCTTCCATAACGATTTCATTCACAAGCTAATCCACATCAATGCTGCAAGAAAAACAATAAAAAGTTTCAACTAAATAAGAAATACTTCATTTGTTTTTTCTCCTTGAACTTAAAACTAAATTCAAATAAACTACTCCTGCGATAGATTAAGAAGATCAATGGACTTTTATTCCATTTCTCCATTCGATCTGACATACTCCAGGATAATACCAGGAGGATAGTATCGAAGTAGAAATCTCTTGAGCTTCATTTTGAGAAAAAGTTTGGGATTGATAAATCTGTTAAAATGTTCCTAGCTAGTTGTCTTTGATGCAAGTGAATGTCTTCCTTGATGTCTCTTGCTCCTTTGCTTTGTCCTTGTTTTGTTCTAATTTTTTTTGAAAAAAGACTTGAAAAGAGTTTGAGTATTGGTTTTATATCACCTTTTTAATTTTTTATTTTATTTAATTTTTGTCAGCCTTCAAAAAAAGAAAGAACATAGAAAAGAAGAAGATTATCAAATTGATTTCTTTTCTCTATTTCATTAACTAAGACAAATAACCACATACCATTATTATTTTTAAATATAGTGTTATGTCTCTTTGACTTTCATTTTTCCATTGCTAATCTCATTATAGGAATAATATTATAAAAAGAAATGGAAAAAATATTAATAAAAATGTTAGAAAAATATATTTTGAGTATTGTTAAAGGAATAGAGACTTCAATTTAGCCAGAGAGCACGTCTTCCATGCTCCCAAATTCCTTCTTTTTTCTCGCTATCTTTGGTTAATGTTCCTAAAAAAACAAATTCATTTGGATTAAAGATTAAGATTTTCTCAAAATCAAAATGCCCAAATAATTTAAATTAACTATCTTTCTATGTTACCTTTGCCATGCTACTTCCCATTAAGCCAATAGCCTTCATATTTCCTTCCATTTCCCCACTCTAACACTCCAAATCCATTCTTCTTATCATCCAAATATCCTCCTTTATATCTTCTGTTGTCAGGCCAGATTGTCTCTCCACTAAATTACACAAAACATGGTTAAAAAGACAAATCAAAATTCAAACATCCAAATTAACAATCTTGCTGTTTTTCTAATGAATATATTGTTAAACTTAAATCTTACTTTCCACTCATCTTATTATTCACCCATTGTCCTTTGTATGTTTTCCCATCTTTCCAGTAGTATTCCCCGTATCCTTAAATCTAGCTATCTTCAAATTGTCCTACATACTTACTGCCATCTCCAAAATAAAGTGTTCCTTATCCATTTATCTTCCCATCTACATAATTTCCTTCATATTTAGCTCCATCTGGCCAAGTTTCTACGCCCTCCCCATCTTAAACATCATTCTTCCAATGTCCTTCATATTTCGCTCCTTCTTTGTGAATATATACTCCAAATCCATTTGTCATGTCGTTTGCCCATTCTCCTTCGTAAATATCACCGTCTACATGAACTAATTTTCCTTTTCCATTTGCTTTATCCTCTACCCAATTTCCTTCGTAATAACTTCCATCAGGCCAGCAGTGTTTCCCGTATCCATCTCGTGTGCCATTTTTCCATTCTCCTTCGTAAGTAGCGCCTTGTTTCATTTTTATTTTATGTAATCTTATCCGATCTGGTTTTCCAATCGTTGATCGAAGCTACTCGATGTCTTCTGGCTAATTATCCTCGTGTAAGAGTTTCTTCATAAAAACATATTTCTTTTTTGTTTCTTCGTTTTCTTAGAGCTGCTTTTAGGGCTCTGCTGGACCATGATTAGCAACCTAAACATCTTAAGTTGGACCAGCATCATTTTTCATGATTTAATCTACATTTTCAGTATTAGTTTTTTCCCTGTTTTCCTCATAATTAGCTTCTTTCTTCTATTTATCATCATCTTGATTCTTATCTTTTATCTCCTCAACTTAACTGTTGCCTTCAAGTTCTTCATTTTATTACTCTTGATGCTGTATCCCTGCATGATCTTCATCTGGAACTCTGCTTCTCTGATCATGCTGTTTTTCATTTTCTTTTTCATAATCTTCCGCTTTTGTTTTAGGTGATCCACTTACTTCATCTAATGAACTTTCTTTATTCAACTTTAACTTCATTTCTGATTTCTTTTGTATCATCGCGCCTGAACTTCCAGCAGCTAATGATATTTCTGGAGGTTAGCGCTCTTTCATATAACAGTTGCATGTTCCCATTCAGGCAGTAGCAATTTCTACCTGATAAATGAATGGTCGTGAAGATGATTAATAATTTTATTCTAGCTATTGATCTCTATTGGGTTCTCTCCAAAAGTGGATTGACAGAACAAAAAGTAGCGAATTTTTATAGTACCAATACGATTTTCTATTAATAATTGTTTGCTTGCTAGTCATTTCAGAATTTCTGAGAATTGGGTGAATATTAAGACACCAGAAAAAACAGTAACTTTTTAACTTCTTTAATTAATTAAAAATTAGGGACGGATATTGCATTCCCAAACTGATTATGCAGATCAAAAAGCTAGTTTCTTCTTTTTTTTTATTGAATAAAATATCATATTTTACTTTCATTCATTCTCTAAACATCAAAGGATCCTCCAATACACTAGAAACCTTGATCTAAATGAACAATCCATTTTCAAATCTAAAAGGATTATGTTGTGTAAGTCATGAAAGAGAAAAATAATGAGCTAGATATGTAGATAATTAATGATTTTTTTCCCAAAACAAAATATTTATCTTTGACTTTTTAATAAATAGAACATCAGAAGAATGGAACATTTGGGGAGGAGAATTAGGTAAACAATAATCCAAACATCTAATAATTAAACATAATAGCTGCAAACCATAAATTCAGGGTGAAATACAAATTATTTTTTTTACTTTCTTTTTTTCTTCTTTTTCTACATTTTCATTCCAAACTTTCAAGAAATGGGAGGCAGCGGGTCTTCATCTTCGATGCATGGACAGTTTAGAGTAACGTTTCTCTTTCAAATAAATCTATTCTTCTCTAACCTTTCCATTTGATCAAAAGAGACACCATCAAAGCAGCAACAGCAATATTAGGATTCCAGATGCATAAAGATTACAGCAATAGCAATACTAATAATAACAGTATCAGCTACAATAGATGCAAGCGATACAATAGCAGCAATAGTAGTAAGAAACGTTAATATTTACTTGCCAATAAACACTAATGTTCTTGAAATCATATGCTTTTTTACTGCTGTATTATGCGTTTAGAATGATGATGATAAATCCTCAAATGAGATAAAATGCTCCTCTTCCTGTAAAATGATGTCAAATAGCAACCTTTTCATATAAGCCTAAATAATAAACTCTTTTGTCTGTATTGATCATGTGCTTCTTTACAGATAAAGCCACAGTCGAATGTAAATGTGATGCAGAACGACGTTATAGTAAGGAAACCCTCAGTGAATATACTTAATAATTCAGATGATTCACTCTCTTTAGAATTCGAATTCGATGCTCTGCGACCAGTTATCGTCGGTGTATTCTTTTTCGTCTAATAAAGTCTCAAATTCTTTACTAATATCCATGAATCTTTTGTGGGTGAGAGAGCTAAATACATTGAACCATACAACTCTTGCACGAGAGAGTAGAAAGTATAAGTGAGGTTTCCTGAAAAAACCTAGAGTCTTTCTCAATAATTCTTCGCGAACAAAGACAAATTCTGGCCAATCATCATTTAAATAGTTAAAAATTAGGAATTTTTAAAAAAGCACAGATTTTCATAATAAAATATGCAATTTACAAGTTAGTTGTTGGTTTGTACAGAAAAAAGTAGACGAGAATGAGTAAAAATAGCTGTTTTACTACTTTGAAATTATCAAGAATGGAGATAGCTTCAAGCCACATCTGAAGAAATAAGTCTTAGAGGTTGAGATCAAGCATATTTGAGAAAAATATATAAAAATGCCTTTCTTTCTCTACTGTTTGTTGACTGGGAAATAATAACTAATAGACTGATTTTCCCTTTTTGTGATTTATTAGTTCAATGGAGATTCATTTGAAATCCAAGAGATTTACGGTGTTGAAAACACAGATCTTATCAATGGGGAAGCTGTTAATGCTGTTTAACCTAAATAAGCTATGTACATTTAAATAAAATACCTTTTGTTTCTTTTTATCTTATTCCAAACTATGTATCTTTCCAAATCATAATTCTTTGAAAAAATTACTTTTATTTTTTCAGAATGGATGACTGCAATAAAGAGTGCATCATATGCATGACAGATCTGATTGACACAGTTATCATGCCCTGCAGACACATGTGCATCTGCATTGAGTGTGCAAAGACTTTTTAAAAGAAAAAAACAGGAAGAAACTGCCCAGTGTGTAGGAAAGGTAAGTTTTTTTCCATAATAGAATTTCAAGATAAAATATGATTCAAAAACTGTTTTTTCTTTTTCTTTCAAGAAATCGAGTCGTTCTTGCGCATCTAAAAAACACAGCATCACTTAGGAAATGTAAATAATCCAATGATAGACTAATAACAACAACAGAACAATGTGTCTAAATAAATTTAATGAATGCCTTTGTTTAATGTAATTGTATTATGTCTCTGTATGTGTATGTGTATGTGTGTTGTCTGTTCATTTCTGGACAATCGCAAGTAGCTTGTTTTATTTCACTATTCCACCGATTTTAAGGGAATGTTCAATCATATTCTTCGATTTTTTATCAAGTTTTCCTTCAAGTTCAACCAGCCTCAAACACACAAGATTAATGATATTCGCTAATTCCTTGTGCTGGCCTACGTATTTGGTGAAGGCATACAGCACTTCGCAGCAATCTTATACGTTCATCTACCCAACAACATTCCCCACATTTTTCGCTAGATTCGCATAAATCTTTTCATCGAAGATATTCCCCTTTGCGAGATAATAGATGATTTCAGATGAAAATCTGCTTGACAAATAGGTCTTCGTGCTTTTAGCTAAAATAATTTTGACTAGGGTTTTATGAAATTCTTCATTTTTCACTTTTAATTTGCAAACTGCGATAAGGAGAGTCTTCAGAGTTAACACGGGCTATTCTTCAAGCTTTTTGATGTCTTTCAATAAATGAGAGCAAAGATCCTCGAAGAGCTGTTGAGAATAAAAGGAAGAATATTATAAAGGGAATAACAAATGAAAAATAGAGAAGATAATCTAATCATGTTTACCTTCGCATTCTTGAATTTAATGTTTGATAATGCATAAAGGATGTTTGAAATCATAAGAGGGGAGAATTCAGTTATGTTGTTTGTCACTGCGAGAATCGAGAGATTCAAGAAATCTTCATCGACTATCCCTAGCTTACCAAGACTCCAAATCACCATTGACAGCGATTGCGGCTCAACGAGATTTTCCTTGAAATCTGGTAACTCAAGTAATTCCTCTAATTCCTCAAATTCCATTTAGTCATCAGTTTTTTTATTCTTTGATTTCAAGTATTCATCATGCTCTTCTTCTTTAGTAGGAGGGTTCTCTATTTTCACGTAAGGATCTTCCAATCTAAGGGAAATCTCCAAGAGCAACTCGTTGACCTGAGAAACGTTCTTTATGGATTATTTTCCCATAACCCAAAGAATTATTGAAATATCCTTGAATTCTAGCATTTATTTCTAAGGTACAAGTTCTTTTACTAGTTATTCAGTTAAATCTTCTTGCATGCCTAACTTACATAGACTCCATAGCACAAGAGTCTTTTCTTTGTTTGAGAGCTTAGATGAATAGGATTTCAATGTGAACAGCAATGTCTACAGTCTTCGATCTGAATTCTTTATTTTCATTTTATGCTCTTTCTTCACAAGTGTGGCATAAAGTGTGAGTGTATGCACAAGGTTCTTCGTCGTGTAAGTAAATTTATGTCCATTATACAGTCTAAATAACCCTTCGGAATTGTTTTATTTTCGAATCATAGCAGTTAGCTCACGTTCATCGTAAAACTTCGCTTCAAAATTATTATTACTGCTATTATTATTTGCATTTTTTCCTTTGCTCGCTGCACGCTACTACTATTTTTCCTTCCTTGCAGAATCATTATATCTTCTCTTCGATTCACTGACTAGCTCTTCTTAAGTTAACTATCTTGGTTCGCGCTTTATCGTTGCTTCTACTTTACTGAACTGCTCTTCATATTATTTTTTTTATCTCTCCTCTTCTCTCTCTTTTTTCAGTAAAAATGCTTTTTCCTCATATGATATCTCTCCATCTAGACTTTCTATTGGTTATGAGCCTTCACTTGAAGCCCTTGGAGTCTTAAGGAGTCTTCTTGCTCGAAGTGCTAAAAATATGTTCTCCTTGAATATTCCAGAAAGAAGGCTTCTCATTTTAGAAACTAATTCAATTTTCAATCTAAATTTGCTTTTCTTTCTTTTCACCCCAGAAAATCAAGCAATTTTAATTGGTTGCGAGATTCGCTTCTGATCGTAAGATTTGCTTATTATTTCCACAATGATCCTTTTTGTAATTTCTAAATTTTTACCTAATCCCCAACAATTCAATATGTTTATTTAGCAGTAGATTTCTTCAATTATTCCACAAACAATGTTGAAATTATGTAAACTATTAGCAACACAGTGCGTGTGTTCGAAAAAAACAAACAAATTATTTAAATCAAATATTGTTCAACAAAAAGTTCAAAACCTTCCTGCTAAATCAAACTATTCATCTATCATAGAACTCTTTCATTAGAGAACTCAAATTTAACACCTCGAGAGCATAATCTTAATCATTTTGCTCTGATGTGGCTGTGCGATCGAAGGAGACATTAAAATCTTTGCTATAAATTACGTCTATGACATGCTCTTTCTCTATCAAATTTTGTTTTATTCATACAATATTCTTGTATTTCCTTTTCATGTATCTCCGATATTCCTTAACCACTTTCTTCTTCTTTCCAGCCCATTTTCTCAAGCAGATTCTTCTCATTCTCCAAAGCAGTTTCTTCAGTACTAATCTTCGTTTATTAGTTATCACTATTATTGCATTTAGATACTTTAATCGTTTTACTGTTGCTGTTATTATTATTCGAATTAGTTTCAAGACAATTCTACTTACGCTACTGCTATTAAAGTTATTATTAATGAGATTTTGTTCTCTTTTAGTAAACCTTTGTGCCATCTAATTTCATTGCAATATCAACGCTATTTGATTTTTTAGAATTTGGAAATATTTTCACAGGAATAAACTCAGAAAGTTCATTCTTTGTGTCTTATTCGCTAGATATTTGATGAGTATGCGTGTGAGAAAGGCAATCTGCTGTTGAAGAGGATCCGTCTGATTGCTTTTTTGTTGTTTAATGGCAGGAATTAGTATCACCAAAATCTTCATTTTCTTATGGAGTTTATAGAAGTAACTAAGGATTAACTGGTTAATTCAGAGTCTCCTAAGCAGCAGCTCCTGCTGTTTTTGTATTTTTCTTTTTCTTTTTGCCATTCGCTGCATTACTATTGAGGTTTGACTTGGTTTCAAGCTATTTATTACTTAACTAAGCTTGCTAAAGTAGTTTCTTCTGCCTTTACTATTCTTCTTCTAACAATTTCTTCTATTCCTTCGCTTCCTATTTTAACTTGGCTTACTTTTCCTCTTCTTGTTTCTTTAGTAGCTATTCCTCCTCTTATTTTCGTTAGTCATCTTAGCGCTTTTCTTGCTTCTTAGCTTTTTGTTTAAGTTTCTTTTTTTAATTTTTTTTTGACTTTGCTTCTTTCGCTCTTTCATCTTCCTCCAGATATTACTCCAAGGAGTTCTTACATCCATTGCGCTCCAAGGACATCTGAATAAACCCTTGCAGCTAAGTGAGAAAGATCTTAAAGCACTAATCAAATTGTTTCCATAAAAAACAATTAGCAAAAAAGGAGACTTCTAGTTAGATTCTGCACTAAGTTTTCTTTTACAATATTGAGGAAGAGTTATCTGACAATCTCTTCTGATTTCTTGTTCTTCCAAACAGTCTGCAGCTTATCCTTGAGAGTTTATCCAAGACAAATGAGCAATTCATCTTGTGCTGCTTCTGTTGTATTCGCGTGCTTCACTAGCGAAGTGTCGATTTATGCTTTGTTCATGATTTCCCTGATGAATCCAGCCTGGAAGAAGAACACACACACATTTTTAATAAAATAATCAAAAAATAACAATATCTTGCCTTACTTGCATTGGAATGGATATCTTTTTAGTTTTATTGCAGTATTTTATGTTGCAGATAAGATCATATTGTTCGTCTTCCATGTCTCCCTCAGCCTTTCGAATCAACAACAATAACAAAAAATGAATCAAAATTAAATCTAAACCTTAAAAATCTTAGTTTATTTTACTTCTTCATTTTCAACCTCTTCCTCTTCATCAACCTCATCTTCAAATTGATCATCTTCATCGCCTTCTACATTATTATGATTATTATGATCTTCATAATTATCCTCATCTTCCTCTTGATTTCCATCTCCATTGCGATTTGCTTCATTGCTTCGTTCAGCATGTTTTCTATTTTCAAGCTGCTTCAACTGTTATTGATCCTCCACAGTTGCTGATAATTCTTCATGTCTGTTTGAGAGATAACATAAGAATAACACCTTTCATGGCTGAAACCATATCAAAGCATTAAAAATTACTCGTATTCCTGCTAGGTCTAACGAGAAGGATGGTGAGGATGATTGCAATTTCTAGAATTGCAATCAGTTCTTAAGTTCTGAACTTAAGATGCAACATCATGATGATGATGAAATTGTTTGTTTTCATCCATTTCATTTTTCTCATAAAAATTATGCTAAAACTGCTTGTTTTCTTGATTAATTTCGACATTTTCTCTGAGTTTTTAGTATTCTCTCATGATATTATCCTTGCAGGTTAGACAAAACTTTCTTTTCTTCAGATATTTCTAGTCAACAAATAGCAAATTCAATATTAAATACTAAATTGATTCACTTTCAGCTATTTCCTCAAAATTACATCAAGATTAGAAAGGAATATTGTCTCGTCAATGGAAATATCTTCTGCCTGTGCATAAGCTTCCTGATCAAAGAGCTACTCAAAGTTATCTTCCTTCCACAAAACTTCGCAACAAAAATAGATATTTCAAAGTTCAACTCTTCCAAATATTTTTTTTGGTTCTTTTGTTTTGTATTTTTTTGTACATGGAATGGTTTTTTTAGAATGAAGTGTACAGCGATAGTGCTTCTTTGCAAGGGATTTTCTAAATAGATTAAAATCTTTATTGAGATCATCTAGAGCAATTGATTTATTCAGATGAAACTGCAGAAACGAGGCTATGTTGAAATCGCTCTCTAATAAACTCTCTATCACACCTTTTAAGAACAATACAAATACATTTTGGGTAAAATCTCAAAAATATATTCTATGTTTACCTATCTCCCTGCTTCTGGTAATCATGATCCCATCAAGATTCATCGCCCTTTGAAGCTACTGATCTTATCCAAATAAATCATTTAAGAATTTCTGCAGACTCTCCTTGCAGCCAACACAATCAACAAAATCCTCCATCGCAGCTTTAAACTCAGACTCCCTCATCGCTGTTGCCCTTCTTTTTTCTGCAAAATCAAGGCCGCCTAAATGCTGTGGATAAAAAAGTATCAGATAATGCTAACTATTAGTAAATAAGCGTGAGCAACAAGCAAGCAGAAAGCTAGTTATGATTCTAGCAAAATAATTTGATTGTCTGTAAGTAATTTACATCAAGAACATGTTTGATCTCAGGCGAGAAAACTATTTTTATTTTTTGTTGTTGTGGCTGTTATTTCGAATTACTTTACTTGTTGTTTTATTCATTTCCCTTGGTTCTTCCATCATTCCTGTAGTTTTCTTATTTTTCATATTATTGTTGTTAGTTACTAGATTTATTTTGCTTGTCTACCTGACCAATTTAAAAACTTGCACCTGCAGTCTCGCAGCAAGCTTCACAAAGACAATCCTCACACTATACATCATCATTATCATCATCGTTTGAAAAGCAATTAGCTAGATCATTTGAATTTATCGGCAATTTAGTTGCTTGAAAAGATGGTTAAAGCATTTCATAATCTTGATATTGTTCGTAAAACAAAGATCCATTCTCAGAGTTAATATCTGGAAAAGAGTAGGAATATTAAGGATAATGCTATTAGTGATGATAAAATGGAATATTTGGAGAGAGGCTATCTAGATTTGTGTACATGTCAGAATTGTAGAAACTGTCTAAATTAGGGAGACTCCTTGTGCGGAGTTCTTGCCCTTCTTCAGTGAAACTTAATCGAGAAAATCGCAATTATGATCTGTTTGTTAAATGCTAATAGAAGTCATATTAATGCTAATCTTATGGAAATTATTATTAATGCTATGATTGCTTGATTAGATTCTTGCGATCTTTTGTGTTTGCTAGCTCATCTTCTTGCGCTTTTTCATGCTGTTACTATTGCTTATATTTTTAAGATTTTTATGATTTAGAATTCTAATGTGCTTATGTTTTTTCTCCTTGAAATTGAGTCCTCGCAAAAGATTATTCTGATTATTGGACTACTACCTAATCACCATGATTTTATAATTTATCATGCAGTGAATGAATACTCAAGAGAATCGTTCGCTTTTTGTTATTTATATTTACATTTTCACCGCTGCAGTGCTTATTAAGATTCTGATTCTGCTATTATTGACTAATTTGATTATTTGATTACGTTTGCTAATCCTGCATGTCATAATCATCATCCTCATCATCTTCATCGTCATCAAGTTCTAAAATATTGAAATCAGTTTGTTCCATGAGCTCATCATCATCAGATTCATCGTCATTTTCTTCTCCAACGACTTCATCTGAGCTTTGTTATTATTCTTCTTCTTGTTTTTTCTCTTTTTATCCTTCAGATTTCATCGCAAGTTTTTTTTCAATATATTCCTCCATTATCTGCTAAATCGCTTGCTTTCTCAATTCCTATTTCGCTAAACTCTAAGATATATCTACCTAATCAGTATGCTTAGAAGAATCGCAATCAGACATTTTTGCTTTTTGTTCTATCCAAACTATTGCTTTTTGTATCTTTTTAAAGGGAGGGGAGGGTAACGTCAGTGTATATGTTAATTGATAATACTCCCGAATATCCAGCAAGAATCAAGTTAAATTATTATTGATCAATCCTTTAAATTTGTTCCTTCCTCTCGTTCTGATTCATTCCGCATGTCTTTCCTTTAAAATTAATTCTTCTGCAACAATTTTTAATTATTTTTGTCTCATTTTTTTGAGTTTCAGCAGAAAAAAGAATCACAAAAGATCCTGATAAAAATATCTTGAATAATATTTTCATAAGTAGGATCTGCATGTTGACTTCATTTGGATATGTATTTTATTGCTTTTTTTCCTTGCTAAAGTCAAAATCTATCATCTTTTTTAAAAATATTTGATTTTTTTAGTAAAATAATCTTATGAATTCTAACTATCCTTCAAAACAACCCCCCTCTTTGATTCTGCACTATTGATAGGAAGTTTAAATCCACTTAGCTAACTCACTCTTTTTTCACAAATGACTCAAATCAAAATCACTTAGTAT
>Ga0302271_10004091_pt1 | contig 11825 bp, 6 predicted proteins | sample III_Bog_N1_1_FD_198767 | JGI IMG/M metagenome (GOLD analysis project Ga0302271, IMG submission 198767) | Peat permafrost microbial communities from Stordalen Mire near Abisko, Sweden - III_Bog_N1_1 | ecosystem: Environmental > Terrestrial > Soil > Wetlands > Peat | place: Sweden: Abisko... | reverse complement strand
GCAAGTTCCTAAATTCTCCGAAGGATCTTCGAGAGGGTTCTCTTAGACTAATTGTTCAGCAAATCGATTAACTTCGATCTCAAACCGTTTCTGCTCAGAATCGCTGAGAAAATATTATCGATATGCTAAGGCGATGTGCAAATCCCGGATAATTTCTTTGGTTGGATCGTCGAAGCTCTGGAAGAAACGACGAGTTTAGGGGAGAGAAGTGTGTTTGAGTTAGGGAAACTTTGGGAAACAGTTAAGTTAAAATTAGTGTACAACATGGAAGGAAATCGATTAAATGGATTAATAAGATGGATTAGCAGTTCGATGCTGCGACTCTTGGAAGAAGATAGACTGCATCCAGGAAGTACTCTTGGACTGATATTCTCATTATTAGATATTGTTACGATAATTTCTATTAGGCATCATTAGCAATATTCTTCGAATTATTCCACTTTACAATAACAGCAGAAATCGAAAGGATAAAAGGATATCTCTAACTCCTAGGCAAATGACTAATAATCATAGCCTCCCTAAGCTGATGATGAAGCTAACTCCAGCAATAACGCTTCAAATATGGTACAGAAATATTTCAGTAAAATCGATTAATCTAAGAATCTTCGTTTTTTGGATGGTTCAGTTAAAATCTCAATTGAAACCCTTATCACTCCTTTGATCCTATGGTTAGATAACTCCTTAGCATATTAGACTCAACTAGATGTGTTCAAGAACATCTATTTATCTATCCTAGAAATCCTACCCAATTCTTCATCGATTTCATTGTTCAATATCGCCAAACCACTTCTGCAATAACTGCAATTACATTTGTAACATTCCTCACCTACATTACCGATGTTGCAGTTTCTATTGTTGATACTATCATCGCTGCGATAGCATTAAAAGGAGTATCCAAGGGAAACTAAACATTCTAAGGAAAATCAACAGATAATTGATTCACAAGTATAATTTTTTATTGAATTCTTATCTGAATTCTGTGCGATAATTCCATAGACTTCTTATCTGGAGGCATTTGAAGCATTTGAGTATCTCTTGTTGATATGCTAGTCTGGTCTGAATACAGCTTTGATTTGTAAATGCTTGGAAGCATTGTGTGATAAGTTTACGCTGAAAAATAGCGCTCAAGAAAGAGTCAGAAATAGTCTAATAAAAGAACTTATGGCACATGAGAATTAAGGGCTTTTTAGTTAAACTTTTAAAGCAATTGTAGTTGATAGTAACCCTTATTGTGAGGGATTAGGGATGAAGAAGAAGTTATTAAAAATAGAAGAAGAAAAAGAAGGATTTAAAGAGAAAAAAGGATAAAGGAATTACATTTGCAAGATAAGAAGGAAAATAAGGAAGAGTGACTCCAAATAACTGGGATTAGACTCAGCAATGTTCTTTGCATAACTTTTGTTCTTACAAGATGCTTTAGAGTAAGTTAAATTTGTGCATTTTAGCTCTTTCTAGGAGCTGTTCCTTGATAATTCTTTCATTCTATCATTCTCAAGTATGAATATGAATGTTAAAAATTATAAGCCAATTTTGTTTAATTCAGCATTGAGGTTTTGATTATTTTGTATTTCTTGATATAATTAGGTCTGCTCCGAAGCAAGAATTCGAAGCTCAGAGGAGCTGCAATCATCCTTGCAAAGAGTTTACTTGAAAAATATATTACAACGTTCGTTTCCAGCAAACTGCCAGCAGATCAGAAGGTAAATGAAGACAGCATGGAGCACTGTTCGAGCTTCTTCAAGAAAGAAGAAACTGCACCCAAGGATATTTCCCAATTCGAGTTGTTGCTAGCTCGATTTGAGTTGATTTCCTGCAGCGAAGCCTTCAGGAATCAAGCGGATTGCCATCTTAAGTTTTAGACTCTGCTGATTTTAGATTTACTTTTCCAAACATTGCTGTGCTCTTCTTCCTTGAAAGACAGAATTATCCCAGAGGTTACAGAAGATAAGGACTAGCATGATTCTTCTCAGGAACTGTAAGGTCTCTTGAATATGCTTAGCAGTAGTAATAGTAGTCCTCCTCTCACAGCTGTTCTTGGTTTGTCTAATAAGATACCAGAACTAATTTTAAAGGAATCTTGTTTATTTTAGAATTTTCGTTTGCAAGAAATTCAACAATTGCTGCCTGAAATGCGTAGACTCTTGAATTCTTCATGGAGCAATATTCGAAGTTTATCGTATGGACTTCTGTGCTATTGGGTGAAGCCATAGCAGTGTAATACCTACAGTAGCACTGAGAGTTATTTCTCGAGATTATCGTAAAACAACAACGAAGAAGTCTTTGAAATCATCGAATGTCTCTTAATCAGTGAAGAAAGTGAGTGCCGAACAGGAGGATTGAATATTCTAGGATCGTTGTGTGGTTTGGGATATAATTTCGATAGTGTAATGGATTCAAGTCGATTGATTTCACTTTTTAGATAGAATGAAAGAATAGTACCTGAGAGTATCTGGGAGAGAATATTTTAGATGCAATTTGATTGGGACACCACAAATCAAGCAGCTGCATTGGCTTTAGTGCAGTTGTGTGCTCCTAAGGAGAAAATCAAGTAATTGTATATGAAAAATTAAGAATTACGATACTAAGAGGATTAGTAGAATGCATTCTGGAATACAACACTCAGTTAGCTTGAAGAATTCACAGATGTATTGTAAGTGTACATCCCTGAGAAGCTAGTGGAAGAAGTCAATGCACTCAAGAGGGAAACAGAATAATCGCTAGAGAACATATTCTGGGTGGAATAGCTTGGAGTTGATGATCTCAAAGATTATATTTCGATGTTCAGAAATGAATATAAAGTAAGCAAAAATATGAATAGCAAAGGAGGGGAGGGGAGAATGGAGTTATTTTTGGTTTGAAGATTAACAAAATAATTGACACTATTTTTCTATTTTTCACAAAACAGCCACCTGTGACTCTTTGGATTGAGAGAACAACAAAAAAAGAATAACTCCACGATGAAGAAGATCCTTCTGCTCATTTGGAGGACAACAATCAATTCGGCTATGAAGACGATGAAGAAGTTATTGCAGCTGATGAGGTGTCTCCTCCTGTGCATCTGAAAGCTTCAGCTTAAAGCGGGGATAGCAAACAATCTTAAATAATATATCCAATGCAATAACAACAATCACAACAACAATCACAACAACAATAGCAGCAGTCCTCTGATTAAGCGAATACTAATCTCCTGGGAATGTACATTGACAAGGAAGTTACATTTGAGAATGTCGATATGCAGCAACATCAAGGACACTTGAAGGATAGGCAGCATCTTTTAGCGACAAATCTCAATCAAGTCGAGGAAGAAGAAGATGAAGAAAGATTTGAAAACTTCTAGGAGAGAGATGATTATGACCACGATCATGATGGTAGTGATGAATTCGAAGATAGGATACAAGCGATAGGCATGGAGGAGAAGCAATGCCGAGAACACATTCGAGGTTTGGTGAAGGAAGATCAATAAAATCCAGAAAATTCCAAAAACAACATCACAAACAATAAAAAAGGATAAAATATACGGGAATTACCTTCCAAAGAGCGCTAACAGAAATTAGATGGGCCTGAGATGATTATCAGTGATGAAGGGGATACACAAGGAGAAGAAGATATTAGTAAGTTAAGAAATGCATAAACGGTTTTAGATTCCAACAAAACAGCCCCTCATGGTAGCAATATTGATGAGATAAAGCAAGCAGATTCTGAAGAATCAAATCAACCAACAGAACCATCTGATAATTTGAAGTTTAAAAGCTAACGGTTTGTGGAAATAAAAACCCAATAGAAATCACAATGGATTCTCCCAAGCGAGGAAGAAATTGAGAAGAAAGTGGAAGATGATGATGAAGAATCTAAAGTCGAAGAAGAAAGGACAAAACAGTTACTGTAAGAATATGAACTCAAAGAAGGGAAATTCAACCAGTAAACTGCACTAAAGGATACAAGTTAACTACCATTTACTTCATCTGATTCTCCTTACCAATCTTATCCTGATTAGCTCCAAAACGATATTAGCCACACCTCTCACAATCCAATGAGCTAAGTGATCGAGGAAGACAGTGTAATATTTGAAGAATCCATGGAAGAGAATTTTCATTAAATGATCTCTCCTGGTGTTCATGTTCTTTCTGCATTACAATCTTAATCCGCATCGGCATCATCGTCATCTGGAAATGTCTGTCCATATCATTTTTCCTTTTAAAATACACTACCTGCACCTGTAGCAGCAAGCTAGATTGTTTCTCATTCTTCATTGTTGGAAGTTACCCAAGGGAATAATCATGAAATGGATGCTGAAAACAAGAGGAAGTTGAAGGATTCACCTGAAATAGATGAGGAGAATAATAGGTTCAAGAACATTGTATCTTCTAGTGGGAATTCCGAGAATAGTTTTAATAATGTTGGGGAGATAAATATTTAAAATCAAGGATATGAAGAAGAGCCTAGGCATTTGAATAAAACTGCACCTGGATTTTTAACATCTATTTCAACTTGGACAATGAAGAATATGCCGAATTAAGGAGATTAACCTTAAGAATAAGTTGCTCAGATAAGCTAAATCATAAACAAAAGTGAAATAAATTAAGAAAATGGAATCAAAGTAGAAAACAAAATACCTAAAAAAGATTAAATTTTTACCTAACAACAGCATGAATTACATTCTAATATCGATGAGATGGCTGACAACTGCATCTAAATATACGAAAGCATTGGGAAAATCACTCCAAATTCAGTTAAAATTACCAAAAACGAGCCCACAGGTAATTTTAATCCCACTAGATAAAATCAAGACAAACTCACCGAAATCGAAAACTTAGCTGCATTTTAGACTACAGCATCTCGTAGTGGCACTTCCAAAGACAGACGAAAAGAAGTAGCTTTCAGGAGGAACTCCAGTAACCACACCTAACAGGGACAAACATAATCCAACAACAGTGCAAATTACGAGCGAACAAAGAAACGAGCAGTACTCATAAACTAACCCGAAGACACATAATTTCTCAGTGTGAGTGCAACTAGCAGCTCGAACAAAGTATAAAATGCATCAACTTCTGCGAAATCAAGTGATAAATATTTCAAAACTACAGGATATCGATTTTTATCGAAGAACCATTCAGCTAATAATATTTTCCATGCTGCGTCGTTCTCCAATCACACAAATAACAACAATAATTCCTCTAGCCTAAATGCGCACAGCCATCATCATAACACGACTAATACAGACCAAGGGAAGTAACAATCGACTAATTATTAGAATTCCAGCAATACCAGTAACACCAGTGCATCGGTTTTCGTGAAAGATAAACTAATGAAGAAATTAATGGCATCAAAGGGAGCATTAGATACAAACGAATTGAAATCCATAGTGAAGTTGCATCATCAGACGTAGTTACTTTTTAATTCAAATCAGTCTGCTTAGTATAATCTGTATAACAATACTACAACACTTCTTGCTGGGTAACAACAACAATAACAACAAATGTAACAATTTAACTCTTCAACTAGTAATGTATCGGATCCTGGATTGTTGCAGAATTCGAAAAACCCTGATTATAACAGCAATTCTGTTTTTTAGAATTCTAATCATTTGAATTAATATAAGTCAAAGTAAGGCATGTAAAAGCAGCTTGAACATCCTGATAAAAGAACAAAAACACCTGAAAATGATCAAAGTAAAAGAAAGAATGAAACTCATCAAAATGCTGATAAATTTTCAAAAACATTGAGTCTCTCACCTTAAAAAGAGGAATTAAGAACAAATTACCTTGATGAAAGCAATAACAGCCCAGGTGCTTATCCGTAGTCTCTCCATCTGCATTCTCCGAGAATTAAGTAAAAATTACAGCAATAGCAACCACAATAATAGTTACATTCTGCCAGAACTACCAAAAACAACAAGCAAAGTACACACTCTACGGGAACTACTCTTCATTAATCAGGATAACATAATGATAACCATAATCATCCAGCTGAGTTTTAGGGTCTAGATAAACTAACTCCTGGAGTTGTGAAGAATTTGAGAGTCTTCGAGCAAGATTGTTCTGTCTAATAGGGTTTAAAGCAGCCATAAATCGAAAAAGGAAGACATTCGTCAACTGAAAAGCAACGAAGTAAGGCAGGAACAACAGGAACAGCAGCAGTAGATGGAATTAACAGTAATAGTGTTTTAAAATAGAAGCATAAAAAGCCAACTGTTCCTCTAAATATAATTGCGCTAGCTGCATCCTCCCATAAGACATCTTCACCGTTTCATTCTTAAGTCGAAAAACTACTTCAAAACAATAACAATAATACTCCTAATAATCCTAATACTTTGAATCATAGTAGCGCAATCAGTCAATTCACTCCATTGAGTAATAATTATGTCCAAAATAATAACAATAATGTTCAACTAATTAATTCTCCAAATGATATTTCTTCACATGATGGATTGACTTCCGGGAGTCTCCAAATGGAATAGAAATTGAATGATGCATCATAAGTGGTAAATTAAAGGTAGTTAGTGAAGTCTAAATCAAAGTAGGATGTAATTTTGACAAACAATGTTGGTTTTTAATCTCCATCAGGTTAGAATTCATAAGTTGGATATTTCCATAGTAGCATGGGAAATTTTAATTCTGTTTAGCTTTCCTAACCTGAGAGAATCACTACTCAGCCTAGAGTGTTGAGTAGCGTAAAACAAGAGAAAAAAACAAGGAATAAATCTTTGAAAACAACAAAAACAGAAGGGGTAAAAAAATCATAGAAAAAAATGTCAACTGCGGCAACAGGAGGGGATTGTTGATATCACTGAAAACTGTGTAGTTCGTTTGTTTGAAGAATTCACCTTAACAAGCTAAACGAGAGTGATCTCGTTATTGGTTTCGTTTGATGTTTGGGTGTTTTAGATTCTTTTACATTATTATTAACACAACAAATTTCTTATTTACATTTTTCAATAATTCAATAATTATCTAAAATGTGCTGTTTTTTGTAAATAAAACGTTACAAATATTAAGAAAAATAAACAGAAACACACACATACACGCATAGAATACAAAAAGAAGGGAATAAAAATAGGGAGGAAACTTAACTAGAAAATGAAAAAATAAAACAGATTCTTCTTGAGTTATTGTGATGAGTGAGTGAGGGTATCAATCATTTAGCTGATAAGCTAAATTAAACAAGGAAATGGCTTGGTTCGTGTAGCTCATAATAGCCTTCCTGTTTTCTGGAGAACAACAAGGAGAGACAAGAGCAACGCAAAGAGAATATACTCTGTGATTTGCAATGGATCAACAGAAGAACTCTTGATAATATTGCTATTTTGATTTTCTTCTTCTGATTTGTTTTTCTTGACTTTTTTCGTTGGCTCTGAAAGACCATCTTCTCCGTTAGTTTGGTGATGAATCATCGCTCGTTTAACATTCAAGTTCTCCAGGTGCTTACCTTCTAATCTTCCCATGCATCCAGCTATCTCTCTGAATTTCAAAAAACGATGGAATTGTGAAAATGATTAATTTTATGAAAAACCTAGAAACACAAATAAAGAATTACTGTAATGTCAGAGGAGAACTCAAATCAACAAGGAAGACTTGAAGGAACGAAAAGCAAGTTATCGAGACTTTATTGAGCAAGTAGTTCAATGCAATAGCTTGAGATTTGCTGTCTTCAAAATGAAGAATCAGTCCATTTTCGATATCTGCTTCTTTGCACTGCTGGAGAGATGGGATAACTTGCTTGATAATGGAAATCTCAGTGGAAGACATATCAATGATCTTAATGACATTGGAATTCAATCCGATTTCTAACACTTAATCAACATCTACACTTTCTTCAACTTCTTTCATCTCATTTTGTCTTGCTTGCAAATCGTAAAACACTTTGGATGTTTCTATCCAGTCAAGCTCCACACTTAATGATCTAGAAACAGTAAGTTCTTCTTCTTGTTTTTCTCCTTCTTTGGGTTCCCAACTTCGCCAAGTCACCTATGCTCCTTTCTACATTAATATTTCTTCAAGAACATGCTTGACTTTCTTGAAGCAGTTCGGCTCGATATTTAGGATACTGATAACAGGCATATTTCTAATAGATTTTAGGTGTTTCAATGATTTGTTGGTTCTGAACTTTATACCCTGATAAGCTTGGTAGATTGATTAAATAAATTAGTATCTTTATTATTTTAAGTCTCCGTAAAGTTGGTTTTGCGGGAAAAATAAACTAATTGGATCGATTTTAGTTGTTTTATCAGAGTAGAAGATAAATTTTTGCATTCTTCAATGAATACAATAGAAGAAGAAAAAACATAAAATTAACTAGCTGGAATTGATTGTACTTTTTTATTTTTATGTGTGTGTGTGTGTGTGTGTGTGTGTGTTAAACTCTTTTGTTATTTTATCAAATTCTATGCAGAACAATAAGGAAATAACTTTTAGTTAATTGTAGAATCATTTTCATCAAAACTTCTCTTATTTTAGGAAGAATCCTCATCCATTCCATTACAATAATATTATTAAAAAAACAATAACTGTTTTTATTTATTTGATAAGTTTCAGATTTTTGAAATTGTTTGCATTCATTAAAATGATCTGAATAAACAAAATGTTTATTTGTTTTTGTTTGAGGTTTTAAAAGAAATTTTTATACATAATTTGCAGCAAAAAGATCAATGGAGGAGAATTTAATCAATCATAATTGCAGTGAAGAGAAAAATAAAAGAAAAAAACTAATCTGAAAATGATCAATCAAAATGAGTGAATTCGAAGACTGAAAGGTGTTAGGTAATTCAAGTAAAAAAACAAAACAGAATTATTAAAGCAAAAACACACACAAATTAATTACTTTGTTTATCTGCTCTTTCTCCCACTAATTCCTATTTCATTTCTTCTTTTTCTTCTTCTTTTTTCCTTTAATTGGCACATTAATTCCATGAATTTCTCTCATTTGCATCTTGAACTCCAGCAAATCAGCTGTCGATATTGATTTTGCTGGTCCTATGATTGTTAACAATTCTAAATGTTTATTAGATTACGCATAATATGAAGCGTTGAACCCATATTCGTCTCTTAAATTAATGTCTCCTCCGTTTGTGAATAGCAGCTAGCAGATTTGTTTAAATCCAAACTTCGCGGAATAGTGAAGTGCAGTGAGACCTCTTTTATCTTTGAGATTTGGATTTGCACCATAATCTAACAGCTTAGAACATGTTTCAAATGCATTTTTCTCCACTGCATAATGCAGAGGTGTCTTCTCACCTACATCATGTGCTTCATGTCTGTTTGGGTCAGCTTTGTATTTCAAGAGAATCTCCACAATTGAAGGGTTGTTTATCTAAACTGCATAATGCAAAGCTGTAGCTCCATTAATATTGCATGCATTGACATCAGCCTCATCGTCATTCAGCAAAGCCAAGACATCCTTGATGTTTTAGTGAGCTACCGCATGCAGCAAGAGTTGATTCCCTTAGTGCTTAGGAAGGGCTATTGGATTCATAGCCACTTTTTGTTATCTTTTAATAATATCAGTGAATTATTTCTTTTTTTCTTATTTTTGTTGAACTTATGAAATACAAAAGACAGCTTTTGTCACGCAAATTAAAGAAGAAATTCAAAATATAAACTCCCACTTAAAAAAGGCAACGGCAATCACAGCCACAAAGAAAGATTCTTAAAGCAGCTTCATTTGAAATCAACTTATTCTCAAATAAAAAAGTGAATTGCCACTCACGCAAATGTAGTTAATATTCCAGTCTCGTCTTCATGCTCGTTCTCTGTAAAAGACTTATTCACGATTTCATTGAAGAACTCTTCACCAAAGAGCATAATCAGCTCGTCGAACATTATCAGTGCACTAATAATTTAAACCAAATTAGTACAAATTCACAAAGAAACTTTTAAAAGTCAAGTGCAAAACTTTAAATATTTTTTACTTCTTAAACTATTAGTCTTGATGTCTATCTTCTTCCTGATTGTTTGAGCCTACTTTTAAGGTCCCTTCAGAAGGCTTGCTGAGTTTTCTTTTTTATTTATCTTCTACTGGAATCTACTTGTCGAAATCTTTCTTCAATCTTATCCTGAAATAAAAAATAAGAAAGTGGTAAAATAAGTGAGTTATTGTAATGCTACAACATCGAATAACGTCTCTTTTAAAGCCAATCATGAATAGTAGTGATGCTTACGAGGAGATACCCTTGGCGTATGTCTCTTCTGTGTTGATAATTTCAGTTATGTTTTCAGTGAATTTATGGAAGAAATTTGATCTAAAGTTGATTTCCTAATATTATCCGATGAAGCAAAATAGCATTCCTTTGATAGCTTCTGAGACAGATTTCCTTTCTCTGCATTTCGAAATCAGCGCTTATGTCACGAGTTAGTACTCTTCATTGTTTTGCTCTTTCTTTTGTCTTGAAATAAGACCTGGTTTGAAGGCGATAGTAGTGTCTGTTTTTTGAGTTTCTTGCAGATCATATGTAACTGTCTTTTTTTCCTTAGAAATTTTGGGTTTGCTACCGTTGATGTCTTCCTCGAAATACTTAGCTTTATAATCTGGTATGATAGTCTCTCCTGTTTTGAGGATGTAAATATCAGCTTGTTACTTTGCCAGCTCGATTTAGACTTTGTTTTTTTCCAGCTCCTCCAACGCAAGTTCACTCTTGGGTTTTTTGATGATGGTGTCTCGACGAATGGGATGATCAAGCAGAGTTAGTTGTTGCTGTTCCTTTGGGAGTTTAGAAAGCATTTTCTTAGCATAAATATCTTCTTCATCTTGGTTTTTGAATGCAAGTAATATCTTGAACATGTAGACTTTTTTGGGGAAGCTGAGCTGCGAAAAGAGTAATTTTGTGACTTGCTAAATGACGAATATCACAGTTTCAAGGTTTTCTTCGTTCTCGATCAAAGAATATTTCTCAAGGAGATCCCATATTCGCTCCAAATAGAACATTTACTGATATGCGAAATGAAAGAGATTATACATGAGCAAGAAGTAAATTAAAAAATTAAAAAGGGGAAAAGGAACCAAGGTGAACCCGATCTTTTAAATTAAGACAAATTCTTCATAATTCCTTACCTTTTCATTTCGCTAGAGGATATCGCTGATCTTGCAGAGCTCCATACAGGAATTCAGAAGAACTTGATAGTAGTTGGTTTCATCAGTCACAAAGATATCGTACGATCGTTGGCAGAAACTGAGTGCTTTCTCGTAGTTACCTAGTTTATTGAGAATAATACAATTAAACGATATTATTTAAAGTATTAGAAACAAACAACTGTCTAAAAAGCATTCACTTCTTTCTAATGCTCACCTATTTCCAAATATTTGAGTCCAAGTTTCTGGCACATCTTCGCTACATTAAAAGACTAACTACCATACTCTGCTTCTTGAATTAGCAGTGCTTTCTAATAGAAATGAAGTGATTCTGCTTTCTTCGTGCTGTCCGATTTATAGTAAAACTCAGAAAGATCCTTACAAACTTAGGCAGTTTATATATGATTATTCCCTAGAATTCTCGAGCAGCATGTGAGAGCACTTTAAAGTAGTTTCAGGATCTTTTAATCTTTAGATTTATGCACTTCCTTGCACTGGCAGTAAAGACTCGCGAAAAAATAATGGTACTCTCCTAGATTAAATTCAACAATCTCTTATGCCCTCTCGAAGTGACGGATACTCTCCGGCATGAGTTTGACAATATCTATTTTGATTTTCTCTAGTGCATTATTGCTTGTTCGCATGAGATTAGAATTCACTTTACAGGTCTCATCGCCATCAGCTAGTTACTTAATAATCGCTTCTACGTCCTTGAGAATGTTAGGACCACCTTGTTTGCCAATTTTCTCAGCTATTTTGATGAT
>Ga0302271_10004090_pt1 | contig 11826 bp, 10 predicted proteins | sample III_Bog_N1_1_FD_198767 | JGI IMG/M metagenome (GOLD analysis project Ga0302271, IMG submission 198767) | Peat permafrost microbial communities from Stordalen Mire near Abisko, Sweden - III_Bog_N1_1 | ecosystem: Environmental > Terrestrial > Soil > Wetlands > Peat | place: Sweden: Abisko... | reverse complement strand
TACCGGTTCACAATGTGTAATGCTGATAATTCAAAGGGTCAGTTGATCCTTACAATTAAAGATGAGACAAATAAACTTATACTCTCTTCATTTGATAAAAAGACTGGAAAAATATACCCGTATGTTGATTTTGAATGTCAGAAAAGCGGTTTATATCAAATCAGTTATGATTTTACTGATGGACAGCAGGGATCCGGGGTAGGTGTTGTCTCAATGATCAAATAGATTTTCACCTGAGGTGCCAAATCTGAATTAGCAGAATAAAAATAAAAAACAGGGAGAAGAATATCCCCGGCACCACTTTCTTTTTCACAAATACAAAATAATGAGACAGGAAATAGCTGGCAGGAATGCTTGTAAGCCAGATTATTTCTACGGAAGCTGATGGAAGCGCAAAATATATTATCAGAGAAATAATAAAAGTCCAGATCAGTAGCGAAAAGGTCTTACGCGATTTAATCTTTTTAGTATTCATCTCCCTCATTAGCTGAATCAGACTGACAAATATAAGAACGCTGCAAAATATCAATGCCACAATTGTCAGAGCAGGGAAAGGGTAATAATTTGCTTTTGAGAACAGATTATCCGTAAAGAGTTTCATCAATGTTCCTAAATCTTTTCCTAATACATAATAAAGTCCAATAGTAATCAGATAGGGGGTAAAAAGTCCCAGAAGCGAAATTACTATTTCCTTGAGATTCCCTGTTCTGAGCAACGCTATACCTATTATTACAAGTAGCCCAAACCAGATCAGGTTAGCATAGAACAAGCTGCCCGTACTAATTAGAATTCCGGCATCAAAATAATTGTACGCGGTACCTGTAACATGATACCCGTCCATAATTCTGAATATGGCAAGTATAAGGAATATTGAAGCCGGAAGAACCGGATTAAGAATCTGATGATCAGGAAAAAGACCTCCGAATAATATATAAAATAAGGCTGGAAGAAATGTCCTCTCATGGATGAAAAAAATTGTTGTATTAAAACTCACCATTAAAAACGCCATCAGGGAGACTAGCAGGAAAGAGAGTATTACTCCCAGGTTATGGTTATTGATTAAAATAGTTTTCAAGAGGCCGTACAAAGGCATCGGATCAGTCTCATAAATAAACCTCGGGTGTAACCGTTGATTTAATATTGCACTGATCCACACAGAAATAAGTGTAATAATTATTAGAAGTATTACTCCGGGACTGGTTCCTTTGAATGGTCGTAAGAGCATCTGGTTTAAAGATCAAATCCAATATCTGTTCTGTAATAACTACCATCGAATTTTAATACAGAGGCATTTTTATATGAAATGCTCAGTGCTTGCTTCATAGATGAGCCCCAGGAACTGATAGCCAGTACCCTCCCCCCGGCTGTAACTATTTGTCCGCCGTCCTTTTTTGTTCCTGAGTGAAATATAACACTTTCACTGACAAGATCAAGTCCAACTACAGTTTTTCCCTTCTCATAATTGCCGGGATAGCCGCCTGATACAAGCATCACTGTGGTAACAAACCGCTCATCAATTTCTAAAATTCTTTTAGAAAGATCTCCGTAAGCCACCCCTTCAATCAGTTCGAAAAAATCACTTTTAATTCTTGGGATGATCACTTCCGATTCAGGATCACCCAGTCTGGCATTATATTCAATTACATAAGGATCTCCATCCACATTGATTAAACCAAAGAAAATGAATCCTTTATATACAATCCCATCTTTTGATAGGCCTTTCATTGTAGGATCAATAATCCTTTCCGTCACCTTATTCATAAAGCCCTGGTCAGCAAAAGGAACAGGTGAAACAGCTCCCATCCCACCGGTATTCAGCCCTGTGTCACCAACTCCGATTTTCTTATAGTCTTTTGCCTCAGGCAGCAGTTTATAACTTAATCCGTCAGTTATTATGAAAACGGAGAGTTCAATTCCTTTAAGAAACTGTTCTATAACCACCTTCTCACCTGCTGCACCAAATTTCCCGTTCAGCATAGCCGTTACCTCTTTTTCTGCCTCAGCAAGATCGTTTATAATTACAACCCCTTTCCCGGCGGCGAGACCATCAGCTTTTATAACATAAGGTGGAGTCAGGGTTCTAAGAAAATCACCTACTCCTGCTGAGGTTGACTTGTCAAAGCTCTTGTAGGTTGCAGTAGGAATGCTATGCCTTATAAGAAATTCTTTTGCAAAATCCTTACTTCCCTCAAGGCGGGCGGCAGATTTATCGGGCCCTATTACAGGAATATCTTTTAGTTTGCTCTCACCAAGGAAATAATCATGAATACCCATGGTAAGAGGTGCTTCAGGCCCGACGATTACCATGTCTATTTCATTTTCAAGAACTGCGCTCCTGACTTCATTAAAATTTTCAGGGTTGATCTTCAGGTTAATACCAATCTCTGCTGTCCCGGCATTGCCCGGGCCAATGAAAATCTTAGTGATCTTTTTACTTTGGGCAAGTTTCCAGGTAAGTGCATGCTCCCTGCCACCCGATCCCAGAATGAGAATGTTCATTTTTCAGACCTGTTTTATCATTTCAAAAGTAACATTTCATTCTGATAAATAATATCTTCAGGATTAAAACTGTTAATTGAGATCAGCCGTCTGGCAATACTTTGAAAAAGTTTGCATTACTGTATTGACATAAGTTCTTGATACCGGAATATCTGGCATTGACGGATCATCAAATTCAAGCATTAATCCGTCCTTATCTTTTCTTATCACTCTTACCTTTTCAAAATTAACGATATATGACCGATGACATCTTACTATTTCAGTACCTGAAAAACTCTCTTCAATTTTTTTTAGTGTGTCACGAAGCAGATACTTAGATACTCTCCCCTTATTCAGGTAGCAGATATTCACATAATTCTCAGCCGATTCCAGGTATAAGAGATTCTCCTTTTTTACGGAAAACTTAAGTATCCCCTTATCATCATAAAAAGGAATCATATTTCTCGGATTTTCAGAAGAAGCAGGGAATTCGGCAAGCCTCTCAATCAGTGCCTTTTTATCACGCCACGAAAAATATAACCATAATATCGAATATGGTAAGAGTAGAACAAGGGCCGTATTCCTTGAAGAAATTTTTACAAGATCGGTAAACAATCTGGTATCCTTTAATACTATCTTCTCAAACAATGCATATGTTACTGCCATAGAAAATATTTCTGCAGCGATCCAAAGAAGGTATTGCCATGTATTTATCGTATGTTTCTTGCTTATATGATACATCAGTATCCGGCTTATCACAACCACAAGGACACCTACGAGTATTGTAAGACTTGAATAAGTAAAGAACTCAAACCTTGTCAGATTATACCATTTGTCTGCACCGAAAGGGGAATATGTATTAATAAAAACAAGTGCAAAAAGTGAAGTAAACAATACCAGACGAATGATATTATTCTTTTCATTCAGATATGAGGGAATAGGTTTTTGGAAGTCGAACATCAGCAAAAATGTAACTCACTGTAAAATTAACAATATTCTGATTTCAAATTCAGTAAAAAGCAGTACAGATCCGTTTCAAGTGGACGAATTCTATCCCAAATAATTTAATTACGTCCCTGTTTTTAATGTTTTGTCCCTTTCCATTTCGATCTGCCACATTAATTTGTGATGCATGAATTCTAGTATTTCCTTTGTAATGAATCAGGGAATGCATCCATATGGAATATACTAAAACCTTTAATAAATTAAAATCAGTTTTCTCGATTGACAAAAAAATAATTCCTATTCCTGATTCGGATATTGTAATCTATAATCTTGATTTCGAGTCAGATCTTCCTCTGAATGATTTTATAAATAAGAATGATCAGCTAATACCTGAAAACAGGTCATTTTCATATCCTGTTTTTGCACCCGTCAACAGAGAAAGTGATAAAGTAATTCTTCTGCTTCATGGCCTTAATGAGAGGAGCTGGATAAAATACCTTGTATGGGCATATCACCTGGCACATACAACCGGTAGTTACGTTATCCTGTTCCCTATTGCATTTCATATCAACAGGTCACCTGCCTCATGGAAAGATCCCAGGGCAATGATTAATTTTCTACATGACAGGAATGCAAATAACGGGGAAATAGGAATGTCGAGTTTTGCGAATGTCGCTCTGAGCAACCGGTTGACCGAGGATCCTTTGAGGTTTTTTAAATCAGGATATGAAACGACTTACGATATAGTAAAGCTACTTAACCTCATCCGTGAAGGGCAACATGATTTAATCCCCCTGACAAACAAATTCAACATTTTCGCTTATTCTATCGGCGCATTTCTTGCACAGATCATAATGATGGGTAACCCCGGTAATCTTTTTTCTGAATCAAAACTGTTTATTTTCTGTGGCGGATCAGTATTCAGCAATATGCAGGGCTCTTCAAAGTTAATCATGGATAATCTTGCTTTTACCAGAGTGTATAATTATTATCTGAATGATTTTGAGGACACATTGACAGGCAAAAGTCCTCTGGTGGAATTTTTCCGAGCGAGTCAGATAGGAATGGCTTTCAGGGCTATGATTGATCTTGGAAGGCTTAAATCATTCAGGGAGAGTATCTTTAAAAATCTGAGAGGCCAAATCCATTCATTATCCTTGCTGAAAGATACTGTAATCCCTTGCAGAGGTGTAATTTCAACGCTAAGGACTTCTAAGAAAAGTAATATTGTTGACATTTGGGATTTCCCATACACATATACCCACGAAAATCCATTTCCTGTCTTTGATTCCGCGCTTTCTAAAATGGTTGATGAGTGGTTTGAGAAGGTGTTTGCGGAGGCAGGATCATTTTTAAGGTAGATACAGGTCTGAGCCCTGTACCTGCAAGCTATGAGGTATTAGCCCTGACGGGCAGGTGACCAATCCAAGGTTACGAATCTATACCCCTCTTTAACTGCAAACTCAATAAACTCACCAAGGATTCTATTTGCACATGAAGCAGGAGTATCGTGCAAAACAATTATTGAACCCGGTCTGATTTTTCGCTTAAGAACGTTAAGCGTCTTTTCCGCTCCGAATGACAGGTCAAAATCATAAGCCATTATGTCCCAGAATACAATTTGAAATTCATCCAGGAGATTTCTTTGTTTAAGTGTTAATCTTCCGAAGGGCGGTCTGAATAATTTAACAGAAGTTAAAGCTGAGGCCATTAGCACATCATCCCTATACTTGTAAGCATCTGTCTTCCAGCCATCAAGATGGCTATAACCATGATTTCCTGTCAAATGTCCGTTATGCCGGATCTGACTGATGAGGTCAGGATATTTCCCGGCTGCAGAACCGTTACAGAAAAATAAGGCAGGTACATTAAATGTATGAAGAATATTTAGTAATTGTGGTGTGGAGCCCGGATCAGGACCATCATCGAACGTCAGAAAAAGCAACTTTTCAGTAGTCTTTATCCTGAATAATGCTTCAGGATAAAGACAACCTGCAATGAACCCAGGCCTGAAAAGCCTCATATTTTATTATTTTGATGAATACAGCTTACCGTAATAGTTATTTATCTCTGGTTCAATTTTAAGGACAATTGAACTAAGTTTTAACTTCACCGCCATATTATAAATGTCAAGCATCCCCTGCATATTTATCCCGGTGGGATATTCAAGGCCCCACCTTTCATCTGGTTTCAGGCTAATTGCATAATCAAGATATTCTTTGCAGTATTTCATAATATCTTCAAGGAGCTTCTCCCCTTCTTCAGTTTTCCCGGCATTTATCAATACCTCAGCAATGCTAATTGCAAAGAAGTCATAAGGCATTTTTGCAGACGGGACAATCTCAAGTCCACGGTGAGCCACTTCAATTGCTTTAATGGTATCGCCCTTAAGAAGTAATTCTTTACCGAGAGAGCCGAAGATCCTCCTGAAGTTACTGAACATCCTTTTGTTATTCTCATCAAGATATACTGATGGGTTACCGGCATTGCCCCACTTGAATTTATTCATCATATTATCATACATGATAAGCGGGTCGATCATCCCCGATTCACCCTGCTCAGGTTTATCCGTTCTAACGGGCGCCAGTCGGTATGCAAGGCCTTCCTGGATAAAGTACTTATCGAGGCCTTTATACTGGGAAGGAGGCACTGTGGTTGAAAAATATATTGGCCTCTCCCATTTATTTGAGGTAATAAGATCCATGATGGCAAGATCTCCCTTATACGCATCGCCATCGGGATACTCCCATAACATAGGTGAAACCAACCTGTCCCTGTAATAACTTTTTACGGTTCCATTTGATAAAACCTTTTCTGAATCGACATCTATCAGATATTTGCTGGCAGGAAGGTAATTCATATAGTCGCCCTTTCCGCTCAGATCGATTTTGTATTTATTATCATCCTGACCCGCAAACTGAACGATGTCTTTCATGGGGACAGGTTTATCTACCCTGTTATTTACAGGCAACTGCTCCCTTAATCCTTCAATGTATTTATCATGTCCAAGTGAAAATGGCAGCGGATCAGAACCATAAGCCTTTTGCCTCATCATATCTATATACCATCCTGCCTGAATGTAACTCAGGTTTGCAACCCTTATGTCTGTCCCGACTCCTTCCACATCCTGATTATACCAGACAGGAAAAGAATCGTTATCCCCATATGTGAATAAAATACTATTAGGGGCACATGATTTAAGATAGTTCGCCCCGATATCCCTTGCGGTATAACGGCCTGCACGGCTATGATCATCCCAGTTCTGTACTCCCATAAGTACTGGGACTGCAGCCATTAGTCCTGCAAAAGTTATTGCCAGTGACACTTTCTCCCCAAGATATTTCTGAATAGTCTCATTAACAAACATAAAACCTATCCCTATCCAGATTGCAAAGGCGTAAAAGGATCCTACATATGCATAATCACGTTCCCTGGGTTGGTTAGGATATTGATTCAGGTAAACAATAATTGCCAGACCTGTCATAATGAAAAATGCCATGACAAGCCAGAAGCCGGAATTGTTTTTCCTGTACTGCCAGTACATTCCGGCAAGTCCCAGGAGCAATGGAAGAAAATAGTATTTGTTATTTCCCGGATTAGTTTTCAGATCATTTGGAAGTTTATCGAGATTTCCAAGACGTGCATCATCAATAAATTTTATTCCGCTGATCCAGTTACCGTGAATAAAATTTCCATTTCCCTGAATATCATTTTGCCGGCCTGCGAAGTTCCACATGAAATATCTCATGTACATATAACCGATCTGGTACCGGAAAAAATACCGTAGATTCTCACCGAAAGTCGGGATAATAATGTTTTCCTTATCAGATCCGCCTTCGTATTTTCTACCTACCACCTTTCCCCAGTGAGCATAAGCGGTTGCGTGGTCAGGATCTGAATTGTCATACATTCTCGGGAAAAGAGTTTCATATTCCTTATTATATGAATATTCAGGATGATAATAGGGTTGATACTTTCCATTAACCTTATTATATCCGGAAATAACTTTTTTAACATCTGTTGCCGGAGCACTATAGTAATTCCCGAAAATTTTCGGAGCGTTGCCATACTGCTTCATATTAATATAGTAAGATAGCGAGAATACATCTGAAGGATTATTCTGGTTCATCGGTGGTTTGGCCGATGACCTGATCATGATCATAGCATATGATGAATATCCTATCATTATGACCATCATAGAAGTCATAGCATAGTTCAGGATAATCTTTTTATGTTTCAATGAATAATAAATACCGAAAGCCAGTCCCCCAAAAAGAATCACCATGAAGAACAAAACACCACTGTTGTAGGGTAAGCCCAGTACGTTTACAAGGAGCAATTCAAACCACCCTGCGACTTCCGGGATTCCCGGCATAATAACGAAAACCATCAGAAACAGGAGGATCAGTGCAGCCAGGGAAGTCTTAATCAAACCATTTCTTGTTACTTCATATTTCTTAAAATAATAGACATAGACAAGTACCGGAATGATAAGAAGATTCAGACGATGAACTCCAAGGCCCAGTCCCATTATATAGGCTATAAGAATGATCCAGCGTCCTGAGTAAGATTCATCAGCTTCTTCTTCCCACTTAAGCATTCCCCAGAAAACGAGAGCAATTATAAGGGAGGAAAGTGCATAAAGTTCACCCTCAACAGCTGAAAACCAGAAAGTATCCGAAAATGTATATGCAAAGGCTCCGACAATACCGCTTCCTAAAATAGCAGGAACATGTTTTGACTCAAGAGTGTTTCCGTTGGCGAATACTTTTCGTACGAGATGAGTAATGGTCCAGAAAAGGAACATTATAGCAAATCCGCTGCATATGGCCGAAAGTGTATTGACGGTAACAGGTACTTTGGTTGTGTCACTACCGGCAAAAAGGGTAGCTACTCTGCCCATCATCAGGAATAAAGGTGCTCCGGGAGGGTGCCCCACCTGCAGTTTAAAGGCACAAAGAATGAACTCACCGCAATCCCAGAAACTTACTGTCGGTTCGAGCGTGAGCAAATATACGATTGTAGAAATAGCAAAAACTAACCAGCCGGTAAGGTTATTCCATCGACGGTAGTTACCCCAAATTGAATCCATAAAACGAACTGTTATTGATTAATTTACAGAACAAAGAACGTAAAAAAATATAATATGGCTTCATAGAATATTCTATTTAACTTCATATTAACATGTTGTTATTATTGGAAGGAAGGGTCGCGTCTCTTCCCTCCAATTACATAATATAATACCGCCAGGGTCTGGATTTCCAGAAATCGCCTGCATATTCAATACCTATTCTCGGGCTATTTTGTATGAAATGTGATATTCCGGTATCTTCAAACCAGATCCTTTCTGAAGTAACAAGGTCTTCACCATAAAATGACTTATCAATGTTCAGTGATTTCGTAAGTTTTCCAGGTCCCCTGAATTCATCAACACCTCTTATTAATATTGCCTGTGGATTTTCTGATCCAGCGGTTACAACATTAAGCATCCAGTACATGCCATAGATAAGATAAATATACAACCTGCCTCCTTCATGAAACATGATTTCTGTACGGGAAGTCCTCCCTCTGGATGCATGACAGGCGAGGTCCTCTGAGCCACGGTAAGCTTCAACCTCAGTAACTTTAAATCTTCCTGTTATACCTGAGGGTAACCTGATAACCAGATTTTTTCCAGGCATTTCAGGTGCAACTTCCAATACATCCCTTAAATAAAAATCCCTTGTAAGTCTTATACCTGCATTCATTGAATCAGTAAGATATCTTATTTTCAAATTCGTCCCACTTCCTGAAAACCTCTTTCCCTCCAGGTTCTGATAACCTTATAAAGGGAATAGTTCGTTCAGATGGATCGAGCATTATTTCGTCATATATAAGTTTATCGCTGAACCCTGCAGAGTCTGCATCCTGGCGATCGCATGCATAAATAACTTTTTTTATTCCTGACCAGTAAATAGCTCCCAGGCACATCGGACATGGTTCGCATGATGTGTACAATACACAATCACTGAGATCATGCGATTTAAACAATGCAGCCGCTTCTCTGATTGCTAAAATTTCAGCATGGGCTGTAGGATCGGAATTTACTACAACCTTATTGCCAGCTTCTGCAATAATTATATGATCCTTAACTATAACAGCACCAAATGGGCCTCCTCCTTCTGTTATATTCTTTAAAGCTATTTCAATTGCCCGTAGCAGAAATATTTTGTTGTATTCCATTCTTTAATTATTAATGCAATTAATATTTATATACTGAATGACTTATTTTCATCTTACTCTTAGATTTTGATTTTTTCAATAATACTTTCCCCATTATGCTCCTTCTTGTAAAAATTTGTGGCCATTGTGGTAAATTGGATTTAGTTTTACCACAAATGTACTCTAAGGCAATCACAAAGGGACGTAAAGACTGATTTCAAGTTGCAAAAATAGCCTACTTTTACAGAACAAAAATAAAATCTATACAGATTTCTTTTTTTTTAGGAAATATATTGTATTTTTGCAGACCCCAAAATAATGGGGTAATTACATTAAATAGTTGTGTACCATTTAAAAAATAAGAACTAGTGAACACCTTAAGTTACAAAACAGTTTCAGCAAATAAAGCTACTGTAAACAAGGAGTGGGTAATTATTGATGCTGAGGGTAAGGTTCTTGGAAGACTTGCATCAGTTGTTGCCTCGATGCTCAGAGGAAAGCACAAAACTAATTTCACTCCTCATGTTGATTGTGGTGACAATGTCGTTGTTATCAATGCTGAGAAAATAGATCTTACCGGTGAAAAGTGGGCTGATAAAGTATATATCCGTCATACTGGTTTCCCTGGTGGTCAGAGATTCACAACTGCTGAAGCACTGTTGAAGAAGAATCCTATAGGTCTTGTAGAAAAGGCTGTTAAGGGCATGTTACCCAAGAACAGACTGGGAAGCGAGCTCTACAGAAATTTACATGTTTATGCAGGGAATGAACATCCCCATGAAGCACAGAAACCCAAACAAATTGAACTTTAAAAATATTAAGCAACAGATATGGAAACTATCAATGCTCTTGGAAGAAGGAAAGCAGCTGTAGCACGCGTCTATTTGAGTGATGGCAAAGGTAAAATTACCGTTAACGGCAGGGATTATAAAGAATATTTCGGTGCGGAAACTCTTCAGTATGTTGTGACTCAACCGCTGGTTCTTTTGAATTGTGCCGACAAGTATGATGTTAATGTCAATCTCGATGGCGGCGGAGTAAAAGGACAGGCTGAAGCTCTTCGTCTTGGAATTTCAAGAGCCCTTATTATGATAGATGCTGAATGCAAATCGAAGCTTAAAGCTGAAGGATTTGTTACACGCGACCCGCGTGAAGTTGAAAGGAAGAAACCCGGTCAGCCAAAAGCCCGCAGGAGATTCCAGTTCAGTAAACGTTAGGAATTAATTGTAAGTCGTTATAGATGCAAGTTTAGTATCTAAATTGTAAAGACTCCCATAATACGGGACTACTCTGCAATTGATTGTAAAGAATGTAAACTTAAAAAAAACCAAAATGCCAAGAACAAATTTTAAAGAATTACTTGATGCCGGTGTACACTTCGGACACCTGAAAAGAAAGTGGAATCCAGCTATGGCTCCCTACATCTTCATGGAGCGTAATGGTATTCACATTATTGACCTTGAAAAAACAGTAGTTAAAATTGATGAGGCTGCTTCAGCAATGAAACATATAGCCAGGTCGGGCAAAAAAGTACTGTTTGTAGCTACAAAAAAACAGGCTAAAGAGATTGTTGCCGAAAAAGTAAAAGCTGTTAATATGCCATACGTAACAGAACGCTGGCCGGGTGGTATGCTTACCAATTTCCCGACTATCCGTAAAGCTGTTAAAAAGATGTCATCTATTGACAAGATGGCTACCGATGGTACCTTTATGAATCTATCAAAACGTGAAAGACTTCAGGTTACCAGGCAGAGAGCCAAACTTGAAAAAACACTGGGAAGTATAATTGATCTTACCAGACTTCCATCAGCACTTTTTATTGTGGATGTTTCCAAGGAACATATTGCCGTTAGAGAAGCCAAGAGACTTGGAATTCCTGTCTTTGCCATGGTTGATACCAATTCAGACCCTTCAGATATTGAATTCCCGATCCCGGCCAATGATGATGCATCAAAATCAATATCACTGATTATCGGAATCCTTTGTCAGGCAATCGAAGAAGGACTAAGCGAACGGAAACTCGAAAAAGATAAAGAGCCTCAGCAGAAAGACAAAAAGGTAATGAGGAGAGAACTTGAAACCAAAGATATTCCTGCTGCTATTATCGAAGCTATTGTTGAGGAAGAGGAAGAAGTTGAAGTTGATGAAGACGCTGCTGATGATTCAGAAGATGATGAAGATATTGTAAAGGTAATCGACGAA
>Ga0302271_10004089_pt1 | contig 11826 bp, 6 predicted proteins | sample III_Bog_N1_1_FD_198767 | JGI IMG/M metagenome (GOLD analysis project Ga0302271, IMG submission 198767) | Peat permafrost microbial communities from Stordalen Mire near Abisko, Sweden - III_Bog_N1_1 | ecosystem: Environmental > Terrestrial > Soil > Wetlands > Peat | place: Sweden: Abisko... | reverse complement strand
TCATGACTGTTCTTAGTCACCCAAACAAATACAAAGTTGACGATCTTTTTAACTAGAGCTATATTCGCTAAGACAAGATTCTGATCAAGATCTTCATCTTTTTCTTTTTATTGATCGTGAATGCGGTACTCATGGTTCAACTCGAGAATAATATCTTCTTTGTATTTGAGTAAATCTCTTGTTTTACTTTTAGTACTCAGTCGATTAAAAAGATCTTCGTATTTCTTGAGAATTTGAGTGTAGTCGATCCCACAAGCGGGTAACTTTGGGAAATAAATCACATAAAATTAACTTCCGATATTAACTTCTATGTGCAGAGTGATCTTCTTAAAGTAATCGTAACTCTAGATTAATTAAAAGTCAAAGTAATTTGAAAGAGGTAGAATTAATAGGCAGGCATTGGGAATCATAAATTTAAAGCAAAATAGAAATAGATCATAGATGTATTTGCAGATGATTTGAAAGATTACCTCATTAATATTTTTTTGATTTTTTTGAAGAGAAATAGAATCTCTGGTAAGTGTTTCTTCTTTAGATTGAGTTTTAGAGTTTTCTTAATGGTAAAGGATAAGTAAGTGATATAACCTGAAACCAGTGTCGAGAATGCGTCCATATTTATCTCTATCTTTAGGTATTTTTGCAATTTCTTCAATTTCGACGTATGATATTTAAAGTAATTTATCAGTGTACGGAGAATTTTTAAATTTTTCATAGACCAACCCTAGATTCCGAGAAAGTTCTGTTTGAGGAATTTCTTGCATGATCTTGGTTAGGATCGTAGTATCTTGATTGCCTTCGAGAAGACTGTCCAAAAACTGAGCACATTTGTTTTTCAATTTGGACACCATCCACTCTTCTTTGCTTTTATAGAAATTAGAACTTACAATTTGAGAAAAATTGTAGCTTAGTTTTCTTAAATTTTCAATGAGTTTGTCTTAGATCTTTTTCTTGTCGTCGTGCATCTTTGCTTGCTTGACATTTTACAAATTCTGCGCCAAATTATAATCAATAAAAAGAGCAAGCATACAATCAAGTTTAAAACGAAAAGCCTTACATTGAATTTAGCTTTGGTCTAATGGTCTTTACCCTTAATTGTGTGAGCATGCGAAAATTGCATATTTTCTTCTTACATAAGGATATCGCATGTTGATTTTAGGATCTTGGTTTAAATTATCTCAAGCTGATTTTCAAGGACTGGGCCTTGAATAGCTTCAGTGAGAGTATCGAGGATTTAACTTGCTTTAAGGAGAGTTACAATATCAATCTTTAGTTTATTAGGCTCTGAAGGATCACGAATAACAACGTGAAATAGCTCAGTCAATCGCTAAATCAAGTTAACACTGTTCCTAGAATTCGTTTGCTATCGAAGATAATTCTGATTTTTTGTAAAGTGACCTTCACATAAGTTCTGCAGGGTCTTTAGAACATCTGTTATGCTCATAAATTTATCTTTCGATCGATAAACAAACTCTATGTTTTCAAGGTCTTTCTCGATATCATCATAGATCGAAACCTAAATGAAAATATTGTTTTTTTTATTATTTTGCAGCCTATTTTACAAATAACCTTACATTTAAAGTTTGTTTGATTTCATCGTCTATCATGTCTGAAATCATGTCAAAAAAAGCTTAGGAGTAGGGGGCTGTTGTGAAATATTCATAAGCTTATCCTTGAACTTTTCGATTCCCATCCATCAAGAGGGAGTTAAGTAAAAGAAAAATAACTCTGCTAAGTTTAATCGATTGATGGTGCAATTTATAATCAATATCTTTGCTACAAAGCATTTCAAGAAGAATTTTGGGGAGATTGTGATTAGCAAATAAGTCTTGATACATTGTGCGTTTTTGAGATTCTTCTTCTTCTACTGAATCTGGATTTAGTTTTTTACCTTAAATTTTACACCTTCAAGAATCAAATAAATCAATAGCTTTAACTCCAAATAAAGAACCAAATTAATTACATTTGCTATAGATCCTACTAATCCAGAGGATTCTCTAAAATCGAAACAAAGACTCTCATGATCTCCACCATTATCCTGTATTCATTCCAGCCCTTTTGATAAAAATTGTAGTTTCTAAACTGGTAACAAAGTAATTAAATAAAAACAAACCTTGTCAATAGTGTATTAGTTGAATGTTGTCTTAAGGAATTAAGTCATTCTAGGAAGGATCACACTGCGCTTGTCTCCTTTGCCTTCAACTAAAATCTTATCGATTTTCTGCACTGCTGAGATAAAGCAACTCCTCTCAAGTTCGATTTCTTTTTTAAACTCATCAATGATGAGCATATTCAGTAAGAATATTTTAGGATATTGCTCGTTAAATTGTTTCCCATTGTCTTTATTCGAGAGAATATTCTAGAGAGGAAGACTCACGTACTGCTCTAAATCGTCATTGAGAATAATTGAACTTTGCACACCATCATAATTGGATGATTTTTGTTGCATAGTCTGAGAAGGTTTCTCTTTCTATTTGAAAATAAACTTGTTTGTTTGAGTCTGTATCTTTTTAATGTCCTCCTTAGACAGATGTTCTCGAAGGGAGAGCGACTTAAAATGATTATCGATCCCATATTATTCTAATAATATTTCAAATTCTGATCGTTGCGATTCAAATCTATTGCGAATCTTCTCATCCGATTCAAAGATAAAGTTTAGAATTGGCAGTGAATAGATTATCAACCAGATTTAATAATCTAAGGTACTCTTCTCAATAAATTAGGCAAGAGGCTCAAGTGTCTTGTTTTATTTCATTTAATCTTCTTCTGAAAGATCGTTATACTCTTCAGCTCCTTCGTTTCTGCTCACCCAATCTTTCCCAAAGTTTGTAAGAATATTATTAGAAAAAGAAAGCAAAATACATACCTATGCTTTGATATTTGTAACTGCTTCTGCTATTGGGCGATTATTATAAATTGGAGATTTCAAACTCCTTCGAATAAACGTGCATAAATCTTCTCTACTGGACTTCTATTTTCAGCTTAAGCATTTCGCTTTCTATAAAAGCCTTGGTATTATCATTATCGATGATTCGTTTCTAATGGGTTTGCATGCTCTCTTAATCAACGTAAAGTAGAACGAATATCCTGCAAAGAGGCTTTTTAAGATTTAACACTAACTTGTTTTTTTCAGTTGGTTTATGAAAATAGTCTTGTTTCTGCAAAAAGAACAGCAAATATTCCATTGAGAGATATCTCCTAAGGCTATTTTTAAGAAAACTTGATCGGCCTTCAGTTTCTTTAATTATGTCATATAATAAATTGAGAATTCCAGCGTGGTAAATGTAAGGCTAATTGAATAGATAATAGTCCTCAAGATCGAATGAATTTTCACCGTTGATAGCATTATGCTTAAGTTTTAAGCTGTCAGGGAAAGAGAGGTCTAAAATATATTCGCCTGTGAATCGCTTAATGGGAGGATCGTTCATTCTGATTTTATTATCAGCAGGTTCGTTTTTCTTCATGAATAGAAATTGAATCATCCGTTCGCTGTTCATAGAAATCTAAATGTTCTGAACGACTTTCCATATATTATTATTAATTGGCATTTTAAGCTTCTTGAAAAACCTAAATCAAAAGCAAATAAAGAACAGAAAATCAAAGAAAACTGACAATTCACTTTTAAAAAAGTACGAAACCAAACTTAAGTGCTCACATAATGTTATAGATGAAGTTAATGTAACGGATATGTCTTCCTCCGTAACCTTTTGCGCTTTAAGGATGGCATATTTTAGCCAAATACAGTTTAATCACAGTATCATCAACTTCTGTGCAAGCCTGGATAATTCAACAAAAAAAAAAAATAAATAATTTGAAACGAGAGCTATAAAATTACCTTGTAATTGTCTTTATAAATTTCATTAATAAGCTCTGCTTGTCCGACTTCAACATATTTCATGAATCGGATGAAGAAATTGATGTCATTGTAAAGATCTTTCTTGTTAATCTTGTTATCTCTCAAGCAAAAGTTCCTCAGAAACTCAAAGCAATGGATAAACACTTTGGTGATATTGCAGGTATTATCAAACTCAGTTATTTCTTCAAGGATATGGATATTATCCTTCAACATATCCATTATCAGCTTTAAATTAAAAAAAATGCAAAACAGTATAAATTAATTGCTTCTTTCTCACAATAGAATGAACTTCTCTTTCACCTTTTATGCATTGACGTTCTTCATCATAAACTACCGATTTCTCTTGACTTCCTTTTTCTAGAGATTTCTCGCTGGATATTGCATGTCCCTTAGTGAAACTGTGAACATGAGTTCATTGAGATCCTTTATCTGCTGAATTGATACTTGCACTTAGGTCCTTTTCTCCATAAGAAATTAATATTCTACTGGATTATTCCTGGATAGAAAACAAGAAAAAGAGAAATAGTTTTTGTATGTTTTGTATAACAATTTTCTCTCTCCTTTGTGAAATATACCTTTGCCACTCATCATTCTCAAGGAGTTTAAGTCTCGCAGCATGGACAAACCAAGTTTCAGATGTTTCACACATAAACGAGAATTACACGATCGTTTCTTCTATTTTATTGTCTAACTCGTTTTCGATTTCATCAGAGAGAATAACAAGATTCTTAGACTCCTTGATGGCCTGCTTACCTAGTGAGAAGTTCTTAAAGATGAGATTTAACACAAGACAGTTGAGTTAATAGTCATTGTTGGTGAGAAATATGTTAACGAGATTGAATAGAAGTTCTTCTGCTTATTTCATAGGCTTCTCTATTTTAGCTTGAGCTTCAAGGAACGCAGGAGAACTATGTATTAGATATGAATTTAGAGGTGGATAGTATGGTTCATCGTCATTCCCTTTCATGTCTCTTTTCTCAAATCTATTCTTTTTCTCTTTCAGAACTTCATCTTTCCCTTCAGAAGTATAAACTGGTATCGGAAGGTCTATGGTTGGGAAAATATCTTCAATACTCCTAGGTTACTTCATGTCTTCATATATTTTAGATTCTTCGAGGAATTGCATTCTCTGGCTGTTCTTGCGGATATACTTGATGATATTCTCAATATGCTGATTCGTTTAGTACTTCACATAAACCAAGAATATTTCAATGATCTTCTTCTTCAAATCGATGTTCACCTGTCTCTGCGTTTTTTCACTTAGTGAGATTGTTGACTCATCATTCCGCGCTTGTTTACGGTAGAGATTCGATAAGTTCTCTCTTACAAGTGTATCATTCACAGATTTTCTTGAACCACTTTTGGATTTACTGGTTTTACCCTTATTGTCATTAGAATCATTTGCTTTAATAGAGAATTTAACTTTTTATTATTTTGCAGGTCGAGATCCTTTTTCAGGTTCAAACTATTACATTCCCATAAATAGATTCGAGAATGTGCTGTGTTCTTCAGCACCCAACTAAAGCAACATCAAAAATTCTTAGTAGATTGTCTACTAGGAATCAGCTGTCGTCAAGCTGACAATGTCAAACGTTAAGAATTTCCTAACTAGCTCAAGTGTATTTAAAGTAAGTGATTTATTTCTTGTTTCTCCGTTTTCAGTGCAGGATTGCAGGTATTAAATGATTGTCGTGAACACGCTGTCTTTCAAATAATTCATTAGAAACGTTTCTTCAAGAGTTTCTTCTTTCGTTGCTAATCGAGCTATCCCATTTCCTCCCAGAAAAGATTATCTTTTAACTTTCTCCATATTGCCCATTTCAATATTCACATTATTGGCAACATGTCCTTAAGGTATGAAGTCTTCATCGTAATCTCCTGTAACAAATGAGGAAGCTAGAATTTTATAAACTCTTTTACTTCTACTTGCTTGATTTTTCCCAGATGGTCTAATCGAGTGCACTAAATCAGGAACAAATCTCTGAAAACGTGGTTTTTTGTCGATATAAACGCAATCTGCAATCTAAATAAGAGCACTACTTATTTCTCCTCCTGTAGGGATCCATAGGTATTACTTAATGCATTTCAAAGGAAGGATTCTTCTCACTTTTTCGATGCACTGTTATTCATTTCAAGCATACAAAAACAACAGCAACAAATCAAAAATATATTCAATATTGTTAAATAACTTACATTGTAGTTTCTGCCAGCACAGAGATTCGCATAAAGTTGTATCTATTTTTGCATAAAAGTTTGAATCTTATGGACATTCTACTTCGACTTCATAAGGTTTAGGTTACCAGCATCCTTTTTCTTAAAGAATTCGAGAAGTTCAATCGATTCTTCTTTTGGTTCCAGTAAATTCTCCATGTATAATTCATTGGAAGTCTAAATCAAAATAGCAATCAAGTCAAAGAGAGTGATAAAACATACGGTAATATGAATAAACTACAAGACTAAACTTGGATTGTGTTAAAACAAACTAAACTAGCAATTTAATTGCTGAGGAATATCTATTACTGTTGGCAATATTCGAATGAAGGCTGTATTGAAGAGATCATTCTTTTTGGTTAATGGAAATATCCTGTCACAAATTGAGGACTAATTAATTGTAATCGATTCTGCTTTGTTTTTGCAAAGACAGCTTAGAAGTTCTAATATCTCATAGACCTACCCTTTCTGTTGTTGATCTATCCAACAAACCTGTTCATATTGTTATAAAATAATATTCACGAGTTTATTCTTTTCATCCACTAACTTCTAGCCTTATCGATTCAAGTGCTTTTTTGTATTCACCAGTTGATCTTCTAACTATTCTTCTAATAGCATCTAAGAGGTTTTGCTGATAAACAAAAACAAACAGGGGATTCTAAATAACATCTGTTCTTCTGAAGAATTCTTACCTTGCATCTCTATTGTCGTTATCATCGAGATCGTCTTAAATCATGAGAATATCTGCAAAGTTTTAGTAAAGCAGAAGATCTTCATTATCCTTCATAATCGAAATTATACAACTCTCCGCACCAACTCCATAGCCTTATGAAGTAAATGTTAGGTCAAGATTTGCTTTTATTAATTAAATAAACTCTTTCTTTACCAATATGATTTTTGTAGACTTTGATATATTTGAATGCTTCTAGTTGATTTTCAAAGTTATTGTTGCAAATTTGATAGACCAGTTAATAGCTGCTACGGACTATTTTACCGAGCCCTTTGAATATCTTAATTGCCTTGATTTTAAGCTCCAGTTATGAATCAGAAGGTCCTACTACTTATTAGTTTGTATCAGAGCCTTCATATTTATCAATCCAATTAAAAATCCTGAGTTCGGAGAAAAGAAAATCTTCATTGAGTAACGCTTTCTTAAAAGGACTCTATTTATTTTTGGAATCAGGAAATAATTGCTTTATCAGCAGAGTAATGTATCTAAGCACACCTTGTTCTCGGAGTAATCGCTATCTCTTCGTATTGCACTTGAATTTACTTTCATCCGCTGAATTTGTTTGAATAGATGATTTTGCATCGTAGCAGAATTAAATAATAGATTAAATTGTTCTATTAAATGTTAAGAATTGCTTCTCTAAGCTGTCTGCTTCTTGCTGCGGAAAATAAGAGAAAATATGTCAAAATAATGAAGTATAATTTCAGAATTAGCCAACTGTTTTACATTTATATTTCTTACTTTAATTTTTCTTATGAGATTGGCATCGAAATCATCTTATTGGAAGGCTTCAATAATGGATGCATTGACGTGTTTTAGCAGATTAATGCCTCTTTGCAATTAAGGGATGCAACTTAACAGATAAAGAATTTCCCATACTTCTTCATGGGGAGCTTTGTAAAGTTTAATAAACTCTTTGCTATCAGATTCTGCAATAGTGATAGCAGCAGCGAGAACATTTTTGGAGTAATCATCTGTGTTCTCATTAACTTCTGTTTGATCTTAAACTTTAATGATATTATCTTCTGTCATAGAGTTAGATAGAATCTTTTTGGGATCTTTTGCAGTAAGATTATTGTTATTAGATGCATTGAGAGCTTATCTTAACTGTTTTTTTCTGCTTTTGAAATCTTTTTTATGCATTTGTCCAAGATAAAATTATGTTTATACATGTTTGAGGTCATACAAGTAATCATAAAGAAATTCTGAATGCGCAGAAGTTGTCGTGCTGTCATATTTACGGACGAGTTGAAATAGTGTACTTTTCATGTCGCTATTGTCTTATTTTTTCATCTCAACGACTACAGTTTTTTATTGATTTTGTTTAGTTTATTCAATACCAAATCCTCCTTTGTCATCTTCTGCAGTAATCTCCTCTACAAAACTAAGATAAAGTCCATTTCTTATGTTTTTAAGGCGGACTTCAGATTTCTGCGAAATTGGCCCACCTTTATCCATATCTGAAGACTCTATTTTCCAGAGACCTCGAGTGTTTTTAAGCTCGGAGCTTTACATTTTCTTAAAGAGAAGACTAAGTGATGAGATATTTTTAGCGTTTTTTGGTTTGATTTTTTGAAGGGTTTTTTACTTTAAATCAAACTCCTCCTCAGTCTTAGCTACCGCATACTAGCTTAAACTAGTCAATACATTAGGAATTAATCCACCCTTCATCATTTAATCTTCGATGTTGTCAACACATTCTAAATAGCTCTCAGATTAATTTTCTGTGATCCAAATAATGTCTCCAAAAGTTAAAGTTGAAATATCTTCCTATGCCTGGGTCTTCAGATCGTCTTCAATGCATTCACAATACAATTGAATTCTGTTTTAAAAATGTTTTTGGAAATGTGAAACCTTTCAATAATCTCTTTTTTAAAATTATTTATTACTCGAAGATAGTCTATTTAGCGAATTTGAAGTAAAAATCGCTTTTTCTTTCTCTAAGAAAACGAGTATCTTATGGTTGATCTAATTCCCTTAGACCATCTCCTTTAAATTTAGGTTATTGTCCTCTTAATTCATCTGAATTCAGAAAGTATATGTAGCCTTCTTTTTCAACATCGATGGCTAAATACACATGAGAATTGAATTAAATATCTTTTGATATTTCAAGTTAATGCTTGTAAGCCGAAACGAATTTAAATGCCGTCATTTCTGAGGGATTTGCTTCAAACTAAAGAGAAAATGTTCTCTAAATCGAATCATCGTTTGCTTAGTTCGAAAGGCATAAGTATTTCTTCGATCGAAAATGCTAAAGTTAAAACTTTTCTCCATAAGCGATTTTCTCATTTTTGTTTTTATTGAATTTAATCATATTTTGATTTAATTCGCTGAGTAGTTCTTGCTGAATACTCTGAAGCTGAATTCCTTTTTATTTTTATTATTGCTCCTGTATTTTCTAACTATTCTACTCCAATTTGGTAGCATTTTCTCTGGAGTTGATCTCATTTTAGAATTTTTTAGTTTCTTCCTAATAGAATTCATCTAATTGCTGCTGAATCATTTACTAAGCAACATATTAGTAGAGAGGAAGAACTAAGAACACAGAATCTAAGAAATCTGTGCTCTTCAATGAATCACATGACTCACTAGAATAATCTTACGCGATAACACTCTTCTAGGTGAATCCGTCAGATGAAACATAAGTATTTCCTTTTTGTAGTACTTTCAAGCTGACGAGACTGCCATAATGAAGGTGATTTTTGTTTCTCATCTCTTTTGTTCAGCCTCAAATATCCAATTCTAAAAATTAGATTTTTTTTTGATTTTTTTTCCTCAATCAATCGATACTCATTGGCGCATTTTTCAAAATCTATTTTATCAATTACATCTCTTTTCCTATGAATTTGCTTGTTCTCCCATTTCAAATCGATATGAACTCAAAAACTTAATAATAAATAATCTCCCCTTTGAAACAAACACTCACATTTTTAAAATATTTGAATATCTTTTCATTATTATTGCGCAAAACTGAAGAAAGAAAAAAAATTAGTTTTAATATCTTCTGGCGAATCAAAACAGCCCAAGCGTAAATAAGACTCCAATTCAGAAATGAACAAAGAAGCTATTGAAAAGATAGATGTAAGAGCATATTTTGAGAAGGAGTAACAAATGAGTCTTGAAATGATTTTGTTGTCCCGTAGGAAACGAGCCATATGATTGGGCAAAAGTTTTCAACAATGAAAACAACCTGCAAAGCGTTCATTCAATTTTACAAAGAGCTTGCGCTTATCGAAAATAGCTATTCTGAGCAGCTTCTGAAACTCTCAAAAACAAGTAAGTTAAGTCATGATTCAATGATGTAAAATTATTATTTTTAAGCTGGAAAACGTTTTGGAATGAAGCTATCTCTCCTTGAATGCAAAGATATTGAGAATCCGTAAAATTGAATTTGTTTAGCAACACATAATGAAATCTAACGCGATTGACTTGTACATTGATCATAGGACGGTAAAGTCTCTGATAGATAGCCAAGTCAGTTTGTTAATTTGTCAATCTGACATTCACAGCGACCTAGCTAAAAAGATTAATAGCGAATTGAATCCAAAAATCCAATAAATATACGCAGAATGCAAGCAAATGAAGATAGACATTACAAAGGTTATCCAAAATGAGATAAAGCGACCTATGGGGGTATTTGCAGAGAAATCTAAGAAAATCGAATCTTAGATATTAAATCAGTAAAAAAAAGGAGACTTAACAAGAAATGCAGTTGAATTTCAGAAAGAAAAAGAAGCATGCCTTAAGGAAATTGCTCTCTTCGGGGAGGATTCGATTAAGTGTAAATCATTTCGAAAAATAGTTACATTAAATAGTTGATGTCTAACATAATACTGTTTTATTAATGATGTTTAGAATTATTGAAGTTCGTGAATTAAAGTACAGAATAAGAGACAAAGAGAAGTGTTAGGTTAAAGAAATGTCTTGAAGAGTTTGGATAATTGTAGATAAGTTAATTCGAAAAAGCATAAACGCTAAGCAAGAGAAGCGTAGAAAATTATAATAAAATGACTTTGGAACCGGATTTAACTGATTTAAATCGTCTCAGCTAGGACCTTAAGGGTGTTATTGGAATGACTTTAAAAAATGATGAGAACAATGCTCTTCTTAACAAAAATATTCCTATTCTTAAACTCAAGGGAAACAGTGGAGAAAGTACGAAATCACTTACTGAAGAGAAGCATATCATCGAGGAAGAAATGATGCAAAGTAGGATTAGAAAAAATAAAATTACATATGATGAAGAGCATTCAGCATAAATTCCATAAATCATCCTAGATTAGCTTGGAATATTCCATCCTTCCATTCCAGAAAATGAGTAATAACGAACGAGAGTTTACTTGTTTTTGTTGAAAGATTAATTATTTATTTGTGGTATTTTTATTGCAGTGAATTCTAGAAGAAATTCTAGATGGTACATTTCGGATATTTAATTGTTGCTTTGGGACGCATTTTCTAGCAGACAGAGAAAGCAAAAAGTGAAGAAAGAGGCTAGGAGGCAGAAATATTTGTGACGCACTTAAAAAACAAAATGAAAATCAGTATGAAGGAATATAAATTACTGCAGCATTACTTTGGTTAGAATAGTTAAAATATTCAAGAAAACAACGCACAACACAGCGATTTCCTGCAAATCATTATGTAGGAAATAGTAGAGGGTAGTAAAGCTACAAGTTTATCAAAAGAAGAGGAAGATTTTGTTATTAAATTTCTTCAACATATTTATGCTTTTGTTGGTATCAACTAGTATTGGTATAATATTCTTATCCCAAAGGCATTTTCTCTAGCACTTCCAAACCCCAAGATCGAATTAACTTACAGTAATAATTTTGAGTATATTGCAAAGATATTCTCATAAGATAAACCTGATTTATAAGAACTACTGAGATATGCTACGATTAATATTTTAATGGATCCAAAAATATCATTTCCACTGAATCTCTCACTTGTCTAGACAATGATTCAAACTCTCTTTGAGAATGGAGTACGAATGTTTTTTAACTTTTTTAGATTTCTAATAAAATTATTTTTT
>Ga0302271_10004086_pt1 | contig 11833 bp, 8 predicted proteins | sample III_Bog_N1_1_FD_198767 | JGI IMG/M metagenome (GOLD analysis project Ga0302271, IMG submission 198767) | Peat permafrost microbial communities from Stordalen Mire near Abisko, Sweden - III_Bog_N1_1 | ecosystem: Environmental > Terrestrial > Soil > Wetlands > Peat | place: Sweden: Abisko... | reverse complement strand
TGAAAAAGCAAAAAGAAAAAGGTAGAGGAATGTCGAGACACTCAAAGAACAACACATCTACAAGTGTGTTCACTTATCGAGAGCGTTAAATGATTAAGGATTATGGGACGTAGAAAGCTAGAATTGGACTTGATTCTTGCAAAAAATTTGATTGCTGCAGTTTATGCCTTCTTAAAGCTCAGAATCCGCATGCATGCAGTCAAGGACATATATTCTGTAAGTCATGCATTGTTGAGAATATGGTCGAATAAAAGAAGGAAATTGCAGCAAAAATGGAGAAATATCAGTAGATCCAGTTAAAAGAACAAAAAATTTAACAAAAAGAACTGCAAGACAAAGAACGCAATGAGATTAAGTAATTTGAATAGACTGAGAGTAATCGCATTCAAAGTACTGCTCAGACTATCGTTTAGAAGAACAAAAAGATCACTGGATTTATTAGTAAGAATGATATTTTCTTCTTGAAGAGAATCTTTGTTCTTTCTGCTATTTTGAGAGGAAAAATAATAATTTTCAAATATTTTTTTAACAAAATTAGATTGGCTTCCTGAGGAAAGAGAAGGGAAAGAATCATTCAAAGAACCAAAATAGCACTTGATATGTCCAGGAGATAAAAAAACTTAAATCAAAATGAAAAACATCTATCCTGTGAATATCAAGGAAATTGAAGGTTAAGCTGTATGCTATGCTTGCTCAACTGATTTGAACTTTCAAAAGATGATGTTTTCTCGTAAATGTGGACATTTATTTTGCAAAGTCTGCTTCGATAATGACATTGCTAAAACATTTCACTGCTCTGTTTGCATTAAAAAATGTGATAAGGAAGATTTCATAGGACTTTAAGAAACGCTAAGTTGTTATTCTTCACATAATTCTGTAGAAGCTGTCAAATATACAGCTAATTCAATGATCTGAGAAACATAAATAGCTAGATAGTCCATGAAATTTGCCTTTGAGTAATGATATTGAGTTAAACTCTTATCAAGGATACTGCAGCTTCGTGGAATTCTAAACAAAATAAAAAATCTTAAGAAAAATTGAAAAAAACACATAAAAAAGAAACAAAACTCATCAGTTTTCAATCAAGATTATTAATTTACTAACTTTTCTCATAGAAAAGGGGGAATTATGTCATGTTTTTATTATTTAACTGTGGTGAATAATTTTGTGTAAGTTTATTTTTGTGGTGGATATGATTGATTTATTCCAGCTATTTGAATTATTCCTAAATAAAAGCATATTGATAGAGCAATAATAGTTAATTTTATTTGATTTTTATTTAGTTAATGGATTTTATTTTATTTTGTAATATGATAATTAAGAAAATATTAAGATTAGTAACATTAAAGCATTATGAAAATAAAAGGGAATATCTTTTGCTTTGTTTTAAAATGGACAATAACAACCAAAATCTTATTCATTCAAAACAACAAAATGCAATAAAAAAATACTCTGTTTCTACTTACTTATGATTTTGATATCTATTCAATTAACAATCTCATCACTAGGTCAATATAAATAATTTTGATTAGGAGATAATACGATTTGAGAATGGAATTATTAAGGGGAAACTTGTGGTGGTTAAAATTTGTCTCAAAAAAAAAGCAAAACACACACACACACTCTACAATCGGGAATTTAATCTTGCATAAAATCTGTGCAAAATATTCCTTTGAGCAGACAGTAAAAGAAAAAATTAGTAAATCTCACAAAAGTACATCAAATACAACTTTGTTCTAGACGAAACAAAATATTTTCAACAACTATGTTCTAGATGTTCTGGAGATTTCTTCTGTGCTTGCATTTTTTTAGAATAACAAGTGCTACAACTCTACAGACAATTCTTCCAGTTGACTCATCCTCCTGGCAGGTATCAAACTGCATAAACGACTGCACGACCCAGTGTACTTCATCCTTGAGTATTTTTGGAGGGACTCTAGGAGCAGCTGATGGGTAACCTAACTTGATTCTAGAATTAGATTCTATCCCTGCTTTTTACCAGTTGTAAATAGATGTAACTGTGTATTTTTCGTAATCCTCAGCGCCAACCTTTTCGCCATCGAATAATTCAGCTCAATCAACATTAACTTCTAGCCCCTTAAACTTAAAATGTGATTAAGCTTCTTCAATTTCTTTAGCATATTCTCAGCAACTCTCAATTACAATAACTTCTAGCTTTTTTCTCCGATTTTCCATCAGCCTACAACCCACATATGTCCTTATTTATCTCTTTTTATTTCAAAATGTTTTAATTTTTCTTAGTATCTAATTTTCTTGTTGCTTTTTGCAGACGGGAACCTTTGGGTTTGATCTCTCTTCTGCTGTTGTATCGTATACTCCTTGTGCAAATAGTAAGTGTGGTTCTTGTTCAGATAGTACAGTTACAACATGCAAGACATGCAAAGGTAAATAAAACTCTTTCTCTTTTTATATGTGATAAGTTGTTTCTTATTATTTCAACTATTAATATGGTTCATATTGCTAAGATACATCCACGCAGGATAGCACATGTAATTGCAAAACACCAGGGTATTTTTGGAGTGAACTCGAACAAAATTGTCTTCCTTGTGACTATAAATGCAATGAATGCTAATACACTGCAGATAACTGTATTTCATGTGCCACTTTATTAACACCTAATTATCGCTCTGTAGATGACAAATGTGAATGTAAGCCTTTCTTCGTTGAAAATGATACTTCAAAATTATGTGAATGTCCCCCAAACGAGTATAGAACCATAGATACTTCGAATAACTGTGCCTGCGAGCCAAATTACTTCTCTCTTCGTGACATCCCAGTTTGTCTGCAGTGCGTAAAGCATTGCTTAGTTTGCGAATATATTTCTAGCAATTGTCTCGAATGCGATAATAATCGAGATATAGCTCTCAGCTGTGGATGTGCTTGCGGTTATCATGAATAATCCAACAACGTATGTGCAGTTGGAAATGGTTCTCTTGAAGTTAAATCTAATGGAACATGTGATTGTAAAGATGGATACTATCCTCAAGGTTCGGGGGAAGATTGCTTGAAGTGTCCTACAAAATGTACGACTTGCTCTAGTAGCACAACTTGTCTCTCTTGTCCTGAGAAAAGAGACCTTTCTTCTAACTGCTCGTGCATAAGTGGATACTTTGAAGATGGATCGAACTGCTCATGTAATAATTAATTATTTCCTTTTCAAAAATCCTTTAAAAGAATGAAATTCATTTATTTGTTCCTTTTCTTTAAAACAAGAATGCAGCAGCCAGTGTTTGGAGTGCTCAACTACCAAAGAAACATGCACAAAATGCAAAGGAAACAGGACAAACTTACCTCAGTGCACATGTCCAGATTAGAAATATGATTCAGGAGTCATGAATTGCTCGGATTGCCATTTTAGTTGTTTGCAATGCAACGGAAATGAATAAACCATGTGTTTATCATGCTCAAGCGATAGAGATTTATCACCCAACAACAAATGCATTTGTAAGCCTGTGAAATATGAGATATACTAAGAACATACTTGTGGGAGTTGCTCTGCATAATGCACAACCTGCGAAAATCATTCTAGTTTCTGTAAAGGTTGCTCTTTTTCTGGAGATATTCTCTCCAAAGATGGGTATTGCTTATGCGGATAGCCTTAATTCATGAATAGAATTCGACATTCGGATGGAAGTTGCAAAGAAAAGATGGAATTCTCTTGTGAGATATTCACAGAAATCGACGTTGTTACCAATGAGAACTTAGTAATAGCGAAATTTTCATAAAATCTTTCTGAAAACTTACCGAGTGATAAAATCAGAAATTTCTTAATATTCTCAGTTTAATCATCTTCTCAAGTTCTTTCAACTCAGAGGCTGCTGTCTTCAGAATAAATATATGTAATTTTCGATAGGATCGAATCAGATCAAATTGTCTTCAGAGTCAAAAGCTAATCAAGCTTCTCGTCTATGACAATATATGCGTAGATTAAAAACTCAGAATTTATAATCTCCTCAAATGGTGACACTCTCCCTTTATCCATCGTAAATAGCTCTCTATCTCTTCTCCTTGCTGAGCAGTACAACATCGATGGAAGTTAATTTGGACTATTTAAAGTATCGAATTCATTCGGCACAATAAACTCAATATTCTCTCTCTTCCAAATCTCCTAATATCTCTACATTTATCCAGTGCTCTTGCCCATCTACTAAGTAATTTACCTTGTCTAGATGTTTCCTGTTTAGCTCCCACCAAATCTCTACAACTACTGCTATTTCTTTTCTTCCATGTCATTAGAAATCAGCTAAAAATACGGAACCCTTAACCGCATTCAGCCTAACAAAGTGTATGGAAATACTATTGATACATTATCCCAATATACCAGTGTACCAAAGAATTTCCATGTACTCGGATTCACTTCCAATTTCTTCTCTAACGCCCTTGAAGTGATAGTCCTCATAGTTACTCTATATTTAATCCTTTCAGTTCTGTATCATCTTCACACAAATCCTTGGATGACGAGATATCAGTTCAAGATAAAAATAGCATTCTCTGTTGTGCACAATCTGCTGTCTTTCTATGTGGAAGGTACATTCTTTATTCTCGTGATATCTTTTTGGCTGAACCTTATTTATATTGATTTTCAAAATCCTATCAATGTATTTGGGTTCTTTTTCGGAGCGGCTACAATCATCGCATTGTATTACTTCTTCTACTATCAAATGTGTCTTCTCGAACTTTCCTCGAAGATCTTAGCGAACAGACACATGTCTAATATGCTGGTGATCTGTCATTGGTATTAGCGATTCTTTAAGTTTTTTAGGTATTTCAAGAAATGGCTCATTTTATCTCTCTTTGTGATCTTTAACTTTAATCCGATTCTTCAAATGTCGCTAATCATAGCTGTACTCATAGCAACCATGCTTATTAGCATTCGAGTTAGGCCATTTATCTATACTATTGACAATTTAACTCTCATAGGAAGTGATACATGTTAGGTACTCCTTGGAGTTAGCCTCCTTTTTATCGCATCTCTGCATAAAAAAATGTTCGAGGATGCTGAGGTCATCTCAAATAAAGACTTCACAAATTATTATATCCTTGGATGGTTTGCTGTTTGTTTTCTATTTTCTTTGACAGTTCTGCACATTACCTGCTTGATTCTTTCACTAACCAGGATAATTCGATTTATTTCAGCAAACAATAGTAACTAAATCGAGAGCAGATATGGTATTTATGCGTTCCAGAAGGAAAGCAATTCCATTTGTGAGAATGAGCCAGCTAAAAATAAGTTAGTCATCGAGCAAGCTGACTAGGCTTATCTAGAGAATCTCAAGAAGCAAGAAATAGAAGGAGCTATTAATTCGCACAAGAAGAAATTCTTTTAAGCGATGGTTTTGAATTAAGGCAATAAAATAAAGAACGATTACATTAGAGAAAATCCATCGATAGATCCAAATAGAATCGTTAAGAAAAGAGTAAGTAGCAATGCGAGCTAAAATAGTGAGAAATAAGGGAACAGTCATAGTTAAAATATCATTGAATTAGTTGATTTGAAATTGAATTCGGCTAATCAACAACCACAGAAAGAATCTAAAAATAATAATAATAATGAAATTGTGACTACATCGCCGACTGATGAAGGAAACAATATCTCAACGTTCGATATTGAAGGACTTTTAATTGAAAATCCTTTTTTAGGTGCAGAATCTGATCGAGGGAAAAGATAGACATCAGAATAGAATAATAATAGCTAAAATCTCCGCAGAACTAGCAAAGAGAATTCTCATAATAAAAACAGATCATCGCAAGAAGCACTTTTGAAAGATTAATATGAAGATTAACATGCGAATTAAAGTTTAGATTAGAAGTAAAATGAGGAACAATTAGAAGACATTTGCTAAGGAGTATTTAGCAATTCACAGATTCTGCTGAATAGAAAATATGATGATTCAGGATTAGAAGAAGATGCTAATGCAATAGCAAATTTAGATATTAACGAGTTCAAACCCCTCAAGGATTAAAATTTATTGGTGCAGAATGCTCTCCTACGCTCTTTGGAGGAGGGCTTTGGGCAAAATTATGTTGCTGCTATAATGCCTTAAGCAGAAGAACCCCCATAGAAATCTAATTCTCCGACAGATAGCTTGAATGCTTATTTAGATAAATGCAAGCAAGATCCTCCCAAATTAGAAACAGCTATTCTAAGTAAAGTTGCTGGGATGTCCAAATTAACGAAACTTGAAGCGATTCTTGAAATGTAAGAAGATTCCTGCTGCACCAAGGAGGACAATCTTGGCTGAACAATAATATTCAAGAGTCAAAGCAACAATGTCTCAGAGCTTTTAAAAATATTAGACACATTTATTAAATCTTTCTTACTTTTTGCTTATTCATTTTTTTTATTAGCAAATATTTCTTTTATTCAAATATTTTTAAACAACCCTCCACAAGCATGATTCCCTTCAATTTCTCAACAGGAATGAGCAGGAAACACACTAGATTATGGAATGCAAGACATTTATAAGATTATTAAAAATTCAAGAAATCAAAATTAAGTGTTATCAAATAAGAAGAAGAAATAAGAAAGCTGAGTTTCTGTATTGATTAAATTTATCTTCATTCTCAATCAGAGATATGTGAAGATCCGTCATTTCATTTCCACACCTCAGGGTGGAAATCAAATCTGCTGATGATGATGTCTATCACTAGACTTTATTTCCTTACAAATGACCCCAATTCATTTTAAAAAAACTCAATTTTCTTTATTCGATTACTCCCCCCTTTCCCCCCAAGATTGTTTCATGTGAAAATAGAGGAAAAAAGTAAAAAGATTATTCAAAAAATAAGAATTATAATATTATTAATAATCAAAAAAAGATTATTTTGTTCTAGACAAGACACACACATAGAGCTTTATTAAGGATTTAAAACAGAAAAAACAGTGGGATAGGTAGGTAACCAGATGAAAACTGAAAAACAAAAGAAAAAAATAATAAACCAGACAAATAATTCAAGATTGTAAGAAGAATCAAATCAATTTTGATTATTTCTCTTATCTTTTTCATTAATTCGTTGGTCGCGTTCAAGGTGAAATATCTTCAGAAATGATCCACTTAGTTATCCTTTGGCTGTGTTTTCTGAGCTACGTGCAGCTGGGTAAAATGGACAGCACTATCCCTCATCCAAAACCGCATCTGACTCTCACGTGCTTCCTTAAAATCTTAGCTAACATCCCTTTCAGTGTAGGTCTGCATGTATCATATTTTTAAAATGTCACAAAGCTAGTTCGAGATGTGCTCATTTTCTGTTACATTATTTCGTAATACTATCTATTTGAGTTCTCTCTTGTCTATCGCTTTGTTAACTTTGAGATCTTTGCTGCTTTTGTGTTGCCGCTGGTACTCGAAGGATGGATGCCTTCTCATCCGAACTATTTGTTTTATTTACTCAAATTCTACGCCCTTTACTTTCCTCTTTTCATTAACTAATTCTTTCTCCATGAAGGACGAGTCGTCTAGACAATCTTCTTGCTAGCGCTGATTGAAATACCTTCCATGGCACATAATCGATCAGACAAAGATATTCCTGAGGTTCTCTTAAACTCTTATGTATTCAAGGTAATTTAACTCCCTTATGATCGAGTTGCAATATTATAATGCGCTAAGAAAAGTATCCATGGAATTAATCAAATCGAGCTGGCAATTGCATACGTGAGGAGATCAAACTAGCAGAAAGCATTAATCATTATCAAGAGAACTGCTGTTAGTCCGAATACGTGCGATTTAAACTACAGTCCAAGTAGTGATCTCCTAATGACTTCTTGCTGCTCTGAGTTATCGATTTTCAATGCAAAAACTTTGCAATTGTTGAAAGTTCATAATCAACCCAGAGCGTTTAAGAGGCTTTAATTTGTATAAAATGATGTGTTTTTTGCGTCGCTGAATAAAATCAACAGCTCATAATGGCTTTTGACTGTTTCTGATGCTATCTTCAATAGAGCTTTCTCATAGCATCCAATTCATCTGGATTCTCCAATTGAATTATCTCGCTGCATCAAATACTCAACTCAATCAGGAAGAGTACAAAAATATCTCTACATATGCATACCATCTGATCGTCTCAACTGCTTAATAGTTGTTGATATTCATAGACAAGAGGAATCTGAGCAATTTACGACATCAACAACTAGAAGAAATTCACTTTCAACATCTGATACTCTTCAAGAATAAGAAAGACTGAAACTTGATAATAAAAGCGAAGATTTCTCTCCTTATTCTTAGAAACAACTCATAATCGAAAATCAAGACATCAAAGAGATTAATCCCAATTCTGACGTCTTCTCAGATGACTGTGACGTTGATCCATAAGCTGATTTTTTCTGGAGAGGATACATCCCAAAAGGTTTATTTAGGAGGTTTTTAATCAGTTCAGCCCCATGCGGAGATGAGGTTAATTTATTCTAGCATCTCAAAAAAGAGGGCACTACTTAAGACGATAAACTAGATGAAGGAGTGAAGGAATATCTCATCGATGGAAGTGCTATTAAAGATTTCTTTGTGTATTAGCACCTCTTGGTCATTTCATGCTCGGAGAATATTGTATTGTTTAACTTGAAACTTCGATGTGTGGTCAAGAAAATATCTACATTGAGCTTTGATATGCGAGTACGCTGGATTCGAGTGACGGAAGAACACACTTACTATCTCTTTTCAAATGAGATCAAAGCTTGGATGGCTAAATAGGATAACGAAACACACAAACTAGAGATTATGCAGTAGTATAATTTTAATGGCATTTAATCTGTACTTGAAAACACAGACAACTTGACGCTCACGATCATCTACAACTCAAACTATAATCAAAAGGTTGCAATAATTGACATATTTGGCACTTCTATTTCAATATGAAACCAGCCTGAAGATCACTGATAATTACATGGTAAAAATCCCCCCTCCCTCCTTCTCTTTCTTTTATTTTTTTGTGAAAATTTAATTCTTCCTTTCATATGCGTTGTCTGTGATTATTGTGGTTGACTCATTTAATTTAATTATTTTTATTTGTTTTCAATTACTTCTTTGGGTTTTAGGATTATCCATGATTCAGTTTTGTTTACTAAGAAAAGTTACTCTTGAAATTACCATTCAAATGAAATTGACATACCCAATGCAATGTAATAATAATCTCGTATTGATGTATTCAAAAGTTCATAATAAATGATAAAAACATCATTCAGTGTTGTTATTGAGACATTCAAGAAATTATTCAGAGCTATTTGTATTATTTTCTGAACAAAAATGTATTATTGTATTCTCTTATTAATGCATGGCTTATCTATTTTTTGTTGAAATGTCCATAAATTAATTCTGCATTTTTTAATAATAATTAGTGTAGTTCATAGTTACGCATTTAAATTCAGTTCAAAATGTATTTTTTCTTATTTTGATTTGAGATTAAAAAATGACATTATTATCATTTCAGTTTTCCCAAGTCTCTTTTCATCTGCAATTTATAAATTAAAGCCAACATTTTTTATCTATCTTAATGATCATAATATAAAACTGAAGTTCTTATGAATAATTATGAGATGTTTCAATTCTTCTCCCCAAAAAAAATAAGGAATGAGGCAAAAAAAACGGATTTTTAAAATATCAATCTATTGATTAATTGATCATTAATTATTATCTTTAAGTATTTGGCTGGCTATTTATCTCTAACAGAGCAAACAAGAGGGGGGAAGGGCTAATCAAATGATTGTTATTAACCACCTCACATTTTTGAGTATTGTCGAATTATTAAATTTAAAAAAATTAATCAAAGACAACAATCATTAAAAGGCGTGTAGTTAGCCATAAATTATCAAAGCACCAATCAAACCGAAGGATACTCAAACAAGAACACCAAAAGACAAAGATATTTCTAAAATGGGTACTTGCTGTATTAGAACAAAGGATAAAGATGAATCAACAGAAAAGAATCGAGAAGCAATTATCCAACATATTAGAGCACATTCCAATAAAATTGTAACTAAAGTTCCAGAATCTTCATCAGATGGAGAGTAGTCTCCATGTTAATGTGTCTCATTGGAAAGGACTCCAAGATCGCCTAGAGATAATAAGGAAAAGGATTAGAAAGCATAGTAACAGAAACCAATATAATTAGGAGATCTCAAAGCAATAAGGAAAGAAGCTTTAGGGAAGGCTTATCAGCAGATTGATAATGAAGATCAAAGTGATGTAAATGATTCATTTATATGTAAACAAATAATATTTTGAATATTGTCTTTTTGTTGTTTCTGTTTGCCAGTAAGTGCTTGAAGTTATTCATCCAAGAAGAGTACACTCCGATAGAGATCTCTAAGGATAATATGGTTAGATCGAAGAAATAAGTGGATTAGAAACAGAAATGGCTAGTCCATTAGTAGAAACAGATTCTAAGACTGAAAATAATAGAAGTTAATTATTAAGAGTTATCTCAGTTGAAGATGAAATTAATAAAAACGAAAGGATTTTACTGACTGGAAAACAAGGAGACAATATTACAAGAAAGGAAAGAAGCGAAAATGAGAAGGAAAAGTAAAACTAACTTGATCAGAAATAAGAATTAAACAAGGTAGATAATAGAGATAATTCTGCGAAGGAAGAATAAGATGAATTTTCGAAGTTATTAAGTGAACGATTACGATAAGATTTAATGCTCAATAACGAGCAATACCGAAGAAGCACTCGTGATGGTTCTTTAAATATTGGCAGTTCTCATTCTAGTGCTCATTCTTCCTAGCCTTCAAGTAAACCAGGATCTAGGCCTCTTTCTCCGAAAAAATACTAAGAAACTGGTTCTGACAATACAATTTCAATAGCATCTTTTCCACCTGTCTAATTAAGAAAGGATTCGTCGTTTTAAAGCAAGAAATAGGATGCACATGAGATTGATGAGACTGTTAGAAAATTTGAAAGGATGAAACTACTCAAATAATTCAGTTAAAATATGGTTGGACATATTTATATTCACTCTCCTATTAACACACCCACAGGGTTGGCTTCTTCTTCTTTTAGCGCTGCTCATACGTTCTCGTCTCAGGGAATACCAGGTTATCATACACCAAATGGCGCAGAATAAAATAGTTTAAGGAAATCTTGGGCAAATGCTTAGTCTGTTAATCCTCCATCAAAAATGATTAGTCTTAGGGGTAGTTTTCCTGCTCGTTATCCATCAGAGGAGATAGAGGATTTAGTTGTCCCAAACTCAATTTCTATCCCAGAACAAGTCTTTGAAGATGTCAAAAATAATCAAAATAATTAACATAAAATCATTTGAATATTTGTCTTTTCTTATTTCTGCAATATTAATATTAGTACATATTAAATCAATGTACTTTTATTTTGCAATACTTACTAACCTTTGTAGTTTAAAGTTAATTACTTTTCCCTTCCTCTCTGAGATCCTGAACCCAAGGAGTCTCTCTCTAGTCTCTCTAATCACACAACCTAATTTATATTTATTATCCAAATTCAAACCAAAATAACAGCAAAAGCTGATTATTTCTAGTAAAATTCTTCATCTTTTCTCTTCCCCATATATTTAATTTAATTTTGTTGGGATAACAAGATCAAAAATTACTACATCAGTATTCCAATTAAATTTTAATTTTTTGTGAAAGATAAAATCTGCTTTTAATTTGAAAGCAAGTCAACCATCTCTACATACGTTGAATTATTTCTGTCGAGTAAAGCCACCTTAAATATTACACACTCGACCTTGAGTAAATAAATGAGCATAAAAATATTGAATTATTAGTAAGACATATTCCAGAAAAAAATCTTAAATAATCTGCTTTTGAAATCAATAGAAACGAATTAACTCCCAATGAACA
>Ga0302271_10004085_pt1 | contig 11834 bp, 5 predicted proteins | sample III_Bog_N1_1_FD_198767 | JGI IMG/M metagenome (GOLD analysis project Ga0302271, IMG submission 198767) | Peat permafrost microbial communities from Stordalen Mire near Abisko, Sweden - III_Bog_N1_1 | ecosystem: Environmental > Terrestrial > Soil > Wetlands > Peat | place: Sweden: Abisko... | reverse complement strand
TAACTGGTCCGACGACCTTGAGGGCAAGCGGATATCCGGTTTTTTTTGCCACCGACAGTAACTCTTTTTTTGTAGAGACTACCTTTTCTTTCACAACAGGTATATGGGCAGCACAAAGAAGCCTTTGAATTATTGCAGGTTCGAGGTATCCATCAGGTGAATCGTCAATAATCTTCCTGACAAGAGGGACATCAATATTCTCAAGAAAAATCTTATCCTCCGCAGGCAATGGGGTATTGAAAATTCTGGTTAACGCGCGTCCAAGAACAACCTCGTCAGGAAAGTTTACATGTCCTTTATTGAGAAAATACGTTAATTCTTTTGAAGAACTTGTAACCGATGGCAGTATAGGATATAAGGGTTTATTACAGTTCATGATCTTATTATGAAGAAGATCATAGATTTCTGTCATATCATTAAGACCATTGCTTCCGAAGATAACGCTCATTCCATCAATCAATGGCAGTCTTTTGTCGACATATTCTATTACCCTATCCAGCTGGTCATTTGTTGCAGTTGCAATCATGTCGATAGGATTGACAGCTGATGCACCGGGATTCATCATTGAAAGTAATTTATCATAATGATTTCCGGTTATTTTTGGTATTTCCATTCCTCCTGCTGAAAGCGCATCGGTAAGCATTACGGCCGGTCCTCCGGCATGAGTTATAATAGCTATATTTTTGCCTTTGAGCTTTTTATGGAAAAAAACAGATGCAACGGTCGTCAGTTCTTCCCGCCCTGAACACCTTACTATACCTGCTTTACGGAACAATGCCTCCACAGCTGAATCTGATGACGCCATTGCACCGGTGTGCGATGAAGCTGCTCTGCTTCCGGCTTCTGTCGTGCCGGCTTTAATGGCAGCGATACTGCATCCTTTCCTGATAAGTGATGATGCATGATGAAGAAGTTTATCCGGATTACGGATACTCTCCACATATATAAGCTTTATCGCAGAGCTGATTCCTGCTTCATATGAGTCATCCCAGAACTCAAGTACTTCCTCAACGCCCGTCTGGGCGCTGTTTCCCACGGAATAAACACTTGAAAAGTTAAGTCCTTTTGGCATCGCCGACTCGAATATGAAAACAGCTGTGGCTCCTGATCCTGATACGAAATCACATCCCTTTTTATTTAGTTTTGGCACAGGTGATGTAAACACCCCCTGGTAAGACTGGGTGACCACTCCGATACAGTTTGGTCCTATCAGGCATCCTCCGGCACTATCAATGATTTCAACAATCTGCTTTTCAAGTTTCAGTCCTTCTTCTCCCGATTCACTGAATCCGGCCGATATGATGATAAATGCCTTTGTTTTTTTTTCTGTCACCAGTATTTCTACTGCCTTCAGACATAAGGGTGCGGAGATAGCCAGGATAGCAAGGTCGGTGTTGGGTATATCATTAAGATCCCTGTACGATTTAACACCCTGGATCTTATCCTGTTTAGGATTAACAACATACAGCTTGCCAGCATAATTGCCGTCAATTATATTTTTGAGAACCTTGCCTCCGGGTTTGAAAAGATCATCAGAACCTCCTACAACAACAATGCTGTCAGGATTTATAAGTTTTTCATTAATCATGGTCAAAAATAAAGATAAAGGAATGAATTATGAAATCCAATAATTCGAGCTGACAGAAAACTACAAACCTGCAAACCGCTTGAGAAAGCCGACATTATGTGCAACAACAAACAGATACTTTTCTGATATATAAAGACTTACAATCAATTGACGAACTTTTATTAGGTCAGCAAGATAATAATATTTATCAGATCACCAGATTTCAAAAGTCATATCAATCAGTTTCATAAAAAGACAGTACAGTTGATTTAAATGATTCGATCTTTAATCAATCACATTATTAGTCTTTACCGAAATGTCGAACTTAGAAATATTTCCAATTTTAGTTAAGAAGTGCCATAAAAAACTATTTTTGTGAGCAAGTCTAATTCCTCTTAAAATTTAATTAATCCTTTGCTCATGAAAAAAGTTGATACTATGCGTTTTTGGACGATAATTTTCCTGTTATCACTTTCGCTGATTGCCCGCAGCCAGTTCTCAGATATTGATACCGATGGACCAGGATATGGCGAGAATTGCACAACAATCATGGTTGGGAAACTTGCCTCAACGGATGGGTCTGTGATGACTTCGCACTCATGTGACGGAAACTACAGGACCTGGCTTGAAATATTTCCACATATGAAATATGAGAAAGGCATTATTCATTCAGTTTACGAAGGTATGCTTCACACGGAAGAGGCTTGGGACATGAGTAAGGTTATAAAAAAAGGTGAGATTCCTGAAGCAGATGAAACTTTCGCATTTTTAAATACTGCATATCCCTGCCTTAATGAGAAACAGCTGGCAATTGGAGAAACCACAATTTACGGACGACAGGAACTAATCAACCCTGATGGCATGTTCTTCATTGAAGAGCTCGAAAAAATTGCCCTTCAAAGATGTAAAACTGCCAGAGAAGCCATTGCCCTTGTTGGTAAACTTGCAGAGGAATTTGGATATGCCGACCTGGCAGAATGCATAACTTTTGCAGATCCAAAAGAAGTCTGGCAGCTTGAAATTGCAGGTTCCGGAAAGGGTAAACCGTCTGCCATTTGGTGTGCCGAGCGAATACCTGATGAAAATATAGGTGTGTGTGCAAACATTCCCAGAATCTCCACAATAGATTTTAAAAACAAGAATTATTTCATGTATAGTACTGATTTACAAGGTGTAGCTAAAAAACTTGGCTACTGGGATGGAAATGAACCTCTGAAATTCTGGAAAATCATCAATGGTAAAAAACCTTTCGCAATAAGAGAATTCTATATCTTAAGCACTCTTGCTCCTTCATTAAATCTCTCGTTTGATGCTGAAGAACTGCCATTTTCGGTTAAACCGGAAAAGAAACAGTCACCACGTGATATAATGAAATTTTTCAGGGAAACTTATGAAGGGACTCAGTGGGATATGACTAAAAACCTTATTGTAAAAGTAAAAGATAAAGACAAAGATGGAAATGAGGTCGAGAAACAGGTAAAGACTCCCGGAATTAGTAACTGGATGAATAATGACCTTCGTACATTGCTGAATGAGTTAAAACCCGGAACGGTTGAACGTCAGAGAACCATAGCCATCGCAGGTTGTTCTTACTCACATGTGATTCAATGTCGCGACTGGCTTCCTGACGAAGTAGGCGCTGTAGCCTGGTTCTCATTTGATAACCCGGGGGAAAGTCCGAGAATTCCTATTTTTTCAGGGGTCACAGCTCTGCCGGCATCTTTCAGTATCTGTGGTCAGGCGCGGTACCGAACTGATGCTGCAATCTGGTCATTTCGTGAAACTAACCGGCTGGCAACAGTAAACTGGTCAAAAGGCAGGGCTCTGATCGAACCATCAGTTCAGGAATTTGAGGATAAGGCTTTTGCTGAATTGCCGGCTTTAGAAAAAAGAGTTGCTGAATTAGTTAAAGATGGCAAGAATGATGAAGCTAAAAAATTTGTGACGGAATATACAAACAGTTTTGCCGGAGCTTCAATGAGCAGATGGCAGGAAATGAAAGTTACTCTCTGGGGAATGTTCGGCAGAGGCTTTTAGCTATCTTTACAGATCGAAAATTGATAGGATGGAGTACAAAATAAAAGATATACTTGAGCAGGATGTTTTCTCTAAGGAGGACATAATCCGTCTCCTTGAATCGCAGGGAGGGGATAGAACGCTTCTGTTTTCGAAATCTGCAGAGATAAAAGAAAAATACATAGGTAAGAAAGTATGGTTCAGGGGATTGATTGAATTCTCAAATATATGCAGTAAAGATTGTCTTTATTGCGGAATAAGGAAAGGCAACTCAAATCTTACAAGGTATAATCTGTCAGATGATGAGATATTAGCAGCTGCAAAATTTGCTTATGTCAACAGGTATGGTTCAATCGCACTTCAGTCAGGTGAGCTGGAAAGTCCGTTTGTAACTGACAGGATTGAAAACCTTCTTTATAAAATAAAGGAATTATCAAATGGAGAATTGGGAGTGACTTTATCTGTAGGAGAGCAGGAACCAGAAGTTTATAAGAAGTGGTTTGAGGCTGGTGCCCATAGATACCTGTTGCGTGTTGAGGCGACGAACCAGGCTCTTTACAACAAGATCCACCCGAATGATTCCAAACACAATTTTCAGCACCGGCTTGATTGTCTCAAAAGCCTTCAGGACGCAGGTTATCAGACTGGCACCGGGGTAATGATCGGTTTGCCATTTCAGACCATGGATGATCTTGCTGGAGATCTGTTGTTTATGAAAAACTTTAATATCGATATGTGTGGGATGGGGCCTTATATAGAGCACGCCGATACACCTCTTATTGACTATTCCGGACAGTTAATGCCACTTAAGGATAGATTTGATCTCACACTCAAAATGATTGCCATAATCAGGATAATGATGCATGATATAAACATAGTTGCCGCAACAGCACTCCAGGCTATTGATCCTATAGGAAGAGAGAAAGCAGTCAGGATCGGAGCAAATATCCTGATGCCAAACATTACCCCCGGGAAGTATCGCGACAGTTACAAACTTTATGATAACAAACCCTGCACAGATGATTCAGCTGAAGACTGCCAGAGCTGCCTGGAAGCCAGGGTCAGTCTTGCCGATTCTGAAGTCATTTATGGCGAATGGGGAGATTCAAAACACTACTCAGACAGAAGAAAATAGTAAATTATAAATTTTTAACCTCATTTCCATTGGTTTTGTTAAAAATTAGAGTAGGTTTGATCTCAGATTTAAAGCAATGGGAATAATAAAATTAAATATCGGTATTTACTATTATTATTATTATAGCTTACTGAAAATACGTAAGTCATGTAATATTTAAGTGTTGACATTTCACTTTTCAGAATATGAGGCTTACCGGAAAATGGTAAGCTTTTTTTTTATAACAATTTTAAACCTCGTATAATAACCATGGAAAAAACTCAGAAGAAAGGAACTGTAAAATTCTTCAATGGAAAACAGATCCCGCTTGAAATGCACAAAGTACGAATTGTACAATCACTGAAACTTGTTCCCATTGAACGACGTCTGGAGGCAATAAATGACGCCGGGTTTAACTCCTTCCTGCTGGGGACAAAAGATATTTTTCTGGACATGCTTACTGACAGCGGCACAAATGCAATGAGTGATGAACAACTCTCAAAAATGTTCGTTGCCGATGATGCCTATGCAGGCTCCCAAAGCTTTGTAAAGTTCCAGAAAAGCGTTGAAGTGGTGTTCGGTAAAAAACTGATACTCCCGGTTCATCAGGGACGAGCAGCTGAAAATATCATCTCTCAGACCTTTGTTAAAAAAGGATCTGTGATCCCTATGAATTATCATTTTACAACCACACTGGCTCACATTCAGCTCAATGGAGGTAAAGTAGTAGAACTTTACACGCCCGAGGCAATGAAAATTAAAAGTACTCATCCCTTCAAAGGCAATATTGATATTAACAGGCTCGACGAGCTGATAAAGAAAGAGGGAGTGGAAAATGTTCCATTTATCCGTATGGAAGCCTCAACCAATCTTATTGGCGGTCAGCCATTCTCGATGGCAAATCTGAAAGAGGTCAGAAGAATAGCTGATAAACATAAAGTAATTACAGTCCTTGATGCGAGTCTTATCGGAGAAAATGCATTCTTTATCAAAAAGCGTGAAGAGGAATATAAGGATAAATCGATCGGAGAAATTTTGAATGAAATGTGTGATCTTTCCGATATAGTTTATTTTTCAGGACGCAAGGTAAGTTCTTCACGTGGCGGCGCGATTTGTACCAATAGCAGAGATTTGTATAACAAGATGAAAGATCTGGTTCCGCTCTACGAAGGATTTCTGACTTATGGCGGAATTTCCATCAGGGAAATTGAGGCAATGACAGTCGGCTTATATGAAACACTTGAGGAAGATGTGGTTGGTCAATCCCCATCATTTATAAATTATGCAGCAATAGAACTCGACAAACTCGGGATACCGGTTATTATGCCGGGAGGAGCCCTCGGTTGCCATGTTGATGCAAAACAGTTTCTCTCGCATGTGCCCCAGTCAGAATATCCTGCCGGAGCTCTGGTGGCAGCATTCTATCTTATCTCGGGAGTAAGGGGAATGGAGCGTGGCACGATGAGTAGCATCCGTGATGAGCAGGGAAATGACATTCTGGCCGACCTTGAACTCATGAGGCTTGCCTTTCCACGCCGGGTATTTACCCTCTCTCAGGTTGAATATCTTATTGACCGCCTGAACTGGCTTTATCACAACAGGGAACTGGTTGGTGGAATTAAGTTTTATGAAGAACCTCCCGTACTGAGATTTTTTACCGGAAGATGTAAGCCGGTAAGCAACTGGCCTGAAATACTTGTTGCAAAATTCAGAGCTGATTTTGGAGATAGTCTCTAATCTGATATTTTAATAATATTTAACAGAATCAGCTATTTTCTTAAATATAAATCCTTTAACCGCAAAGAGCGCAAAGATTTATCGCTAAGTACGCAAAGTGTAAAATAACAATTCTTCAACTTTGTGTACTTTGCATTCTTTCCCACCGGGGGTGGGTTTTGCGTACTTTGCGGTTTTTTATATAATAACAAATACAATGAAGAGAAGAAATCTATTCTGTTTCCTGATCATCCTAACTACATCCTTGCTAACAGTAGCACAGAATTTACCATCGCCAAAACAGCACTTCGGATTTGCGATTGGTGATAATTACAAGCTTGCAACTTATTCGCAGACTGAGGCATATTTTAAAAAGATTGCATCAGTTTCCGACAGGGTCAGTCTTGTTAATATGGGGACAACTGAAGAAGGCCGGACACAGTACATGATGATAGTATCTTCTCCTGAAAACATAAAGAACTTAACCCATTATAAGGAAATCTCTCAAAAGCTCGCCCGTGCAGAAAATATATCTGAAGAAGCAGCTTTGAATCTGGCTATGGAAGGAAAAGCTGTAGTCTGGATTGATGGTGGTCTTCATGCAACGGAAACCGTAGGAACACATCAGCTTATTGAAACACTTTGGCAGCTTGTCAGCCGGAACGACCCGGAAACTATCAATATCCTCAATAATGTTATAATCCTGCTTGTTCATGCAAATCCCGACGGACAGGAACTGGTGTCAAACTGGTACATGAGTAATCCCGACACTCTGAAGAGATCATATTCTCAATTACCCAGGCTTTATCAGAAATATGTAGGACATGATAACAACAGGGATTTCTTCATGATGAACATGAAAGAAACACAGAACATCAGCAGGCAGTTGTATATTGAGTGGATGCCTCAGATCATTTATAATCATCACCAGGCTGGACCTGCAGGGTCGGTAGTAGCGGGACCACCATATAGGGATCCGTTTAATTATTTATTCAATCCACTGGTTGTAACAGGAATAGACGCAGTAGGTGCAGCCATGATAAGCAGACTGAATAGTGAAGGCAAACCGGGATATACGGAACGTGGCGGCTCTTCATTCTCGACCTGGTATAACGGAGGTCTGAGAACTACCACATATTTCCATAATATGATCGGGCTCCTCACTGAAATAATAGGTAATCCTACCCCCTCTGCTATTCCACTTGTACCTTCCCGGCTTCTTCCAAGCGGGAATACACCCTATCCTGTAATGCCTCAAAAGTGGTTCTTTAAAAAATCAATAGACTATTCATTGTCGTTAAATTATGCCGTTCTCGATTATGCTGCCCGTAACCGTGAACATCTTCTATATAATATATATCTGATGGGCAGGAGTTCAATAGAAGCCGGGAATGAGGATCACTGGACATTGACTCCAAAAAAGATTAATGCAATCAATAGTGAATATGAAAAAGATCAGAAAAGCAGGAAGAAAGCTGATTCCACAATTAATCAGAACCGAGGAAACCAGGGCATACTTCCGTTAAAATATTATGATGTCTTGTTTAAAGATCCGGGCCAACGCGATCCCCGCGGATATATTATACCATCAGACCAACCTGACTTTCCAACAGCCGTTAAATTTGTAAATGCCCTGCTGCAGGCAGGAATTGGTGTATTAAAAGCTGAAACAGAATTTAAAGTTGATGGGATTAGTTATCCTGAAGGATCTTATATAATTAAAACCAATCAGTCATTCCGTCCGCATGTATTGGATATGTTTGAACCCCAGGATTATCCTAATGATTTCTTATATCCTGGCGGCCCTCCCGTGCCACCCTACGACATTACGGGATGGACACCTGCGTATACTATGGGTTTCAAATTCACCAGACTGCTTAACGCCTTTGATGGTCCATTTAAACAAGTCGTATATGGAGAAATTCAGGACCCTAAAGGTAATATTGCCTCAGCGCCCCGGGTTGCAGGATATATTTTGGATTCAAGGTGTAATAACTCATTTATTGCAGTAAATGAGCTAATCCAATCCGGAATTCCCATTTACAGAATAGAAAAACTATCAGCTGATATTAAGAATGTTGGTCTGGGTTCATTTTATATTCCGGCTAATCCGAAAGTGAAAAACATTCTTGGAAAAGCCGCAGATAATCTTGATCTTCATGTTGTGACGGCAAGTAAAACTCCCGGCAATCTTTCGGATAAAGTTTCTCCATTACGGGTGGCTTTATGGGATATGTACGGCGGATCAATTTCGTCGGGGTGGTTAAGGTGGACTATGGAACAGTTTAAATTCCCTTTTAAAACAATCTATTCCAAAGAGATAAATGCAGGAGACCTGAAGAAGAAATATGATATAATAATCTTTGTGAGTGGCGCTATACCGGCATATGGTTCAAAAGATCAATCTTCCCCAAGGGATACAACAAAACAAAGTGATATTCCTGTCGAATTCCGGTCACATTGGGGAAAGATAAGTGCGGATACATCCATAACAGCAATTAAAAAGTTTCTGGAATCAGGGGGGTCTGTAGTAACCATTGGCAAGAGCGCCAACCTGGCCTATCATTTAAAATTACCTGTGAGTGATCAAATTGTGGAAATGAATAAGGGAAAACTGACCTCTCTGCCAACAGAAAAATTTTATATACCAGGCAGTGTACTAAGGGTCAGAATTGATTCTGCCCAATCATTCTGCTGGGGAATGGGATCTGAAGCAGATGTCATTTTTGATTCAAGTCCTGTCTTCAGAATATCACCTGAGGCAATCAGCAGCTTGAAAATAAAGCCCATTGCATGGTTCGATACTGACCAGCCATTGAGAAGCGGTTGGGCCTGGGGGCAGCAATACCTAAAGGATGGCGTAGCTGCTTTTGTATCAACTGTCGGTACGGGCAAACTATATGTATTCGGACCTGAAATACTTTTCAGAGGTCAAACTAGCAGTACTTTCAGATTATTATTTAACGAATTCTATTCCGGTTATTGATTATCTAAAGTTTAATTATTAAACCTATGTATCTTATTATCGACTAATTTACAATAACTTACATTGTCAATTAAATATTTTTGAAGTTCATTTTCCAAAATCAGTTTTTATTGTTATTTTTGTAACACTACATTTCTGAGAAGCGGTAACTACTATTTCAAAGTATGTAGCGAACAATTAATCGAACATCCAATCCAGAAGAAATCTGATGGAAAAGAGAATTGGGACAATTACGATTTTAATTAAAGGGAATACTTCAGTTCCTGCTGTGAATTCTTTACTATCCGAATACAGCAGTATCATAATGGCCCGCCAGGGGCTACCTCTTCATAATCGGAATATCAGTGTAATTTCTCTTGTCATCGAAGGTACTACCGAGATAATCAGTGCTCTTACCGGAAAGATTGGTCGTTTAAAGGATGTGGAAGTGAAATCAATTCTTACCAAATACAAGGAGGAGCGACATAATGAACAAGAGCGAACGTAACAAAGTATTCATTGACAGGGACAAATTATACTCACTCATAGAGGGAAAGACTCCCAGTGAGAGTCAGACTAATACAATTCTTAACAAAGCACTTAAGCTAAAAGGCTTAAATCTCGAAGACGTAGCAACATTACTGCGTGTTGAGGATCCGGATGCTATCCATAAAATAATGGATACAGCGCATGCTGTTAAAGAGGAGATATATGGCAGACGGCTTGTGATATTCGCCCCGATTTATACAGGTAACGCCTGCATAAATAATTGTACCTACTGCTCGTTCAGATCCGACAATAAGTCAATGAAACGAAAAGTTCTGACAATGGATGAGATAGCACAGGAAACAAGTTCTCTTCTTAAGGAAGGCCATAAAAGGGTACTTCTTATATGTGGAGAAAGCAAGCGAAACGATACCGACTACATGGTGGAGGCAATCAGGACAACTTATGCTGTAAAGGAGCATGGAGGAAGAGACTACATACGACGTATTAATGTCGAGCTTGCTCCGATGGAAGTTGAAGACTTTGCGAAACTAAAAGCTGAAAAAATCGGGACCTATGTATGTTTCCAGGAAACATATGATCCGTTGTTATATAATGATTTTCATCCTGCAGACACTAAAAAAGGTGATTATGAATATCGTCTGACCGTAATGGACAGGGCGATGGAAGGCGGTATAAATGATATAGGCATAGGAGCGCTTCTTGGATTAATTGATTATCGTTTTGAAGTTCTAGCAATGATGGAACATGCAAGCCATCTCGAAAGGGCTTTTGGCTGCGGACCACATACAGTAAGTGTTCCAAGGATTGAGTACGCTGAAGGTGCGCCTCATTCAGAAAATATACCATCAAAAGTCAGTGACAACGATTTCAAGAAAATAGTTGCGATTATTAGGATTGCTTTGCCATATACAGGTATCATACTAAGTACCCGCGAGAATGATGTCATGCGCAATGAGTTATGTGATTACGGTATAAGTCAGGTTTCTGCCGGATCGAGAACCAACCCAGGATCTTATTCACATGAGGAGGAACATACAGGAAGCCAGTTTACTCTTGGTGATCACCGTACACTCGATCAGGTAATCTCTTCTATGGCCGATGGTGGTTATATACCTTCATTTTGTACAGGATGTTACCGTAAGGGACGTGTAGGTCAGGATTTTATGGACCTGGCCAAACCCGGATTGATCAAGGAGTATTGCATGCCTAATGCGCTTTTCACATTTAAGGAATATCTGGAGGACTTTGCATCTCCCGAAACAATGGCAAAGGGATTTGCGCTAATTAATAAGCTTGTGGGAGAGGTTGAAAATAAATCTCTGAAAACGAAAATATCAGGAAACCTGATATCGATCAAAGAGGGTCAAAGAGACATCTATTTTTAATGGACGTCAGTAAATCAGGTCAGATATCTCTTCGCTGGCCTGATTTATTTTGGATACAGACCTTAAGTCCGATAAATCTACTGCACCATGTATCTTTTTATGAAAGGACAGTGTAATACTGCTATCAGTGATGAAATCAGGTTCATCGAAGATATAAACAAGTACCTCAGAACCTAAATCTTTACCACGGTTAATGATTGCCATTCCTTTAAAACCAGTAGATCCTGCTTCAGCTGAGACTGCATATATACCAGATGCGGGAAGTATTTTGCTTTCCTCGGTCAATGTAATCTTAAACATAGAAGGAAGACCGGGTAAATTTTCAGTTTGCCACCTTACAGGTTTACCTTTTATGATATAATAATGGTCGAGGTATGCATTAGCCCTCTGAATGTATCCTTCACTGATTGCTTCCCTGATTCTTGTTGAACTAACTGTCTCGTGATATACTTCCTGTTCCGGGATCTCTTCAGCTTCAAAATGATATTTTTCCTGCCACTCCCACAGCTGTTTGTAATCACCTTCCTTGTTGAAACCGAAATGGTGATTAAATCCCACAAC
>Ga0302271_10004084_pt1 | contig 11834 bp, 13 predicted proteins | sample III_Bog_N1_1_FD_198767 | JGI IMG/M metagenome (GOLD analysis project Ga0302271, IMG submission 198767) | Peat permafrost microbial communities from Stordalen Mire near Abisko, Sweden - III_Bog_N1_1 | ecosystem: Environmental > Terrestrial > Soil > Wetlands > Peat | place: Sweden: Abisko... | reverse complement strand
GTCGAGTTGGCCCAGTAGTCACACGTGGTCGACCATGAGCGATTGCGATTCAATGAGTGCAAAATCTGCTTTCACGCGATTTGCTAAGATGCACACGACACTAAGGACGGAAGACTTTCGATCAGACTGATTTTGAGCAAATTTTCTTTTCAGAGCAGCGAAAATCCGCGCCCTGGCGCAGCGAGAGGCTCGACCCCCCGGGGAGGAACCGGGCCGTTCGCCCACAGCCGCGACGTGCGGGCTTGACACAAGTCGCCTCGGGTGCGTGTACGAGCGAAGGAAATGCGGGCACGTTGAGGCCTTTGTGTGCCAACGTGCGAAGAGGCTGAGTCAATAATCATTAGCGACCTCGCACGATTCCAAAGCGTACTCAAGATCGTCCCAATCAGTGATCGATTCGAGAGCATCACTACGTCCCCAATCAAGACTCTTGTTCCCATGGTGCTGTAAGAGAAAACGGTCCCAGCTCCCTGCTTCAGGTGGGCACTTGACTACTTGATGCGTTCTGATTTCATGACGCAAGAACGAAGACCAAGTGGTCAGTAGATACGAAGCAAAACTATAACCCTTCTCGGGGTCATAGCACTCAAGCGCCTTGCGTACTGCAAGGTAAGACAACTGTATTACATCCTCACCATCAATGTATCCCCAGAAATGCTTCTTCCAGTATGCATGAAGAATATTCAGGTAGCCAAGCCAGATTTGCTTCGCTGTTCGCAGGCTTCCAAGGTATGTACACGCAAGCCTATGAGTCCCCTTGGCTTTCATGGTCTCAAACGCTTTCGCTGTCACTCCATTGTGCAGCGCAGTGGCTCTGCAACCTTGTTCGCCAAGAAGAGAATATGCCCCCAAGGCATCCTGAGAATATTGCAAGGCAAGTAACTGTAGTCCTGATTTACCAAGTTGCTTGTATAAGTTTAGACCTTGCAGAAGAAGTCTTGAGGATGCTTTATCTAAACCCTTGTTTGAAAATGATCCCATCAAACGTACCGCGTGTAAAAAGAATGAGCCCAGGATATCCCTGTAGGTTATGAGGATTGATGGTTCAGATCTGTGAGTAAGGAATGGCGATTGCTTCCAAGCGAGGAAACGACTCTAGCTCGTAATCAAGGATCAACATCAGGTCGGTTAGGAAATCACCTTGACCAGCCTTAAATGATTTGAGTTCTTGCTTTACTATTCTGAAAATCAACAGAGCCAGTACATGATCTGTGACAGGGTTACCTTGTTGGATCACGTATTTGAATACGATGTGCTCCACATTTCTCTTACTGCGTTTGTTAGCTGTGTGATAGAGTTGAGCGAGTAGGTTTAACTCGTCGTTCTTTGACATGGTCATAGGAAAACCTCCGAGGTTCATAACCCTTGGAGGTTTTTATTAGAAGATTATCCAGGAAGAACAAAACAATCTTCAGGGTGCATTCAATGATACGAGTATCAAGGTTCTTTGTGATTCATTGAACTTGATGCTTCCGGAATTCTTGCTTTCTCATTTTTGATTTAGGGCAAGCCCTTCTCTAATCATGCAGGTGAATTCTTGATCATACCAGGGTTCCTTGTATTCTTCATTTTCTTCCTGTGCGAAACTCTCCCTTCTTCCAGAGCACTGGCTGTTTCCGAGCGAAGCTCGGACTAAAAGAAATAAGCCAGGGGCGAAGTAGAAGTTCAATGAAATGTTCCAAGAGAGAATCCCTAAATGCCCTTTTTTGCAAAATTTCAGAAGCCCCTTCTAATACAGATTCTATTTGAAGTTCAACTCAAGAATTCTATTAGCATTTCTACTACGCCTTTCAGCTATTTCTTTCCTTAGACGCTTCAAACAGCCATTCAACCCTTCTTTCCTTTTTTGGAGGTGAGGAACCTTTTAAAGCTCCTAGCATGTTGGCTCTATGGGTTTTATGATTACCCTGTTGCTTAGTATCGTCACTATCCACAGCCCTGCAAAGTGCATCTTGTGACTTACGGTCTTGCTGACGTCCACGATAGATTGCACGTTCAACAATGCTGCGACGTTGCAGCTCCTCCACCCAAGCAAGCTGCTTTGGCTCCATTCTCTCAATTTGGACTTCAAGCGCACTCATGCAATAGGGCTCATCATCCCGTTCGCACTCTCTATCTTCATAATCTTTCGTTAGTGCTCTAACATCCCGGACAAGCTTGATCTGCCGTTTTAACTCGTCTTCGCAGCATTCTAAGATCTGATCACAGCACCAGTCATGGTCTTTGTTGAAAGCCTCATGAACCTGTCTATGCTCCTCTTCCTGGGTGATTTCATCATACTGGCAGGGTAGACCAAGGACATTACGGAGATTAAAATAAGGAGCCTTTGAGCCCAGAGCCTTCACTAACGATTGGATCTTGGCAGACTTGATGTGATCCTTCTCCTTCTGCGATGTCACAAGATAAATGTGCAACAACATTGATCCAGCTGTTCCACTCCATTGCCGCATCCAATATTCTGCTGCCTTCAGTAACTGAAGTTGCCTCTCTGACCTCAGGAGTCCCTTTTGGTCTTCAGATCTTATGTGTAGATACCTTTTGTAATCGGAAACGATCTTCTTCAACGAAGGGCGCTCTTCGGGATAAAGCATCTGCTCAAACATCTTCACCCTCGATATCGTCGAATTCGGTGGATCCGATTTCCATTGTGGGGATGAGGGCAAGTTCTGAATCAGCAGTGATCAATGCAATATCCACTACGCCACCCAAAAATTTCCTCTGACCTTCGGTCATCTGCGAAACAAAAAATGGTCCTGGATTATTGTCCCCGCTCTCTGCCTTTAGAATCGTAGCCTTTTTCTTGTCATCTGCGTTTAGAACAGTCAGCAAGTCCTTCTGTAATAGCGCTTCAACAATACCTTTGCGGTGTTTTATATCGAAGGGATCGAGCCCTAGTGCTGCACAAAGTGTTGTCCATTTTGGATCCTTTGGACTGTGAGTTAAACTCAATATGTACAGCTTTGTTGGAGAACCCTCCTTCGTGAGCAATAGCCGAATTCCGTACCCCTTGGATTGCTCCCACCTCAAAATATTACGGACGTAAAACAATGTCTTTGTTGCAAAGACATCACGAACAAATACTCCTTGAGACAATCTCATCGCCATGCTGTACCCTCATTTTTATGCGTTTATGATGCTATGACTGGCATCAAGAAATGGCAAAGGGAAAGACAACTTCGCCTTTCCCCCACCATCTCCACCCAACACATACGCAGCGTTGAAAACTTTTTTTAGAAATCTTTCATGTAACTGTTATTTCGCCCCACCCTCTCGGGTATATGATCTATAACGGGGCCAAACACCAACAACCCGAACAAGCCACCTCAAGCATCCTCACACGGTGCACGGGGTGAGCTTTGCTTTAAAAACGAAACAGCCTGTGACAAAGGAAATAAGATGAATAAGAGTCCACTCCATCTCACTCACACTGAAATCATCAATCTTCTTGAATCACCCGTGGGAGAATACATTCGCGCAAATGGCGATCTACTTCGCCTTCGGTATAAAGAAGCACCCGAGGAAATTTATGTGTTAGAGCTCAGCGTGACTCATGATGGTGTTTGTAGCTCAGCTGATGCTGAAAGTATGGGGCGTTTGAAGGTTCAAATCAGTTACATAACCCCCTCGTTAACATTTACAACCACCAATATTATCGAGGAAAACCATGAACACGTATAAGACGAATAAGAAGTCATTGTTCATCGGAAAACCGGTTTGACCATTAGGTCAGACTGGCAAGAGCAAAGATATCACAACCGCAGTGTAATGATGATTCCCGAATGTGGCTCGTTATTAGCTGCAAGATAAAGGATTCAGTATGTTTCAAGAAATCAGTGTCGGCAAAGCATTCCCAGGTGTCAGCCAGTACTCCAGTTATGTGCGTCATGGCGGAGGACTAATGGATCTAGATGAGGAAGGTGGATTGCATCTCACTAACTTCATTCCCAACCCAAATATCTTGGAGATGAAAGCTATAGAAATGGGAATCAAGAATTACGGCATTGTTCCTAGTCCAGCAGCATTCTGTTGCTGGACCTATGGGAATACTCCGCTTGGCTTTGAGACAAACCTACAGTTTGCACTTTATGAAGACTTGAGGATGGAACGGTTTCTTGAATCAGACTCAAATGTGATCAGGAGGGTCACCATCGATGGTTCAGGAACCGTAATCTCTCTGGGAATGATGGGGCTTGACTTGAAATTTATCAGAGCCCTGAAGGAAGCCCTTTTGGTTCAAAAAGATTTCGCAAGAAATCATTCGTTGAGGGATATAAAAGCATGGCATTATGATAATTGCATGGACATAGAGTCTTGGGGAACAACTTCGCAAATTCTGGCCAGATCAATGACCTTCCGTATGAACAATCGTGCATCCATTCACTCGTTATATGATCTGTCAAAGATTCATTAAAAGATGAAGTGTAAAAGAGGCTTTCTTCCTCGTTAATTTGGTGAGCTAGACGTAGCAAAGCCTGATCACGCGCTGTGGCAGGTAAAAACAAAAAAACGCAAAGTCCACTTATGCACCGAATGTTGCACGGGGTGAGCTTTGGCAAAATAATCATTTGCCCATAGGGCAGGAGTATTACATGACCTCGTCAAGAAAATCTCATGACACAACTTCCGTTGCATTTGGAAGTCAAATAAAAATCCATGATCAAATCACTCAAGTGTATTTCCAGGCTATTTCCCAAGCGATTCACAAAGCCCAACTTAAACCACCCAAAGGGCTTGTGCAATTTGCTGTAAGGGATCTCGTAGAACGGTCGTCATCGTTCTTTGAAATTCCAACGCAGCTTGTTACAGCAGGTTGTTTTCAGAATTTTTTCATTGAAAGAGAATTTGATCACGAACGTGATTTTCAGCTGCTTGTGTATAAGAAAAAAGAGCAACTTGCTTCGATTACTTACTCATCACAAAAGCAAGATCTCTTAGGTCATAAGTGGGCAGCATTGTACTTCTGCGAAAGCTTTGATGAATTGAATGGGGAATGCTTTTATGGGGAAGCAACGACACTACTTAAAAAAGTAAAGAGTCATGATTTGCCGAAGCTTTTACAAAGTGGCGAAATGTTAAAAAAGGTTGTCTCCGATTTCATTGAAACGAAACGTTGGACACGTTGCTACTTGTAGCATCAAAGTGGACACCACGCTCATAATCTATTAGCAACCCATGACTTCTCCAGCCCAACTCTCAACACAAGCCATTGCTTCGGCCGCACAGGCCGAAGGTGGCGTTGCTGTTGGGCTTGCCTTAGATGATGCGACCTTGGGTAAACTGGCCAAGCTGGTTGCAGAAGAACTCGCAGCAAAGGTTCAGCCACCACCACCAATTCTTACAACTGCTGCACTTGCATCAATGATGGGAGTTACGGAAGGCTGCGTTCGCACATGGGTTGAGGATGGCAGAATCTCACCATGCAAGATGGGCGGCAAGAATTCCTTCTTCCTACTCGATGACGTTATTGAAGAGCTGCGCAGAAACAAGATTTGCAATCCAAGAAAGCCCACACAGCATGAACGAATCTTGGCTAGGCTAAACAGATAACATTATTTCTTCTTCTGCCTTTCAATGATGCTAGTCAAGTCTGGGTAAATGTAGCGTTGCGTCATGCGTGATCCAGGTGCATGTCCCATCACCAGTCCGATCTCTCTGTCACTATAACCCTCGCGTCCAAGCCTTGTTCCAAGGCTATGCTTTGCCTTGTAAAACGATCTGCCATTCTTTGGAATCTCCGAATCCTTGAGCCATTTGTCAAAACACTGTCCAAGCATTCTTGGCGTTGGTAAGCAAAACACATTCGCTGTGATATCTTGGCCGTATTGTTTCCATTGTTGCATGATGATAGCTTTACACTCTGATGAAGCCATTACAGCCTTACCGATTCGCTTTGTCTTGTGCTGCGAGAACTCGGCAACGTCACGGACTTTGTATTTTCCTTTCACGAGTTCGCCAACCTCATGAAATTTCATCTGCTGCAAGTCCACAGGTCTGACTCCAGTGAGACTCACAAAGAAGAATGCAGCCTTCGCATCCATAGATTTTTCGCTGATCTCTGTTTTCTTCAATCGATCAAGCTCATCATCGGTAAAGTAAAGAACAGGCTTCTCAACCATCTTGTAAGTCATGTTGACCGCAGGAGATTTATCGATGTAATCCATCTTCAAGCACCAACCAAAGAACATGCGAGTACGCCTGACAATATCGAAGCGTGAAGTCTCGTTATAATCTTTACCATCACTGTATGTGAGGCGTGACACAAACGTCTTGAACTGCTCGCATTCGGCGCGAGTGACATCTCTAAGATCCTTGTCATTCTTCCAAGCTGGAAAAACTCTGAACGCACGAACCGCCATGTTGAAGTGCGTTCCTGTTTCTCTTGGGAACTGCTTGATCCATTCATCGCCACGGGTAATGATTCCATTGCTGCTGGACAAAATGGATTCCTTCGCCCGTTGTTTCTTGCGGTCAAGCTGTGCTATCTGCAACTTTGGTTTCTTTGCAAGTTCCGAAATAGTGTCCTTTGCGTCTCTGAGGGCCTTGCGCCAATCGTTGCCTTCAGTAAATGATATACCCAGCTGCGGTCGAAGCCTTTGTCCATCAATCGTATATTGACAGCCTAGGTAAATAATTCCGTCTTTCTCTACGAATTTCATCTTGATTTTTGATGTATTATTGAACGCCTTTATTTCGTCGCGGAAGTCTCTCATGGCTTGCCCTGTATAGGTTTGTAGCGGTTTTCAGCACACTGGCAAACTAGAATTTATTGGCAAAATTGGTTTGCCAATAATGCGCTTACACAAGGCTATACAAGACTACACAAGTGCGCAATTTCCCGAAATATCGGCAGTTGTTTTGGGGTCATTGGGGTAAAAACGTCCCTTCAAGGGTCGTCGCGGTCACACCAACAAAAAAAATGAGTTCACTCTGAAACAAGCGAACCCATTGATACCAAAGCCGCGAAGGCATGTGTCGATTGCTTAATCCTTAAAACGAACAACCTTAGAACCAGCAACCACTTCACCGCATGCAATGACTGTTTCGCCCTTGGCTTCAAGGTGTTTGCGGACTTCTGCTTCAAGGCTTGGATCGATGAACACCAACATGCCAATACCCATGTTGAAGGTGCTGTACATCTCGTCTTTTTCGACCTTGCCGGCTTCTTGAATGAGCTGGAAAATCTTTGGCGGAGTCCATGCTTTGCGATCAATCACTACATCTACACCAGCGGGCAATACGCGAGGAATGTTGCCCTGGAATCCCGAACCAGTAATGTGAACGAGGCCTTGAATTTTCTTGGCTTCGATCAATTCAATGAGGCTGTGCTGATAGGATCTATGGGGCTTCGCGAGCGCTTCGCCCACGGTGCCCTCAAGCCCTGCAACCTTGGAATCGAGCTGGTAACCACCGACTTCGAGCAAGGCCTTACGCGCCAAAGAATATCCGTTGGTATGCAAGCCTGTGGAAGGGATTCCGAGGATCTTTGTGCCTGACTTAATCTGCTTGCCATCAATGATATTTTCACGCTCGACCACGCCTACGATGGTGCCCGAAATATCGTATTCACCTTCATGGTAAAAGCCTGGCATCTCAGCGGTTTCACCACCGATCAACACGCATCCGTTCTCGCGGCAAGCCTTAGCCATGCCTTCAACGACTTGTTCGAGCACGCCTTCTTGCAGGCGACCCGTTGCTAAATAGTCCAAGAAGAACAAGGGACGCGCGCCTTGCACCAAAATATCATCGCAGCAATGGTTCACAATATCTTGGCCTGGCAAGCCATGGCTCTTAAGGCCAAAATGCACCTTGAGCTTAGTTCCCACGCCGTCTACAGACGAGACGAGCACGGGGTCTTTCATCTTCAAATGCTGAATCGAAAAGAGGCCGCCGAAGTTGCCAATATCGCCCAGCACGCCTGCATTGAACGTGGTTCGCACGGACTTTTTGACACCGACCATCGCCTTGTCGGCACGTTCTAGGGATACACCCGCATCTTCGTAGTTCACAATAACCTCTTTTGTTGGTGACAGAAATTTAGAAATTGCTTTTGAAGGGATCGAACCCCCGAGCCTCACGCTCAAATTCTTACATTCGCTGCTATGAAACGACTGTTTTGCCTTTTAATACTCGCCACGGCTCCGATCTTTGCACAATCTTTAGGGCCAGATTACAATTTGGGCCGGATCACCGGTGGCCCGGAAGGCCTGCACGAGTTGTCTGCAGATAACTCACATGATCTGCGGTCTGTGGGCGATATCTCGGATTTCCGTTTTGGAAAAGCTGATATTTATCAGATTGATATTCTTGGCGCAATCTACGGGATATCAAATCCATCGCAAAGTCAATTTGGTATTGCCCCCACTCAGATTACAACCAACATTGCAGCAGCCGATGGCAACCGCGTCAACGTTTCTTTAGCATCCAACACCCTCGCCTATTACAACACCGATGGCTCAAGCAAAATGGGCTTCAAAGCGCCTTTTATCGCCAACCTGTACGCTGAATTTTCAGAACAATATCTCACCAAAAATGGGCACATCGATGTTCGCCCCGATCAATTTGGAATCGCGTTTTTGCGCGGCCCAATTCTTGAGCGTGGAGAATACAGCCATAGCCTCTACGCAACCCTCGACCAAAAAGATGTTACAGACTACAACACAAAATATTGGAACTTCGGATATTCTCCACGCTTCGGCTTGGCAAAATGCTTGCAGATCGGTGGTGCGTACAAAGTCACACTAAACAACACGGACCTCACGAACCGCGAAGCCAGTGCCAACTTAGAGTTTCGCCTTTCTCACTTTTGGCTCGCTGGTACTGTTGTGAGTACGAACAACAATATGGGCGATATTTGGAATGCACACAAAGCTTCGGCAAACTTTGATGCGGGTTTATTGCTAGGACACCGAGGATTATCGTTCACCGATGTTCGCGGCAACTGGGATCATTTCTTTAATCCCTTCCTTGGATTTGGACAAGCACTGATCACCAGCAAAGGTTCGCTTCCTCTCGCATCAGAGAACCACAGTTTAAACAATGCGAGCTCAATCCAAGCTGGTCTTCTTCCCTTTGCTACAGTAGGCGTCACAGGCGCATACGCACAACCTAGCCATAGCGATTCCGCGTCAAGCTTTGCCACATCAGTGCAAATTAATCTTACCAACATTCACCCACGTGCAGATGGGCCTAGGGATGTTGATGCCCTCGAATATCGTTGGGGCTACTTGCCTCGCCCCGGTGAATTTGAAATTCAATTCTCTGCACCTCTTCCTTTCAACAAAGGTCCAGTACCCTCGATCACCAGCAATAGCGCGTTTATACTCAGCAACGAGCTATTTCAGTCTTTCGCCGGCATTCAAGCCTTCGCAAGCCCCATTCAGCCTAACATTGCTTACCCCAATGGAACAACAATTGATGAGAGTTCTCTCACACAGATTTGGCGAGTTCAGGGTCGGATTGGTTTAGTTGGGCGCTCGTTTGTGGATCTGGAATATGCGTATGTTCAAGGTCACCTCTATGAAACAACACCGGAAACAAATGTTCACAGCGCACAAGCGGTTTGCGCAAAGCTCGGTATCGCAACCAAGCCTGCAATTATTGAAGCTGGATTATTCGTAGTAGATGGGAATCAAACGATCGATTCAACAACCCAAGCGAGTTACTCCCACTTAGGTCCGTTCTTTGTGCGTGCAATTCACAAATTCTAAGCAGTAACTCTTAGAAAGATTCGCGCACGGGTAAATGCAGCTCGACCTTGAGTCCTGGGCTTACGTTTAAAAGCTCGACGCGAATATTTTGCAACTCGCTGAACTTTCGCACCAAGGAAAGTCCAATGCCCGCACCGCTTGTCCTGCGGGTCATTTCATTTTCCACGCGATAAAATTCCTGGAACACGCGATCCTTCTCTGCATTGGGAATACCAGGACCAAAATCGCGAACAAACATCCACATTGCATTTTGTTTCACACGTAGTCCAATCTGAATCTTTTTAGGTTCGCAACCCTTCGCAAACTTGAATGCATTCTCAAGTACATTCATGAGCATTTGAAAGGTTGCATCAATGTCCATGTAAACTTCGGTATCGCAAGGGTCAATTAGAGCTTCAAGCGTAAAGCCAGCTCGCTCAATGGTTGGCGTGTATTTGGTAATAAATTCTTCTAAGAATCTCTGCGGATTGGTTAACTGCAAATGCACCGGCCAGCGATGGCGCTCTAGGTTTGAAATGTTCAACACATTCTGAATCAAGCGGGTTAAGCGCTCTGTTTCACTCGCGATCATGTTGTAATAATGCTGGCGCTTTTCTTCTTTTACCACCCAATGATTTTGCAACATTTCGGCATACATGCGAATTGCGGTGAGCGGGGTTTTCAATTCATGACTCACTGCAGAAATAAAGTCCTGGCGTTTGGCGCTTACTCGCATCTGCGTCGCCGTAATCTTGTATACACCATACAAGCCGCCCGCTAGCACAAACACCATCACAAATCCGAGCAGAATAATTACACCACCACCAGGAGGGCGTGCATCTTGATTTCGATACACAGCAAATTCCATATCTTGTAATGGGAATTGCAGCGGTGAAAAATACAGCATTTCGCCACTCGAAGCGGGTGCGCCAAAAGCAGCCAACAGCGTATCAGTCTTACGGAAATCTAGGCGTAGCGTTTTCTCTTCGGGAGAAAATTGCAATTCTTTATACACCTTGTTATTGAGATAGTCCGCTAAGTTGACAATGAAGCCTTGCGTAAAACGTTGATCGGAACGCCATACGTTGCGAAAGAAGATGATGTAATTGTGATCGAAGCGCGCTTGAAAGGGCTCAATTTCTACATCGAAAGAACCGTCTGCAGCATCGGGTTCAGGGGTGATCGAATCATGCGAAGTCTTATGTCGCACTTGGGCTCGCTCCGATTCCACATCGAATACGATCGCTTCTTTTTGCGACGGTGTTTCTACGCGTTTTTGGAATGGCCGCCCTTTTGCAAGCACCTCATTTACCGAAAGATCTTTGCCATTGTCTTTGAGCGAGTCTCCGGCAAGCGTGTAAACATAAGGGTATGCAGTCACTCGCCTATGTGAAAGACCATTTTGAAATTTCAATTCTTCAAGCACAGCCTTAATGCTGTCGCGCACATCTTCGCGCTCTTTTCTGTTCTGCACCGGAATTTTGTCGAGCAAGCCATCGGGTAAAACCGGCGTATGAACACTGCCATCGGGCTCCATCTGAAAATAGCCAACAATGCCCGAGTAATGACTGTGCACAGGGAAATGCGCAAGATCTGAAAGCGTTACGCCCTCACCACCAATCATGGGCACGGCACGAATAAAACGATACTCGGAATAGCTGCGTTTTTCTTCGATCGCCAAGTCGTCATAGATGCGCTGATTGAGCATCTGTAAAATCAAAAAAGAACGTTCCTTTTGCCCAAAGGTCGCTTCTGCGCTCAGATGTTCCCACGAACGGTACAACAGATAAATGGTCGGAAGTAAAATGACCAAAAAGATGAGCGAAAGAACAAGCCTAAATCGCGCCATATTCAATAGACCTTACGATCGAAAATATGTTGCAGAGAATGCATTTAGCAACGCATGGAGATTGCCAACGGCAATGACCCGCCAGCATTCCAACCCGAGACGCGCTCCCGCACTACTCTCAATTTTCAATTTTCAACTCTCAACTTTTAATTGCCTCAGTCATGCCCATTCATCGAGCGCAGTTGATAGCCTTCACCACGTAGGGTCAGCAAAATGCGAGGGCGTGAAGAATCTTCTTCGATTTTTTTGCGCAATTTGGTGATGTGAATATCTACGGTACGTGTATCCACAGACTCCGC
>Ga0302271_10004083_pt1 | contig 11834 bp, 6 predicted proteins | sample III_Bog_N1_1_FD_198767 | JGI IMG/M metagenome (GOLD analysis project Ga0302271, IMG submission 198767) | Peat permafrost microbial communities from Stordalen Mire near Abisko, Sweden - III_Bog_N1_1 | ecosystem: Environmental > Terrestrial > Soil > Wetlands > Peat | place: Sweden: Abisko... | reverse complement strand
GAAAAGAATTTACAAACTTGAGGATTATTAAAGGGATTTTCTGTTTTTTGTTGAGATGCACAGGCAAGAAGGGATTTATCCCTGTGAATTTATCAGCAAAGCGTCGATACTTCTCCATATTCGAATGTCTGTCAGTGAATTAATCAAACTATCAAAAAAAATTATTACTTTTTAAAAAGATTTTTTTTTTCTTCACCTCCCCAATAAATTACAAATTAAAACCAGAAAGAACAACAAACTTCATGAGCTTTAGAAATCAAATAGCTTGACTGGAAACAGGGTGAAGTAGCAAACAAGACACAGCTAAAATTTGAATTTGATTATTGCTGTTATTGGGATTCTGTTTAAAAAATTAATCCTAACTTTTTTTATTCATTTTTTACATAATTAAATGGACTAAATTATTCAGCTGTGACTTTTTCTTTTTCTTAATGCAATCTAACAAAAGCATTTCGTAGTATGAGAGTGTGAAGCAATAGTAGGAATACCCTGTTGGGGAAGAAGACAAAAATGGAAAGTGGAAAAAAAATCAAAGAAAAAAGTAAAAGTTGTTTGGAATGAAAAAAAACTAGTGGGAAGAGAGAAAGAGAAAGATCAAGAGACAGAGAGACAGTAATAAAGAACAAAGCTTTTCGTTTTGTTTAAGCAATTCGATTATGCTCTGTTTCTTGGGTGAAGGAAATTAAGGAAAAGATAAGTTTTTGTGCGCTGTATGAGCTTGCAATCCAAGAAGAAAATTGAAGCCAAAGCAGCTGCAATTATTTAAGAGCATCCTCCTGATGAGCACATCGAGAATAGACCTGCAAAGAGCATGACATTCAATGCAGCACCTGATCTTCGACACAACGAGCATGCATGGGTGCTAACTCCGCATAACCTTAATGACATTATTCATTTAGAAAAAGGATCAGATTATGCTAGTAGAAATGTAATACATCGATAAGGCTAACCAGTGAATAACAAATAACTTGATAAAATGAATTTCTTCAGCCCAAGGACAGATGATAATAGTAATTTATTAGCAGATGGAGCTTAGAATTTCAGAGATAATCCTTCCGAATTTAATAAATATTCAGATAACTTTGAGACCAAATAGCTAGAATCATCATCATCAGGGTAAATGCCAAAACTAAGATAAATGCCTCGAAACCCTCATGCATATGAACCGTCTTCCTTGCGAGAAAGTTTCGAAGGTTTAAATCAAATATTTCAAAATTCTAACTCAGTCTAAGTGTCTTAGGTAGGTAACAATGAGTTACTCGGGAACTTCAATCAAGGAGGTAGATTATTGAATGGAACTGAAGGTGCTCTTCTAAGTGGAAAGCTTAATATCACCAGCAGTAAACACGATTAAGCTGCGAATAAAGATAAAGAATAGATTCAATTACTTGCCGACACTATCAATCTTCCGCTCAGCAGCTAGTCTCCTCCGAATTCTTATATTAATTAGCCTAGTCATTCTAAGATCAGTTTAATACAACTACCTAACAGTGTATCCACAACCTAGCCAAGATAGCCATAGAACTCTAGAACAGGCATTATTATAAGCAGTGGAAGTGGATCGAATTAGCCAATCAATAAAAATATTACCAGTTCTTAACCAACCAAACCTCCTTCTGTACGTCCTCAAGTAGGCATGTCTCTTCATATTCATCGCTTGTCTCATTCTCCAGAATATCTCAATTATCAAAAGAAGAAGATCTTCGGAATACTCCTAGTGAGTGTCCTCGGAGGAGTCATGCAGATGATGAATAGAGGAACAATGGAGTCAAACAATATGTTTATTATATTTTCGGTATCGAGTGTGTTTCTGTAGATCCTTTGCTTGACACCAATAATCCTGCGACTGCAATAGATATCAGCTGGTTTACTTTGTTCGTAAAGTACATTAGGTTCACTAACTGCGCTCATTGTGGCTTAGTTAATCAGAACTCTTGTATTCACGAGTAATTATCTGAGTGACAAAAAATAAGTGAGCTCGATTGAAGCTGTATTCGAGGTCTACTTAATTATGCAACTCTCCCATTAAACTCTTCGAGCATTTCCAATTTTCAGAGGCAAAGAAAAAATATCACTTTTTCATGCAGTTATCGCAGTTGCTGCTACAATTAGCTTACTAATCGATAAGCAGACAGATATTCACTCAATTGAGCTGGCTCTTTGCATTATTTTATTCTCCTTTGTTCTAACTAGACTTTTCCTATTTCACGAGCTTCCATTCAGCATATGCAAGCTGTATAACGCACACCATGAGCAGTATTCGGAAATGAAAAAGAGTTATTTCTCCTTCATGGCATCTGATAGTTCGTAATTAGGTTTAGCAGGTGCTTCCCCTCCTATTTTAGTTAATAAAAACTAATCTTCAAATGAAAAACCACATGATTCAAATGAAATATGGCGACTACGAAATCGCAAGTATCGAAGTAAGGGAGAAGTCGATGAGCTGGAAAGCAAATATGATGCGAAGAAAATGCTATCACAGACAACAGTTTTCGTATTTCTGAATTCCAAACTCTCTCCAACGTATTTCTCGCCCAAAATGAAACAAGAAATAGGGTCATTGTTTCTGACTTAAGAAACACCTAAATCTACATTAGTTCCAGGTAGTAATAACAAAATTCCTAATTCAGACAAGAATAGTAATAATGCTAGTCATTTAAATAAATCAAGTCAAATAAACAATAAGATAGACGAAAACAACGTTTCATAAAGAGATCTTCCCGACCAAATAAACAATAATAATAACAATAATTAAATAGCCAATCCGTCTAGAATTCGATTAGAATAAAATAATAATCCTGGACATTAAAAATCTCCTTCTTCTTTACCTCTTGAGACAAATTAAAATAGTACCCAGGGATATTTCTAAGTCCTTATGGAGAATATTGTCTTAGAGAGAGTTGATAATCAAACTCTCCATTGCTGGGAAACTCTCAAGAAGAATGTCTAAAATCTCCAACAAGACAGACAAATGCAGGGTACTTACAATCAGTTTAGATTTCCTATTTCAATCCCAAATCTGGGGGATTTCAGTCCAGGACTGACTGGAGGGATTCCAAAATATTTGCCATAACTTCAAGAAGCTGTTCAAATCACATCTACAATCAGTAATCAGCCACTCCACTTGAGTCAATTCAACCCAGCTCAACAAAACATTACTTACAAGGATTTAATAACAGCAAGAAATTCTTTTCTTCTTGCACCAAAAGCATCTGCTTCAGGCTTGACATAAAATAACATAGGCTACTCTTCTCGCATCGGTCTCAAATCCAAAAACCTAATGTACAAATTAATTCTTTTTTTGCTCCTCCTTTATTTTCTCATAATTCTTTATAAAAATACAAATAGGGTATCCCTCAAAGATTTCTTGGAAAAGGTATCTGGCAACCCTGGAATCTTTGGAAAATTTGGGATTGGAAAACCGATCACGATTGCTTCTTTTTAGCTTCAGGGAGAGGCGGAAAATAAATTTTAGCTCTAGAAATATTAAATTAAAATATATCCTCAGTGGAGACACAGTGAAATCGATGTTGGTGGGCCAAACTCCCTCAATAATTCAGTGCAATCGATGGTGACATTAACAACATCAAAGAAGTACAATTTATAAGGTGAGAGTGTTTCCAAATTGAGAATTTATTTAAGCTAATTCCTTTTTAATTTCTCATAGAAAACGAGCATGAACACGATACTTCCAGTGAGAGACCACTTTAATTCTTGATTGTATTTGAGGAAGTCAAAGCGCGCGAAGAAATCGTTGCAAAGACGTAGTTCTATAAATTTTTGAAGAGTATTTTCCGCTGTTTCAACAACGATCTTAGCAGAAGTCTTGCAAACATCTTAGGGACTTCGCAAGCAGGTGCATTAAACAAAAATGTTGAAGAGAGATTCAAGGAATAGTTTATTAGACCAATTTTGCTATCATGCAAAATAATTAAATATATTCTTCACAATCTCAGAGACTTTAATGACATTGTGGGAGAGCGATTCCATCTCTAAATAAGAGAAACATCGGTTCCAAAAATGGCTGAAGATTCAGTGATGCTATTCAAAGCGACCAGTGATAAAAAAATTAGCTTCAAAGTAGTTATCGATTAAGATGTACCTATGGTTGTTTTGACTGATTAAAGACGTCTTGTTCAGATTATCCTTACTCTCTTATCGAATGCTCATAAACACACAGCTGCAGGCTCATTGACTTTCCGTATTTTCCATCCAAAATTAGGAGAAATTACATAAAAAACTCGTTTGAGGTTTTAAGTGGAAGATACAGGTGAAGGCATGGAAAACAGCGTGCAAGAAAGGTTGTCGAAGCTGTTTATTTCAGGAATTGGATATCAAGATTTCAAAGCAATCGCAGCCTTTGGTTTTAATCTATTTATATGCAATATTTTAGCAAAGAAGCTCTTTTATCCAGATTATTAGTTTCAATTTCATGAAACTCGAGATAACCGAGAATTCTAATCTGATACACTTGCAGATCCAAGTGGAATTAAGTTCTCATCTAATTTTGGATAAGGTAGCACGTTCTATTTTGATATTAAGCTTATTGAAGAGCGCAAAAATGACAAAATGATGGACTCTATCTTTAACTACATTGGTAGAGATTAAGCTACTCCACTGGATTTATCCACAACAAACACAAAGAACTACCGCCATTTTGTGTAGAATTCGGTGCCTTTGCATGCTAATAATTTATCATAAAATGTTGGTCCAACTGAAAATTTCTTTCCTCCCTCGCTTATTTTTGCTCCTCACCAGTAAGCCACCTTGCAACCACATGCAAACCATGATGGGACAGACATTGCAGATGAAGAGAGTAAGATAATAAAAATAATAAAATACAGCTATTTATGTGAATTATTATTGTTTTTCAATAGTTGAGAATGGAAAAGAGAAATATGATTCCCGTGTGATGACATTCCAAGTTTAGCCGAAGGGTCTTCACAGTGATTATAAATTCTTAAAATGTGACTGCAAAAACGTTCTGATAATAGATAAAGTGTAAAGTAATCTCGATTCTATGGAAATGTATCTCAAGAATTTCCATTTACTGGCACATAAATGCCGCAGTATACAAGAGGCAGTTGCGCTTTAAACAGAAAAAAGCTAGAATAAATGCGCGATATGCAATTAAGAAACATTCATGTGCATTTTCGCGAGAGTAGACGAATTCTACAGATAAAATGAAATAACTTTTGTAAAAGAATTCGAGGATTTCACTAATAGTCCTCTTTGCAAAGATTCCATTCTCGTAGTGATAGCAAACAGTGAGTCTCCTTCTTTAAAATGGCTTGATTCTCTAAAAATAGATGATTTTTTGAGCACTACTTTCGATAACATTGAGTTATAAAATCTCATCGACAAATGGAAGCTACTTCCTCTATTCTCAGATTCTTATATTAACTAATAAATTTCAATTTCAAAAATTACCTCAAGCAGCTAGCGGTGATCCTTCCAAAAAAGATAAGAAAGTCTTATTGGTTGAATTAATCGTTCAAGTGATCACCATAAAACAATCCAGAGAAAATGAAAATGAGCATTATTCTTAAAAAATAAACAATAATAATGAGCACCACCTCTATGATAATGCATTAAAATTAAAAATTCTAGATATTAAGCATTTTATTGCAATAATTCTTAATAATATTAGAATTATGCTGATATTTTTCTTTGATGTTTGTTCGGAGATCATTTAAATATCTTTTATATTTTAGTTTTATGAGACGAATTAAGATTAAGGTAATAATCTTTTTGAATAGTATTTGTAATCGAGAAATCCTGAAGAAGGAAGATAGAAGGAGGGATATGATAACACGAGAATTAACTAAGATACTTAGATTTTTTTCATGTGTATTTTTATTAGAAATAAAAAATTTGAGAGGTTGGCTAAAAAATATCTATTAAAACAACCAGATAAAATCATAATGAATGACAGCTATTTAAAGCATATTTTATTCTAGTTATTAGATCATTTGAAGGGGGGAAACTTAAAAATGTTTGGGGTTATTGGATAGTGCAGATCAATAAGCTAAACAATGAATTCCCAGCCGCAATTTTTTGATTTTCAATAACTCTGAATAAGTTCTTTCATAGTTTTATGCAGACAAAAGAAGGAAAGAAGTAACTAAGGGTGCTAGTGGAAAAATAATAATTCTTGGAATAAAAAGGTGCAAAACACAGCAATTTACTAACAAATTACTTTTTTAGGATAATTATCTGACAAAAAAGCAATCAAGGGTAGGTAGTAGCGCTGACATAGTTGAACTGTTAGACTGTCTTAATTTGACTTTTAAATATCTATTGTGTTTTTAAAATATACCTTTCATCAAAGCAGGTGGTTTAGTTTGAAAGATGTCAAGTGAGTTTGAATTATGTGTAGACATCTTGATGAGAAAAACCAATAAGACTTCAGCAAGAGACTAATAGACATTGGCTGATTTTCTTACAAGAGTCTAGACTTTCTGTGGTATGTGCTCGAAAGAGGAGCTAAATGAACGCTTAGTGGATATTGCAAAATATCTGGAGTTTGAAGAAGTTGAGGAAGGAAATGCGATATTTCACAAAGGTGAAGATAGTCTATATTTTTATGTTATCTTATAAGGAAGTGTGTCTGTGTTCATGCCGAAGTCTGCAAAAGATATTGATTTGGAAGAACGATGGAGAAAGCAGCTAGATAGATTAACTGCAGAATATGGAGACATTGGATCTTCTGGAGCTAAAAGCGGAGGATTAGGGATTTCCACCAGTAAATCTTCAATTGTGAATTAAATCAATTAAGGAAAGAAGATCTTGAGATTTCTGCGATGCCAAGAGGATGAGGAATTACTGAAATCTAACAATGGGTTAAGGTATTTTAGAGATGATATTTGCACGTTCAAGAAAATTTAAAAACTTGGAGAAAATGAAAGTTTCGGAGAATCCATACTTTCTTCTTCAGAGCAGTAAAGAACAGCAACATTGATTGCAAGTGATGGAGTGCCTTTCTTTTGGACTTCTTAGAGAAAAGAATCCGAAAATGAAGGTGAAAATCCCAGTGTAGAAACAGCAGAAGGGTAAGAAAATAAAGGTAAAAAAGTTGTACTTCTCGCAAAAGTGACGAAGTGGAATTTTTTGAAAGTCTTTTAATACGAGTTAGATAAACGCTCCTTTATTCGAAAGTGTTTACTCAGCAATTACAAAAATGATCTCAGCGATAAGGTACTTGATACTCTAACTTTTTAATTTAAAGAAGAGCATTTCGAGAAGGGAGCACATATTGTCAAATAGATTGAAAGTGGGACTGCATTTTCAGATCAGAAAATGGAAAGTAATTCTAACAAAGAAGATCTCAAAAGAAAAACAGGGCTTAATGTATAGGAGAGTAATTCTGAGAGTGAAGATGATGAATCTGGTGGTTCACCGCTCAGTCGACAAAAGAGAAAACAAAGAAAATAATAATTAGAGAAAAAACGAGGAAGTATGGCAGGAGATTAGTTATCAAGATAACAACCTAATTCTGAGACGGAATATTTATATCTTCTCTACAAAGGATCGATAGAAGTTAGATAGAGAATCGTTACAAATTCATCGAAGAGTTAAGTCAAAAATATTGATTCCCATATTCTTAGATAGCAAGTTGTAGCGCATGCCAACAAAATAGATGTACCCTTAGCGCATCTTACAGAAAGTGAATTCTTCGGACATGAAAATTGGTTCAAAGAAGATCCTGATAAAATTTTCAATAACTATGAAGGCGATTATTCATCCGATCAAGCATTCAAAGATAAACTTCTTCAAATCAAAAAAGATTTCTCGATTGTAGTCAGAGAAACAGACACTGTTGTATTTAAGATTTCAAGGAAATTTTTATCTGAAGAATAAAACCGACTTCTTCTGTATTCTCTCATTTAGCATGGAAAATAAAGACATAATCGATATATGCAGATATGCAAGGACATAGCTGATAAAACAGATGATACGTTCTAAAAGTAGCTGAAAAAGCAAATCGAATTTTTAACGCAAGAAAAAAATTCAAAACTTGTCTCTCAAGGGACGATTTAAGCACCAACAATAATCATCCCTACTTCGTAAGTTGGAGCTAATGCCGATCTACCATTCTCAGGTTCTTCATTTTCTCCGAAAAAAACAATGAATGATATTTAGTTGTCGCCTAAAAACAAACTTCGGAGTGAAACAGATGAAAATAATATTGATAATTCTCCAACTTGTAAAATCAAACTGAAAAATGAATTTGATACTTTTCGAAAGCGGTTTGAAGGGACTTATAATTTTACAGCTACATAGCCAATATTACCAAGCCCAGAGTATGCAGAGATATAGTTTTAATAAATGTAGCTTTAGTAGCTAAAACGATAGTCCACAATTTCACCTGCAAAGTCTCGGAGAGATAACAGTGAGTCCCCTTAAAAAAGAAGCTTAGCTGATTTGACAATGTCACCTAAAAAAAGATCGAATGAGGGGAGTGCTTCACCTTCGAGAACAGCTTACGATGGGAGTATGTCTTTCTCAAAAAGATTTTCCCAAGAAGAATGCACATCTCCACTTAAACTTCGTTCTTAATCTCCATCTAAAAAAAGCTTAATTTTAGGATAAAACTATGGAAATCAAGATGGAAGTGTGTCCCCAACAAGGATTGGAGATGGATATTCAACAGAACGTGTATCTCTTGGGTAAATCCCTGAATACTTTGAAGGATCTGAGAAAAACATAGATTCTTCTTCGAATTTCCCTTTAGTCTCTTTGAATCATATTCAACCTTCAAAAGGAAATGAACTTGTAAATGAAAACCCTATTGAAGGTGGATTCACTGCTGCCTGCAATAATAGCTCACCCAAGAAACAATTGGTTATACGAACATTGTAACGACATTCAAGTATGCCCAATTCAGAGGAGTTAGATATCGTCAAAAGAAACGGTCCATCTTTACATAAACAAGAAAGTTGCCTTAACCTTGAAGGGTCTCCTCATGCCAGCAGTCCTTCAAGAAAATCAAATTAGTTCCAAGAGTGGAAGGCTCAGTAACACTCTCAATAAATGACTTAATCAGAAAATAATAATTTCATGCTCCCAAGTGTGAGTTCTTTTTTTCATGAGCCATTTAGTGAAACTAGGAAAAAAATAGCTTTGCAAGTAGCTAAATCAAAGATGGGAGGGATGACTGCGAGTCTTAGGGTAGTTTCGAATGAATCAACAACACCTGCGAGATTTGCTTGGCCTGAACCAGCAGAAGTAAATGAGTTTTCACCGAAAAGGAAAACAGATATATCCTAAGGAAAATCTTTCAGCGAATAAACGCCAGTGTTTACGAAAACAGTCTCTGTTATGAATGATAATGGCTAGTCTCTTCCTTCTGAGCAGTCATTTGAGACACCTCTAGCAGCAATTTAGACTAATGATCAACATAACGAAAACTAACCAAAGTAATAATCTACCATTTCAAAACTCAATTAGCTTTCTATTAAACTAACCAAATCTAAACTCACTTAGTAGCAGTCTATGACCTATGAGAAGAACATTCCACTCCTTATCAAATCGCTTCTCTAAAAAAAGGACTCTACAGTCCGCACAGGAACTCCAGTTGCAGCAAAAGATAACTAGGAAATAATACCTAACAAATCAAAATTATCTGCATCTTCTTCGTAACCTACTTTAATCAGTCTGCAAAATGCTTTTAATCTTTCAAAAGAACCTGATGATTTCTCAGCTAATAAACACTAAAACATAACCCCTACAACAAAGAATGTAGTTGTGTTTTCTAAACCGAATGTTTCAACTCCAAATAAAAACACACCAGTTGTTCCTACTCTAAATTTAAATACTCCACCTATTGGATTGGAAGCTACTCCTGAGAATTTAAAGGTAGCAGCATTTAGAGCACCTTAGCATTCTCATGGCAGATCACTTATTAATCTCAATAAGGTATAACATGACTTGAATGAATCAGCATCTATTTTCATGTTTCCCACTTCACAATAATCTCAAAAATCATAAAAGCTGTTAACTAAATCTTAACATTCCTTGTTTGATACTCATCCTTCTGTGCCGTAATAGCCTTAATTTTCAAATTTATCTGAAGAATCTTAGCCATATAATTTATCTTCAGTTCAATCTTCTAATCCAGCTCATAACCATCCTTAACCTACTCTACTATCTTAATCCTCATATTCTGCCTTGTCCTTAAAGAATCTAAAGCCAACTAGAGAACTTACAGAATCATCTCCTAAGGCAATCCCTTAATAAACGTTTCCATAGTCAAACTAGCCTGCTCAATAAGATAATAAAATAAAATATCTCGTTACAATATCCAACTCCTCAAGAATCCCCAGCTGGTAGGAGAAATCCTCTCCTGTTAAAGGAATTCCAAATTCAAGTGTGACTTCAAGATCAGGGTAGATTCTGAAGGGATCATAGCTTTACTCTATTAACGAAGCAAAAAAGGAATCGCTGAAGAATGAATTTCTCCGCAGGAAAATGGCTGAATCGTCTGATCTCCCTGAACTTTAGCTATCTCTCGACTCTGGATTTCCTAAAAACAGAAAATTAACTAATTAAATCTCGAATGAGAATCTCTTACATGATTGTCAAGTGAGTTAGCATTCAAGAATTGGATCTCTGCGATTACAAAGCACATTCAATAACAATGATAATAGTAATAGCAGTAGTAATTTAGGAATTTAAACCTATCGGAATTTAGAGACAACAGATGGATTAACTTCCTAAGCGTTTCCTTCTTCTAACAAAGCACACAGCCCTGCAGGATCAAGGATAAATTCATTTTATTATCAAACTTAATCAAGTGTTTCTCCTGCTACGAAACTCAGAAAAGCTTAAAAGCAATATGCAATCCTGTCTTCAACTGCTAGACCACCTGAATCCTTATCTTCGCAATTGCAATAATCGACATTTAGACAAGCATCTTCGAATTAAGCTTAAATGTATTAAACTAGGTAACAGTAGGCCAACAATGCAAAGAATAATATCAATAGCAATGGCAATAGTAGTAGTTATCTGAATCTCAATTTAGTTCCTTCATAGAGTAGCTTGTTAGATAACAATTAATCATCTTAATCTTAGCTTATTCATTCCCAGCCAAAACGGCTTCAAGTTATGAAACCAAACATCCAGCCTCATCAAACTCTCAGTTAAATCAACTAGTCAATTGGAAAAGAAATATTAACGTAATGCGTTTCAAATTTACTTCTCAAGGCAGAGAAAAAAGGAATACATCCTCAACAACGAGAGAGTTTCAAGACAGTCGGATCTGAAACTGAACGAGGTAATGTAAGTCGCAGCAATGACAGGGAAAAAAAATAAAAATAGTAGGATTATTAGCAATAGTAATCATTGACATCTAGAGAAGAAATCATGACACAACCAATCTCGGATACATTTGAAAAAGCTAGAATAGTTATGAATATGAAGAAGTTGTCCTTCCCAAAAAGAGCTATTTTCGATTAATCACCTAATAAAGAACTGCAAGCTCGTATTCTTCAAAGTTGCTACAAATAAAAATGAAAGAACAAAAAGAAGAAGAGGGGTTATGTGTGTTTTAAAAATAATTTAAGCAATTATTTGAGTTGTATTATTGATTGTTCATTTAATAAAAGATTGTGAAGCTACATTTAGATTTTCAATTGGTTTTTTTCATATTTTATTTCAAAAGACTCAAACAAAAGTTCTTTGTATCCTTTCCAACAGATATTCCTGTTATATTTGGATTCTTACTCGAATCGAATAAAGAAAACAGAATATTATACGCAGTTTTTCCTTAAATCAAGATAGCGGGAGGGAATGATGATTTGAGTTAATAAATCTTCAGCAGTTCCACACATAGA
>Ga0302271_10004082_pt1 | contig 11837 bp, 7 predicted proteins | sample III_Bog_N1_1_FD_198767 | JGI IMG/M metagenome (GOLD analysis project Ga0302271, IMG submission 198767) | Peat permafrost microbial communities from Stordalen Mire near Abisko, Sweden - III_Bog_N1_1 | ecosystem: Environmental > Terrestrial > Soil > Wetlands > Peat | place: Sweden: Abisko... | reverse complement strand
TTTTAAAGTAACTTTCCTCTGACGATGTGTTCGTCAAAGATTTAACTTTAAAACGATTAAGTATCTTAATAATATTGTTAATCTTTCCTTCTTCTTTTGAATTGACTTTTTGTTGTTGTTGTTGTTGTTGAAAAATTAACCAAAAATTTTTCAATGTCATAATGATCTCATTTTTCAATCTCAGATTAATCAAGTCTTAATCATTCAACAATCCAGTGATCTTCGTTATTTCTGAAACAATCGTTTTGTCTTGCAATGCTTTAGCGCTTAAAAGTTTATTTTCTTTTGAAGCTAATTCAGTTGTATGGATTCTAAACATTTAGCGAACTGTAACAATTCCGTGGAGTCTCAACCACTCAATGAAAGCAGCTTTTTTTATAAAAATCTTGATCTCGTAGAATTAATAACCTCTTTTTTCAATTCAATCTGCTCAACTGATCGATCCTCTCGCTCTATCTTCTGGATTTTGCATTCAAATCAACTCTTGAAAACAAATTCATCAACTTGGATTGCGACTGCAATATTAATAAAACAATAGCCTCTATATACCTTAAAGCAATAGTACTATTATTATCCTTTAATCATTTGAGAATGCCTTTGAGAATAACACTCAATCTTTCATTTTCAGATGAAGATGAATAGGTGTTGTTAGACATATTACTGTCATAATGCTAGTGTGATCATCTCAGTTCAAGGATTAATTAAAAAAAAACATTACAATTATGAGCTAAACAATCTAGATAATTGACATTGCTTATTAGTTAATAAAAGCAGAAGGACAACAGTGGAAACGACAAGACAATATATCTAACACTAGCACTATTAACCCTTGTTCAAAGAAGGGATTTAAATATTTATTCAGTATCATTAATAATCATCTTAAAAAAGAATATGGTTCTCAAGAGAGAATAATAGAAATAAATCAACATAAAGCAGTGACCATTCAAGGAGGGAACAATTATTACATTCCATTTTGCTTTTGTCGGACCACACAAAGTTCGAAACATCTACTTTTTATATAACATAATTCATTGAACTATCAACAGAATTTCCCAAATAATCTCTCTGTCTCTCTCTCTCTCTTGCATTCACACTCTATCCACTTGTTTCAGTATATTCTTCTGAGTCCTGGTAGGGGTGAACTCTCTTTGTCTTTCTTGTAGGGATCGAGGGTGAATCTAGGCTAAGAAAGTCTCATAGTATTTTGTGATTATTCCTTGTGCAGTTTCTCTTTTTTCAATGCTTGCGTTAACGATGGTAGGAATTGCAGATTCGTTAAGTAGTCATTGTTCTGCACAGAGCGATTTTTGGGGTATTCGCGCAAATGGCGTAAGTAGTTTGGACGACGCATGTCACCGATCAAGCCGCCCTCGTTGACTCTGTGTTTTTTTAAAAAGCAAAGTTAAATTCTGTTGCATTTTGTTTAAGTTCAGTTACACGATGTAATTGTCTCTGCCTGTGCCGTCGGAGTGGTAATGCACGTGCTTTGCAGGCAGGAAGTTGTTCACTGAGTGCGCGTGTCTCTTTTCCCTGAAAGAGCCTAACGAATTGTCAAGGAATAGGATTGGAAAACTAGTTAAAACGAATAAATTTTGTTTTATTTACCTATGCTAAATTGGGCAGGCCTGGAAGATGGTTCAAGCAGCCCCCCACAGTTGAAACCAATGTATGAATCGCGGCCTAGACGAAAGGCAGGAGTAATTTGTTTATTTTATTCAAAATGGAGATTTCTATGAATGTATGTTGTTACCAGATCCATTAGAGTTGTAGCTGACAACGATGGGTGAGAGATGTGCAGAGTTATGCTTGGACATGCGTTTATTGTCTCTTCAAATGCTTCAAATTAAAACTGCTTTTTGTTTCTTTGTTTGTTCTGATTCTTATTTTTGAGTTAAACATCATAAATCATCGCTTTAATCTACTCATACTCTGCTTTTTTTTCTTTCAAATCTACCCAAATCGAAAAGACACTAGAAGATCAACCAATGAAATCGAAGGGGAAAGATCCTTGCAGCTTAAGGTAAGGATGAATGGTAAGAATTCACAATAAGAAAGAGTTTGTTTGTTCATGTAATTATATTTAATCGGGGATTATTGTGAGACAATTTAGATACTTTTGTGAAAAATCTTAAGAAAAAATAGAATGGGCATATGGATATCAAGATATGAGTAAAAACAAACCAACTAGCCCATCTTTTGTAATGCTGTAGCGAAGATTGAATCTTGAAAATCCATCGAATTATGAAATTTTCATCAAACAAATAGACGTTTCTCAGAAATCAGAAAGAATGATCTGAAAACAGTTAAGCACTCTGCTTTTTGGCACTCTCTTTTGAAGGCAGTGGAGAATCATCAAAACCGCAAGGACCTGCTTGAGGACTAATAAATAAGATTAGTTTTGTTTATTCAATGGTGCAAAATGTAGTATTTGATCATCAAATCGGATGTCTCCAATATTCCTTGAAGGATCTATTACGAGAATGTTTTAGGAAAATGAATTAATTCTAACAAAAAAAAATAGGAGGGATTGAAAGCGGTTGGTATATTTAATTATGCTCAAATGTAAATTGAAATGAGACCAATAAAGAGCGTAATGGAATGATAATAAGTGATAAAAAGGAAGGATAGTAAAGATCAAGAAGAATGTGGAGGTTATCGCGATCAAGAAAGATCAGATAGATACTTTTTTAAATAAAAGCATACTCAAAAGAAACCCAGTAAGCTAAAAGAAAATTATATTAAAAAAGAATGCTAAACGAAGAGCTTAATCAAGAAATAGCTATTCGGAATGGCTGATAATTATTATTGAACATCATAATTAGTAGTTTTGGTAGAAGTTAAGGGAAAATTTCATTTTTTTTTACATTCATGATCTTAGACAACAACAACAACAACCCTAACGATAAGTTAGATGTTGCAATCATTGGTGGTGGGTTATCAGGGTTACTAGCTCTCAAGAGCATTATTGAAGCTAATAGGAATCTAAAAGTGCATCTCTTTGAAGCTAATGACAGAGTCGGTGGTAGAGTTTTCACTTACGAAAAATAAGGAATCAAGCTAGAAAAAGGTGCATCTTGGATTGGACCAACATAAACGAGGATGTATGAGCTTCTGAAGGAGTTCAACATTGGAACGATACCTCAATATGTGACTGGGAAAAATCAAATTGCATTTAAAGGCTCAAACAACTATTCTGAATAACTAGCGATTGCTTTAATAATCATCTCGATTCTTACAGTTTTCTTAGGGTTTTCTGTAATAACGACTGTGGCTATTCTGATTGGGTTGTTGACTCTGTTCATTGTCTACCTCCTGCATTTCGCTGATCGTAAACTTTATGATCTTAGAAAATTCTACAAAGGTACGATACCTCCTATTTCCATAAGAGCGTTGATATAATTTGGGATTGTGCAATGGCAGCTGGATTACTATGCTTCGAAAATCAATCTGGAAGATCCATTTTCTTCTCCAAATGCAGTAAAATTTGATGCTGTTAATCTCAAGGAATGGGTGGTTAAAAGACTCGGAAAAAATTCAGAAGTATTTAAAGTTTTTGAGTGTGCAACAGATACGATTTTTGGGCTGGATATGGAGGAGATGTCATGCCTTCATGCGCTGTTTTACATCAAGTCAGCTGGGAATTTAGATATGCTAATTAATGGGAAAGGAGGAGCGTAGCAAGATAGAATACAAGGAGGATCATCGGCGTTACCACTTGCAATTCATTAGAAATTGCAAAAGTTTATAACTCTAAGCAAACCAGTAGTGGAAATCACTAAGAAAGATAATGGAGAGGTAGGTATTACCTTCGAAGATAAAACTGTGATTTACGCAAAGAGAGTCATCATTGCCGTACCTCCGCATGTTTTAGCTAAATCGATTAGATTCTTTGGGATACCTTAGAAGAAAATTGACTTCTTCAACGCTGTAAAATCAGGAGAATTACTAAAATTATTCGCTGCATTTAAACAACCCTTCTGGAGAGAAAATGGACTCAGCGGGTAAGTCTTGTCAACTGAAAGCCAGCCATGTTTAATCTTCGACGTTTCATCGGAGACACATGGAATTATCCTTGGGTTCTTAGTTGCATCGCATGCTTTATTATATTAATCCTTAGAACAAGCAACCAAAAAAGATTATTTCTTGAACCATCTCGGGAAGTTCTTTGGAAAAAAGGAAATCCTGGATAATTTCCTTATGTTTGCGGATGATAACTATCAAGATGATAAATACGCTGTGGGCTGTCCTGTAGCTTCCATGCCAGTAGATGGATGGAAGGATTTCGGAAGTTGCTGGAAATAGCCCACAGATAATGTGATTTTTTGGGCTTCCACTGAAACTTCGACTGTTTGGAATGGATACATGGAAGGAGCTGTTCGTGCAGGAGAACGGGCAGCGAAGGAAGTGCTGATGTCTTTGGAGTGAAGAGATGGAGTTTATGCGATTGTGGAAGCAAGGGAGAGGAGGACTAATTTAAATGGAAAAGAGTTTTTCGTCTTGAGCTGATTGATGTAGGTTGGTTTGAAAAGAAAAACATTTTTAAGGAATATTTTTATGTCCTCGATTCAGGGGAAGTTTCTCAATAAGCAATCTGTCTGCAAGGACACGAAGTACACAAATAGAAACATAAATATAAACACATAGATAAAAGAATTAGAACAATGAGAAGTTGAGTTTATTTTTGTTATTTTATGGATTAAGAATGAGAACCATTTTAGATATGGTTATCTATCACTCAATCACTCGATGTTTCGTTGGTGTTTTCTTAATGAACAAAAGAAACTTCTACTACAAAGGCTATTATTATTATTGTGAGTTTGTTGCTTAAGTTGGAGAGTTAATTGCTGTTGTCATCGACGAATTTGTTGAACCACACTAACCAGAAAATAAGACTTAACTACTGTTGCTAGCATCAATTTCTTCTGCTTCTTTTACCTCTTGCCCACTCAGCGAATAACACTTTCGATGTGATTTCAATGGGATTTCTTTTAGTTATTCCTTTCCGCTGCTTATCTTGCATTTGTTGTTGTTGTTGTCCATTCCGAACTTCAAATGATCTGGCCAATTTGAATCTGCCACTTCCTCTGCAGCTTCCATCAGGATCTCACAGGGATTATATTACATATCAAAATCAATTCGCCTTAATTACTGTTCTAGAGGGCTACTATTGAAGCTATTACAATTGTTGTTATTGTCCTTGCTATTCCTTAATAACCTTTCTTTTGGAGCTGTCCACAGTCTTTTATCTTCTTAGCCAGAGAATTTAGCTTTCTAAAGGCGTCCATTCCTTGTAGCTAGCTCTATTCTGTTTGTCTTCTTCCCTGAACATACAAAAACGAATAACAAAAAGAATCAATAAAAGCAACTACAATCTCGCTTTTACCTGAATGTGACGATCTTAAAGCCTAATCACTTGTAAGTGTCTCTTCAGAAGAATTGAATAAGCTTGTATTAATATTATTTTTATTTGTATGTGTGTCTAATTGTTGCACTTTCAACTGAGTTGGGCTATTCAGAGAAACCGTTATATTTTCTAGATGTTTTGTGAGTGAATCTTTTGAAGCGTGTAATTCCTGGTATTCCGATTCCTTCAGTGTATTGAGGTTCATTTACTTCTCAAGGTCCTACTATTTTTCAACTTATGTTACAATTTATAGGAAATAGCAAAAATATTTGAATCTTTTTGTAACCTTGAGAAGGATAATCTATTATTCTGCATTGCTTAGATCTTTTTCAAGCGTTTTTGATCTATTCCTTAGCAACCCTATAGTCTCCTCTGATTATCTCTTAAACTATTCCATTTCTTCTGCAAGGCCTCTAGTTTTTCTGGTCTCAGCATTGATCTATTCCTGTAAAGCTTTCTATTCATTTTCTTTGATCTCTAGTTCATTTTCTCGTCTTTTAATTGCTTCTTCTCTTTTCAAGATCAAAGATTTTGATTACTGAGCCATGTCTGCTTTCTCGTTAAGCAACTCTAGGGCATATTTGTACAATCTCATGGATACTTCCTTGTAGGTGTAGAAATTCATGTCAAGATTCAATTGCAGTTACTATTTTGGGTTGATATAGTTGATTTCCTTGAAACACTCGGATAACCGTACAAACAATGCATTCTCAGAGCAAAAAAGCATGCTTTCTAAACACTAGATACCCTGCTAAGAGCATGTTTCATTCACACCACAGATCCTATGAATAAGAACATAATTATTATGAATTTCTTTTCAAAGTGATTCTGCTCTTTTTTTGTTGCCCTTACTTTGCTGCGAGTTCAAAGATTCTAAGAATCTTACCTCCTAATCTACTTTCTTCACAACCGCCTTCCTTCCAATCCTCGGCTAGAATGCGAAATTAGCATCGCAACTTAACCCCGATAAAAGTGCAACACAAAAAATATTTAAAAAAAAACCAGCTCATTAATTAAATGTTCAGATAATTAAATTCATCATCAACTAACTTCTAAATTGGCTCTCCAAAAAATCAATATTCAGCTAATCGAAAAGCGATGATGGCATAATTTGTTAATAGCTTATTAGATAGATAGTATTTGATATTTGGTTTGGTTAATTGCCTGTCAATACAAACTATTAAAATTGATTGTATACCTATTCGGTTATTGAATCATTTATGTTTTTGGAGGTTCCAATTTTAGTAATCGTCGTTAATCTCCCAAAATTATCCATGTTTTTCCTTGGACTGAGCGTACTACTGTTAGTGCTGATGTTGATGGGTCTTTTATCTGGTGGTCTCCTCAATGCTTAATTTGTAGTACTGATTAGAAATATTCACAAACACAAAGGTTCTGAATTAGTATGTAATAAGCTATTGCGAGATCAAAAAGCATTTTATATTAACTAATAACATCCGCAATCTATAAAATCTATAATATCTTGGGTACACTGTACGCGAAGAATCTAAACTGACTGTAGGATCATTGAACTGCCACTTCCAGAATGAGGGTACTTTTGGGAGGGATTCTTTCATTTAAATAGCAAAGTTGGATAGTATTATTGTTTTAGTATTTTTGATCTTTCTTTTTTTATGATTTACTCAATAGATGTGGGGAAGAAGAGTTGCTGGTCCAGAGAAATAATAAAAATAAATGAATGACTTTCAATTAATTGATTAGATTACAGTTCTTCTCATGAAAATACTCAAAACTAAAAATCTCTTTGGCGATACCCAAAAAAAGCGATAAAGTGGGGTTTAGGGTTTTTAAAGTAATTTTATCATAACCAGCGATAACAACTGACCTAATAATAGTTATTTTCTGATTAAAGATTAATCTTTTGATTTTGAAGAAATTGATTTGAAGCTGAAACTGTAACAAAAAATCATTTTTATTGTATTATATTATTGATTTGAATCTATGAATATTGGAATAGTAATTATGAAATAGATTTTGATTTTTTTATTTGATTATTGGTAGTTTAAATATTTAAACTGATCCTTCTTTTAGGTGGTTGAGTTGGATTGTTAATTATTTCTTCAAGAGTTGGATTTTTCATTGATGTGAATATAGTTTTAAGTTTCTAATTTTTTTTCCCTAAAATTATCTGTTAAAAATCCCCAACAACCAAAATTTGATTTCCTCTCAGATTATCAAAAGTTCAAAGCAATTCGATATCTGTAGGATATTATTTGTAAGAGTTATCTTTTTTGTTTTATTTGTATTTGTTTTGTGATGTTGTTTGATTTTTTGTGTATTTTTTTGTTTATTTTTATGTATTGATTTGTAAAATTATTATTATTATTGTTCTTTAATCATTTTGATTATCTTATTTTATTACTTTTTTTGAATATTTTTACTTTTTTTTGTGAATCTTTTTCTTAAAGATCCATTCGAAAATATAGCATGAAAATTTAGTTGAAAAATATTTTTATAATAATGAGAAGAAAAAAAAAGAAAGAAAGCTGAAATGGAGCATCAGGAGCTAAAGCGAAAATGGCGCTTGATAAAAAGGCTAAGGCGAAGGAGAAATGAAAAAATTTGAGAAAGATAAGTGAAATAGAGAATGATAAGAAAGAGAGAGAGAGAGAGATATATATATTTTGATGATCTTTGACATTGTTCGCTTTGAGGTTATCTATGAACCCATTGGGAATGTGACTCAACTCAATCAACAGAGAAACGAACGGAGCTTCTTTAAATAAGCGAGTCGATAAAAACTCAAGGGGATTCGTCGCAGTGTAGCGTGAAGCGCAAAAACTATGTTCGTTCTCTTAGGTTAATTGCGTTGCTGTCAGATTGATTTGTGTTATGTTGTGGGGTGGTGCTGCTGCTGGAGCTGAGCGCCTTGGAGAGAAAAGAGATAGTTTTGTAAATCCTAGTCTCCTGATCTCCCCAATATACGGCGCGCAGTGAGAGAAGGTTGGTTTGATTTCTAACCTCGATTGCTTCTACCATTCGCTGCTTTGTTCTTTTAGACAGTCCCGAGAGTTTCTGTGCTTGGGCTGAATATTGCTCTGAGGATTGCTATTTCTCATTTCCTATTAAAAGGAAACAAAAAATAATACCTTCTTTTCTCTATGACTTGCTCATATTTCTCATTTCCTCGCGTATCAAATCGAATGCACATTCAAGCTAACAGATAATATCCAAGTGCATCAGGTGAACGGGAGCGTTGCGAAATGAGAAGATGATGAGATCAGTCAGGAGTTGAAGGCTGCTATCAAGTTCTCAGAGAAATATTCTTGGAAGATTTCTCTCTCTTTCTCTGTGCGTTAAAAAAGAAGAATATTCTTAATAACTAGAGAGAACGAGAGCACTCAAGAAATGAGTCAGTGTTCTCCATATGAGTTGATTTTCAGTCAAAAGCTAAAGATGATGACCGTTGAATCAGAATATGGAACTATTTACATTTCTTGAGAGTTGTTGTTGTTGTGCATCGAATAAGGACCTCAATCTTAAAGCAAGCTAAGGTAATAATCTTAAGATAGAGTTTTAGAGTCCTTTTTTTTTGGTGTGATGCGCGAGTTGAATATCTTCCATTTGGCCTAGCAAGAAAGTCCTCGTTTTTGGTTTGAAGAGATGAGTGACTACTTTAAAGAATAAGTTCGAAGGAGAAGAACAGGTAGAAACAAACCCAGGTGGTTAAACAGAGTGACTTAATACTGCTGCACCTGCCTCTCGGAAAACAAACAACCGAAAGAAGATCAAGTGCCGTAAAAGAAACTGCAAGAATCTCTCTAGAAATTACTGGGGCAACTTTAACGGGACGTTGTATTATATCAGATAGACTTAGGAGAGGGTATGGCTGCAGATAGAGACAAGAAGGAGAAGTGTATAAGTGTATTGAAGTATCTCGAGAAGCCAAGCTACCGGACAAGGATCCAAGCTTTTATTTGTCTGTTGAGTTTTCGTTGTTTTTAGTTTATTCAGTATTATATCTTGAATGTTAGATTATTTAATTATTTTTTCCCTTGTGTTTGTGGTCTGAAATTCGAAATAAAAACTTTTTGGATGCTTTTTTCCTCTTCTCACTCCCCATGACGGTTAGAAATCATCGTTTTAAATAGAAACAATAATTGAATCAAAATTAGTGTATTTTTTGTTTGATGATTTGATGGATTGATTAATTATTGTGGGGGGGAAGGTGATCACAGATGAATGAATGAAAGGTGATCTTATCGCAAGTATTCTCATATTTTAAATAAAATTGAAGAGACCGTTAAGAAAAATATGAAAAATAATATTTTTTGTTTTATTAGAATTGCATTTGTCATAAATATGAGCAAAATAATAGAACAGAAGGAAAGATAGACATTACTTTAAATAAATAAACAAAAATTATTTTATTAAAACAAAGAATTTAAGCCTATTTAGAGCAGCTATTCCTTGAATTGAGGAGATGAAGATAGAGATAGGGACTGGGAGTTGATAATAAAGACTTTTAAATGAAATTAAATGATTTTAAAGCAAAATGAACATTTTAATTGTTGTCTGTGTGGATGGTGTGATTGATGTGGAAGAGCGCTGAAATATCATTTTTCAATAGATTTAATGCATATAATCAAATCACTAATAAAATCTGTATGTGGCTAAAGTTTTAGCTAAAGATTTTTCCACGAAATCAGTTTGTTTGTTCTTCTTATTATTACTTTGGGAAATTAAAGCAAAGAACATTTAAAAATCGACATATTGAGAAATCAAATATTATTCTTGTTTACAATTGAGATTTGATTCATTTTTGAGAAAGAAAAAGAGAGCATCTTGATTTGGTGGTGGATTAAAAGATGAAAGCGAAATAACGAACAACGCATAAAGCACACGCATGACTACAAATATCATTGTTCATTTTATTATCCCCTGAGCATCTTTAAAGTGCGGAATATCTTATTTTATGTGTTTATTTATGTGAGAGAGAAAAAATCAAATAAATCAGTTATCTTCATTCAGCTTCTTCAGCGGCAACTTTAGGGACGTTATTGTTCTCTTCATTCACGTAGTACACAGTCCAGTCTTGAGGAGTCTAAGCGTTAGGCTTGCCGTTTTTCTCAAGGAGTCCGTCCTTGATGAGGGTTTTCTTGCGGAGAGCTCTTGGTCCGAGTCCCCATCTCTTGGGGTAGAGATCTCTGTCCATGATAACTCTTTTGGTTTTGGTGACGATACCGTGATCGCAAGTAGCGAGCTCAGAGGTTGTCATTTAAGCGATGGCAACGGCAACAGCTTCTCCCTTAGTGGTAATGATGACTACTTCCTTGCCGATTTCAATGTTGTTATCATATCTCAAGACTCCGGGAAGCATCAATTTAGCTCCATAGCAAACAGAGTTAACTGTGGAATCCTTGATGACGATTCTTGGGAAGTTAACTAATAAAATTTCCAAGGGCAAGACAACTCTGCGGAGGTATTACTCGTCCTTGAAGTGTTCGAATCTCCAAATAGAATCCTTAACATCATGCATAGTCACGAGGTATTGATTCTCATCGAGAATACCTGATCGGACTCTGCGGAGTTCTTCCATGTGACCACCGGTTCCGAGGAGGAGTCCTAAATGAACGCAAAGAGTTCTGACATAAGTACCAGCTTCACAACTCATCCAGACAATACCCATCTTCTTAACTGAGTCATACTCAATGAGCTTGGATTCGTAGATTGTTCTAACTCTGAGTTCTCTCTTGACGGCAGAAATCAGAGGTGGTTTTTAGAACACTGCTCCAGTAAGTTATTAGATAGCCTTGGAGAGTCTCAAAGGAGATTCAATATCATTATGGAGTCTCACAATACCAACGTACTCTTTACCTGCACTTTGTTGAGCCTTAGCTAGTCTAGTAGCTCTATTAAGGCAAACAATCAGACAACCAGTAGTCTTAGGATCAAGAGTACCAGAGTGACCAGTTTTCTCCATCTTGGTGATTCTGTCGAACAGCTTTTTAATCCATGCAACGACTTCGTGTGAAGAAGGATTAGCTGGCTTGTCAAGATTAATAACACCATATTTCAAATGCTCCTCCATGCTTCTCTACAAAGGACCAGATCCACTGGGGATAGGAGTGTAGTGACTTGAACGAATATTCATCTTGTCGTAGTTTTTGAGCAAAATAGGCCATGCACTAGCATCAACCTTAGGTCCACCTTTAGCGGGCTTAATGTAGTCGCCTTCTGGGAGTTCCTCGACGATTTCTGCTTCTTTCTGCTATTTCTTATCCTTCTTTCCCATTTTTGTTTGAACCAAATTTGTTTTCTTGTTTTTGTCTAATTTTGTTTTTATTAATGAATTAGTCTCTACCAAACCAATCTACCTAACTCTGTCTTTTTTAGTCTCCTTATTTCGGATTCTTTCACATCCTTAATTTGTCTTGTTCATTCTTCTTTAATTTTGATTTCATTCCGCCCT
>Ga0302271_10004081_pt1 | contig 11838 bp, 8 predicted proteins | sample III_Bog_N1_1_FD_198767 | JGI IMG/M metagenome (GOLD analysis project Ga0302271, IMG submission 198767) | Peat permafrost microbial communities from Stordalen Mire near Abisko, Sweden - III_Bog_N1_1 | ecosystem: Environmental > Terrestrial > Soil > Wetlands > Peat | place: Sweden: Abisko... | reverse complement strand
GTGGTTTTTTTTTGAGTAATTAATAATTGTTTAACGATCATTTTCTCATTTTTAATTTTTTATATTATCTTGATCGAGTAGGAAAAGGAATGAGATTAGAATAGGCCTGTAAATGAATAGTAAATGTATTTCATTAGAGTCTGTTTTTTAGTTATTTTCATATTATTTCTATTAATTTTTAGCTTATTCACTTCTATTTCAAGACTGTGGGCTTTAAGGGCTGCAGAAATAAAAAATTATTATTTTCCTTTATTTTCTCTATTTGTTTTGATAGTAAAGAAAATAATAGTTTTTCTCAGTTGAGGTGATCCTTTAAAACAGAATTTAGTTAATTTCTGTATTTGTTCTCTTAAGTAAAAAATAATTAAATTAGTAATATTACGCTGCTCAATTCAATATAAAAAGAACTTTGCATTAGCTAAGCCTAATCAAATCAATTTATTTCTTAACAAAAATTCAATTTAAAAGGGAAAAACAACATAAGAAAGGCAAACAATATCACATTCACACAAACACACATCTTGAATACAGAAACATATTTAACAAAGATTTACAAAGCATGATTAGTTCAAAATACAATACAAGATTAGAAGCATAAATCTAGCATACATACACACATAAAAATGCGATGTCCCTAAGGAATTAAAATGTTAAGATTGAGACAGTTGGGTGAATAAGGCTTTCGAAGGTGGTAACGTCAGGTCTCATAGGTAAACAGAAGTGGATGGGTGCCTGACATCTTTTAAATAAACCTCTCCTCAAGTTTTTAACCAATAAATACGACCTTCGAAGGAACACTCAACCTCCCCAACTGCACAGTAGCTTGTATGAAGGATATTTTTCCATGAATATACTTTAAAGCATACTCTCATGTCAGTGGGGAGCAGGAGGTGGACATTAAACCACAAGTGCTGAGCTTGAATAGCTATCAGACTTAATCAATTTAACATGCAATACATAAACGAATTCGCAAGCAAGACCCAATCAGAACTATGGCAATCAAAAAGCCCTTCTGCAATAATTTAGTCAGTTCCCCCTATTATCTCTCTCCTATTAAGCAGTTTTCAAAATATACTAACTACCTGCCAAGCCCTCCTCTAGATTTACCAATATAACATAAACAAAAAAACAAACAATATGATCGCTCTCAAAACAAATAAAATTCAAATAAACAATAAAAAAAAAAAGAGAGCAACATACATAAGTATGTACAATTAATATTAAAAAACCTCCAGTTCAGGATGGCTCAGACAAAATGCTTTATTTGAATGAGATGGGGTCATCTCAAAATTCAAAATTAGCCTCTAATCTAAATTTAAATTGAAAATAATTGTAATAATTCCCACGTGTTTGCTTTTTGAATTTTTTTAAGAAACAAAAAGGTAGCAACTTTAATTAATTGAATGTTTTCTTTTGAGTGAGGATCACTCTCAATTTTAAGTAATCTCGATACAAACAACTTTTAAATCAATTCTTTTTTGAAGGTGTTTTTATTTAAAACTTCAAGTGCATTCATTCTTTTATTCTGAAAGCAATTCAATAACAAAACTTCATGAAAGAATCAGCTAATACTCAATCACTAACTTGCCTTTTAATCATTGAACTAATGAGGTTTAGAAATAGTTAATTATTAGTCCATTAATATTCACTTGCCACTGAAAATAAGAATTACTTGTCTTGGCAAATAAAAATAATAGGCTGATGGTAATCAGTTTAGTTTACTCTTCTTCTTTTGTAGCAAGAAGAATCCCAATAAGTGAATAGATGACAGTTGCTTTGTATTTATTGATGCCTTTAATCGATCAGTTGGTTACTAGTTTGTACTTGCTGCCTACTTGAGACCATATTAATATTTGTTTTCAAGAGAAAAGTAACGAAGCATTTACGCCTCTGAAAATCCAAGAAGTCAAAAGGTATGATTTTGAATGCACTGAGATTGAAAATTCATGTAAATATGAATAGCGGGGGAGACAGTGTTAAAGGAGAGGATTGATTTGTAATTTCTTTGAAACTTCAAAGAGGAGATAAACTTTTTGATAACTAATTATTATTTGTCTTGCAAATGAGCAAATGACTTAATAATTGACCCATTCTGTCAAACTAAATATTTATATTTTGTTAAGCAGGAATAGAAAGAAACTGAGGGTGGGGAAAGTCGGTTCAAAAGTGGAAAATAGAAATTTAATCAATCATAAATCCAAGTGCAAATAATCGAATGACAAGGAAAGGGAGTGATCGATGACGCGAGCTTTTGTTTGAATCGAGAATAGACAGCGTAATGAGTATGACTAGAAAGTGATTACGTGTGAGAAGTACAATCAACTTAGAAATTGACGCACAACGAAGGAGCTACAATTAAATGATAATAAATCGATCTCTTTCTCTCTCTCCTTCGATTATCCCACTATTCCTTTGTTCTGCACTCTCTTAAATTACGCCGAGCTAATTTTCACTTCAATGTGCTTTTCTCGTGTGTTTTTCTCTTTCTTCTTTATCTAAGAAGCACTTGTTTCTTTCCTCTTTTGGAGGCAAACAAAAACAGTTTATATTCGTAATCTAAAGAGCAAATAAAAGCATAGTTTGTTTTTTACACAGCCCTTTTTGAAAGTGACTTACAAAAGGGAATTCCTTTGAAATTATTCTATTCCCTGGCTCTTGTACCTCTGGGATTATCTGTGCCATCTTTCCCTGTTGTCATATCCTGCAGATATCCTCATCTATTACAATATTTCAAGAGGAATTGCAATAAAAAGCCATTTTGGTCCAATTACTTTGTTTAGAACTACTGAAAATAGAATAAGAGAGACGACAATAAGGACACTCGTTAAACAAGATATTCTGACTGACTTGAAGCTGACTTAAAGACTAATTTGCTTAAGAAAGACTAACATAGATTGTTGATATTTTATAAGAACAAAAAGTGTTTGAATATTCGTTGGTTTCAAGGCAATAGGAAAAGAATAACTTGAATAGCCGACAAAAACTGCAATACTGATTGATTATTCAACAAATTGCATTTTTCAAATAATATTCGAATTGCGTTCTAGACTGTTAATTATTCTTAAAAGCCTCAATGTCTGAGCAGTTACCACTTCAAGGATCTCAACAATAATAAAGGATTCTAGTCAATAATCCACAGATCCATGATATTAATATTTTTAACCAATAAATACAGTAATAAAGGCATCCTCCTATTTAATATCCTAGATAATCAGCTTACTAGCCATAAGGTAAACAGATGTCGAATGTTTTATTGTAGACACCTCATGCCAACAATAACAGTAATGGCAATGATAAATATGTTAATTCTTATAATAATAATATGGGTTATCTTAATACTGCTAACTACCCTCCTGCATATCCACAACAGCCCCTTCAGCTTTCAGGATAAGGCTATTCAGTGAATAATCCTGCTTCGATTCTACATATGGCCCATCAACAGTAATCTCAATCTTAGAATCCTGCAGGATAATAGAAATTTTAGTAATATTAATAGATTCAAGTGTAATAGCAGTAGTAATAGCAGAATAATATGAATGGCTCACAGAATTCTGCGAATAATGGGATGATTTCAACGAATTATCAGAAAAAGAATGATACTTAACCAATTTTGGATTAATAGCAGCCTTAGTACTAGCACTTGATGAAAGACACTGCGGCTTGTAAATAAAACTATTCCTGTGAGATATGCAAGAAGAATTTATGTGAATTGTGCTCTGATCACGATAGCACGCATACGATCGTTAGTCTAGAGAGACTGTTCGAATACTCTTTTAATTAATTCGAAAGTCAGCAGAAAGATTACTTGAATAGTCTTTCTATTGTGAAGACAGTCGAGCAGTCATTACAGAAATTTGCGACGAAGATCAAGGAGTTTGTCGACGACAGTTATTTTAACTACCGCATCTCTGAATTGATGTCTAAGCATGAATGGACAGCAGCAGGGAATCTCTTCAGATCAAATTATACCAGCAGCAACAATAGCAATAATAGCATTATTAATCATGGCAGTAATAATAATAATAATAATAATAACAACGATGGGAATGCATTGTTTGTCCTCAAAGGTGAAGGGAAGAAACTAAATGATTTTGAGAAGCAATTTGACATTGAAAATGAAACAAGTCAATCTTTTCTCGGGTATATTAAGTAACTCCTCGTTAGCAATATCAGTTCGGCAGTGTGTCAATAGCCCTTTATCAGCAATCCCTTGATTTTATTAGCTAAACAAAACAATAGCAGCAATGAAAAGTAATGTGCTTCCAATCAGCCCCAGAAGCAGTCTTTGAGCCATTTGTTCGAGCCTTAAAATTTTCAGTTATAACTTGGTTTAAAACAGAATCAGCAAAACAGTACCAAACAATCAGCTGTTATTCCTGGAGGACAGAGGACTCAGCCACCTAGAAATGGTAGTTCCAGCAGCTAGAATGCGACTTCAATTTAGAACCTGGGCTCTTCAGGGAATATCATCGAGTAAAGCTCCACCCATACTAACATTAACAACATCAGCAGCAACTCTGCCCAGCAACCGATTTAATACTTTCTGTTACAAGGGAACAAAGCCTTGCAAAACAGCAATAACAACAATCCTTAGCTATCACAACAGCCACAAAGCTCACAGCAATAATAATAATAATAATCTTAGTCTTCCACTTCGTTACAATTATTATCCTCTTCTTAGTAGTTTTAGCAATAGCAATCTTCTCAAAACAACTGCAACACTAGCAGCATTAATACTAGCAATTTGAATCTAGGATACTAGCAATCTTCATCAAGCAAGCAACCCTAATAACAGTAAGTTACTCAATCACAATAACTATAGCAACCGATTGCTTAAAGGAGACCAGTGTATATTCTGCAACAAAACGGACAGAATGGGTTTATGAAAACAGCCTCCAACAGCAGCAGCAACAACAACAACAATAATAATAATAGTTTTTAACTTAATCATGTAGGCTCAATTATGAACAACATGAACCCATCATCATCAAACGAAGGAAAACTTACTCACTCATATGATAATAATAGCCTTAATAGCACCAATGCTTAAGCTAACAACAATAATTAAATGGACTACAACACATAATAAGACGGGTCACTCATCATTATTGACTAAGGACCAACCAAGAAATAGTAGCTCAATAGCAGTAATAATAGTAATACCAACCCTTACGCTTCTGCTGGCTCTTTAAATCTAAGTAACAACAACAATAGTTGTAGTACGAATAACTCAGGCACTATTTTAAAAACAAGGGAAGAGATTTACAACAACTTCTTAGGAGCAAAAAGCTTAAATACCAATACCAACAACAACAATAACAATAACGAAGGACGCTCTTTCATTATTTCCGACACACCCAAGTCGAGTAGTTAAGCACATCACCCTTCTAATCCTTTTCATCATAATCGCCAGCATCTTCTTCATAATAGCAATAGTGGAATAATATCACATTCTAATAATGTTTTAGATGAATCGACACTACAAAATTAGCTGCAGCAGATGAAGACACAGAACAAAAAGAAACGTCTTCCTAAAGAACTCAGAGATAAAGTTAAATCAGAATACTTTGGGAACAAAAAGACCATAAAGGAGTTGTCGTAGCATTTCGGAATTCTAGAAGCCACCATCAGTCTTTGGATCAAGTAGGAAAAAAAAAACAGAGTAAGTCATCACGAATTTGTTCTTCATACTAACAGAAAATACCATCAAGATCATGATGAATAATAGACATTGTTTGTTAATGAATCAGGAGAAGAAAGAAAAGGACAGTGCTGTTCTAATCAGCAACAGCAATGGCAGCATGAACAGTATGAATGTCAACGTGAATCCACTAAACAGCAATGGTCTGTCTTAGCAGAGTTTGAGTGATTATGTTACAGGCTAAAAGAATGGAAGTTACTATTCTCCTTAAGTCGTTGAGAAGTGTCCGCAAGGTTCCAGAGCGAACTACAATAAGAAAATCAGCGAATTGCAGAGCTCTTCTTCATTTAGAAAGCACACAGAAAATAGCAATAAAAACATTTATCAGTAGTAACAGTTGTTAGCATAATCACAATAGGCTCTTAATGGCAGCAACGGAATCAGTCTCGAAGAAGAACAAGAGGAAGAAGAAGAGGATGATGATAGACACATGGTCAAAAAGGAATATGGAACAAATGGAGTGAGTATTCTAGGCATGGAAGAGGAAGATAGTCCCATAGATGAAGGGATACCAGACAGAGCATAGCAGGAGAAAAGAGGAATCGGTAATGCAGTAAAGTACGAAGAGTACGGTTACTAAGATAACTATGAAAGCGAGGGCGAGGAAGAGTAGTCTGAAAATAATGAGAAGGATAAAATGGAAGAAGACTATCACGAATCGCTTGATTCCAACGAAAATAATAATGGCTCTAATTCGATTACCAACAACGACAATGGTGCTGCTATTAAAGATGCTTAAAATCTAAAAGATGACAGCTAGGCCATCATCTAAACATAATCTGCTCCTATTCTAGAGAATTGCGTAGCGACTGAGAAGGCTGTGATAGCAAATGATTTTGAATAGTCTAGTCTTGAGTTTAAAACAGAATACGTAGATTCAAACTAGTTTGCTCAAAATCATGAGTAACTCTCCCCATTGTAACCGTAGAACTTACAGCAACATGATAAAGACCGAGCCCGTGAAGAAACAACTGCTTTATCATCATCTCAACAACAACAATAAGAGCAAAATTGCCATAACAAAGAAAATTAAGATGTTAATGATGCTTCCCATTAAATAATTAAAGAAAAGCCAGTCATTCTTGTGAATGAAACTGAGCCATCTGTTGGGAATCAGCTCTAACAAGAAGAAGAATAATTAGCAGCAGCCAGTCTTGTTGCTTAGAATAACAATGTGCAAATGAAACTAGTGTGCTTTCCTTTACTGGATAATTAAAACAGCTACAGTTAGTACACTGTGGGTTGCAGCATTTTAGCACAATCCCAGTCTGATACTGTTTGCGTGAAGGGATTCCAAAATGAAGAGTGGAATGTCCTCAGCAAGTACAAATTCAACTCACCTGTTATTGAGCTGAAGTACGTACAAGCCGAGCACATACAAAGGACATACCTCATAGTGCAACTCAAGGATGGGTCACTTTATTCATGGAACTGGCAAGGCTATCGAGAAAAGACAGAAAGCTAATCATAAACTACTAACAGTAATGATCCTGGCGATGCTTAACCTTTTGTGTTGAGTAAGAATGCAGTTAAATTTGACGCATTTTACTTCAAAAAATAGATTATCGTTGTTGTTCAATCTCCTGAATAAATAGTGAGTTTCTTCGCTGTTTAGCTAAGAGTCAATACCTTCCCTAACCCTGCCGATAGCACTGAAACAACTGAGAACAATAGCAATAATAATCAAAATAGGCAGAATACTCAGGATAAACATTTTTTAGCGAATAACATCAATCGCCTTCGTGCAAATTCCAAATTGTCACTGGGAGTCAAGAAACAAAGCAAACGAAAAGACAGCTTATCTGATGACACTGAAGAAGAAGATGATGAGGAGGAGGATGACAGTGAATAATCAGAAGAGTAGGGCATAAAACAGTCAGAAAGATAAACTGATAACACTCAAAATAACAATAATTAACTACCATAATAGCAAGAATAATTGATTAAACTGGAGTCTCTCACAACTGAGCTATCTGTCCCAAACACATCTGTAAATAACCTAATTGCTTGGGGACAAGAAGCAACTAGCTGCATCTATCTCTGCATCAACAGTGGCAATCTACTCACTGCCTATTGCGCCAAGCTAGAAGCAAATGAGCTTAATCCGAACCATCCTAACTCATCGTCAACTACTTCTTCCCTGAAACTGTTGTATTCAACAATATCTGAAGACATGCTCTCCATTTTAAGGCTTCGGCTGCATAAGAACACACGCAGCCAGCAAGAAGTCATAGGAGCCAGCGAAACAGGCTTTTTATATGTGTTCGACTTGGTAAAGTTGAACTAGCAGTACTTCAAGACTAAGTTCCAACGTGGTGAAAGCATGAGAGATATGCAAGTATTCAACAGCAATGAAGAGAAGTCGGAAGAAGTCAGAGTGATTCTTTGTTACGACGACTTCTTGAGAATCAGAAGACATAAGAAACTGCAGTTCTAACAAGGAATGCGCTGTGCTACACTGTCCCTCTCTGAGCAAGAAATCACTGTGTACTACATCCTCAACCAACACGACACCATCATGAAACACACCATTTCGCTACAGCCCTGAAAGAGACAACTAAAAAATTAATTCATTCATTTCTATTCATCATCATCATCATCATCATCATCATCATCATCATCATCATCATCATCATCATCATCATCATCATCATCATCATCATCATCATCATCATCATCATCATCATCATCATCATTATCATCAATATGCCTTATTTATTTAAGTATTTCAATGGAACAACGACACAACATGCTAAACTATTTGCAACAACAATACATATTGTCAGGTTCTTTTCTTATCTTTATTGCAGCCAATTAAGCTGCTTGAGAGGGGATATCGTTGAATTATCGAATTGCATCAAATTCTTATTATTACTGACCGAATTGAAAGCAGTTGATTTCTCTTTTATGTTTGGGTTGATTCATTTGTGTATTCCTGCCATTCCAAAGGCATTTCGAAAATAAGGATCGATTTCCTTCAAAGCAATGTCCCTTCCTGTGCTGCTGATATGCTCCGTTATGATTTGTCTAAGTCTGTTTATTTCAGTGTTATTTCAAAAGCATGACAAACAGGGTTAGTGTGAACAGAATAAGCTCACCTTCCGATGAAGTCTCTGGCAAATCTGGAGAACTCTGGTTCGTAGTTAGCAACTCCCTCGAAGTACAGCTTGGTGATAGATAAGATCAACAGAGTCAGCAGGAGTTAGTTGCAGCTAAAATCAGGGTATTCTCTCTTGGAAAGACTAGTTGATTCTTGGTTGTTTTGAATCAGAATACTCAAATCAGCCTAGCTATTATTATTTGTCTGCTGATTTCTGCTATTCATAGCAGCAGTATTGTGTGTGTTACTGCTTTGCTCTATTTTACTATTTTATGTTTTGTTACTCTTTATTTCGTTAATTTCTTTGATTTTTTTATGAAGGTCTGTTTCTTTTCTTTCTGCTGCAGGACTCTTTTGGATGCATCTTCTTGGAATAGTTATCATCTTTGGCTTTGTAAGTCCGTCTCTGGACTCAAATGCAACATAGGGTAGTATCCTATTGATGTTTTCGTTGAATTTGTCTTGCATTTGAAACTAAGGACGTATGAGGAATTGATCCTGTTGAGGATCATTGATTTGTTTGAGCTCGATTTTAGATCTGTCAATAAAGACACAATGAAAACATCGAATTAAAGGGGGAATAAATTGGAAGTGGTTGTTACTCTATGATTTGATCCAGAATGCTGACCACTTTCTACAGAGAAATGAGGGCCTTATCGTGCATGTTGATGGCTATTGAACTGTATGCGTCAGAGACACACTGGATGACTCTTCTGCCGATGTCAATTTTGTTCTGTCGGAAGTGCCTATAAAAGCTATCCTTGGCAGACTAGGAGGGTGGAAACTACTGAAGATGAAAACTGAGTTTGTTCATCTCATGGAAGGACTCCGGTAGCATGTCTAACTTCTGATAAAGCGCTGCCTTTTGATTCACATTGTTAATCAGCAGCTGCGCGTAGATGGTTGTCTTCTTGAGGAGTTCAACCCATATGGAGTTGCTTCTTTTGCTGAGCTCTAACGCTTCTTCGTTTCTCTCTTGCTTCGAGAACGATGAGCTAATATTGTCCATGGCCATGGCTTGCTCTTCATTCACTGTGACCTAGTTGTTGCTGCTTTTGTTGGCTTAATCACCAAGTGTATTTTGGAGATACAAGTGTCTCAAATGATAAGCTAAGTGTCCAAAGGCACTGGAGGCTTCGTGGTTTTGTAAAGATGAAAACAGAGTGGCTATTCCACTTATTGTAGCGGCTAGCTCCTTAGATGGGAATGGAGGGAGTTGCAGCCAGATTTGGAGTGCTTCTTTGTAGTAGTCAATCGCTTCGTTGAACTTTTTCATTTTCAAGTAGACAGATGCGATATTGTTGTAGGAGATGCAGATCTCCGAATGCACAGGAGTGAATAACTCCCTTTTTATCTTCAGAGCATGCAGATGGTTCCTTTCATTAGAAGAAACAAACAGATGTTATTGATAACTCTACAGTGGAAGAGGTAGAGGAGTATAATAATAATCTGTTACTGCAATGCTCCTTCTTAGTCGCCTGTGCTCCCCGCCAAAAAGGCTATGTTGTTGTAAGCAGTTGCTAGTTCTGCATTGTCAGGACCTGCATGCAACCAAATAGCAATAGAGAGAAGTTAGAGGAGATGATAAGTCAAACTCGAATGAATACCTTTAAGAGCTAGACTGAGGGTGACACCTGCATCTACGTATGTCTTGGAATCTTTGAATTTCTAGAGTTGGAAGAGCACGAATCCTACAGTGTTGATTCCGTAAGTTGTTTCCAGGGAGTCCTTGCCAAAAAGATCGATTTTGAGCTCCAGAGACTTGTTGCAGTAGCTCAACGAAGAAACATAGCGTCTCAGACCATTTTCAATAGCAATTCTATCCTCATATTCCTGCACCTTCAGCAGCTAAGAGTGCTCATTTTGTTTCTTAGCCTAATCGTAGAATCTGTCAACCTCAGCAAGTGCTTCTGTGAACTTCTTATCGTTCAGCAATAGTCTCAGCTTCATCCAGGGATCGTAGTCTGTACAGTATTTCAAATACAACTAGCCTAGCTCCATTCGAAGTAGCCATCCAACGTATCTGTTAATCAAGCACTCCTTGGCTTCGCTCTCTTCCAGATTGTTTTACTAGAACCTTTCTGCTTACTGTCAAATAAAAGCAACATCGATGCTGATTGAAATAGCTGTGACAATAATTAGAATATCTTAAATGTTACCACCATCCCTAGAGCTAATTGGTTTGATTTGGTCAATTGTTTGAACTCCCTCACGTGGTTCTCCACAGCATTCAAGTCCTTCAGCTAAATCATTATCTAAAAACAAATTCATTAATTCAAACAAATATTATTTTTCTCAGCATCTCTTCTATAATAATCCTTAAGTTTTTATTGTTCAGTGTACAGCTAGCAAATGGAAGGATGCTGGTTTGAGTAATCGAATGCTAGGAGTCCTCATGCTATGCTGTTCGCTAATACTGTTTGCAATACTGTCAAGCATGTTTCTAACTAAGGGATGTGTTTCTGCGTTGGGAGTAACAACAACAGTCGCTGGCAATGCTGATTTCTAGACATGCTAGGCAGTCAGGTAGTAGAACAAAGTTCTATTTGCTATGTTCCTCGGCTGGTTGAGATCTTGTATGACTTAGTTAAAGTACCTGAATTGGATGCTCTTGATCGCTCTTACTTTCGCTTCTGATGAGATGATTGATATCGATTTGGGTTCTTTCTTGCTGCAGTCTAAGAGAACCGTTTTGATTCTATTCTAAACATTCATGAGGTCCTTCATTGCATTCTCGCCGTTTTATTCCAGCAACTGTCTTATGAGTTCAGTGCAAATGGGATATCTCTATGAAACTGACTAGCGTGTCAATAAACTCTTAGCTTCGTAGTTGCATACATCGGTTGGCTTATCTGTGATGATCTGTAAGAATGCCATCCCAAGAGAATAAGTAGTTATCAACTGCTAGTCATCAATGCAATACGGCAGGAGTTTAGGAAGTATTTTGGCTACGAACCTACTACTCGTTGCTGAGTAACACTCGCTGGATATCAATAACTCAACGGAATATTTCTAGATTGAGTTGCACTTAATATGG
>Ga0302271_10004080_pt1 | contig 11840 bp, 7 predicted proteins | sample III_Bog_N1_1_FD_198767 | JGI IMG/M metagenome (GOLD analysis project Ga0302271, IMG submission 198767) | Peat permafrost microbial communities from Stordalen Mire near Abisko, Sweden - III_Bog_N1_1 | ecosystem: Environmental > Terrestrial > Soil > Wetlands > Peat | place: Sweden: Abisko... | reverse complement strand
CCCCCCCGCTAATTCATTCAAAAATCTAGTAACTATTGCAAAATTAAGATTAAAAAGTAAGAACATAATAAAACTAACGCGATAAAAAAGAATAAAGAAGATATCTATCTGAATTTATTTTGTCGCATTTAAAAATAGAGAACAAAAATAACTCAACATATTTAAGAACCTTTCAATTTGGAAGACAATGAACGCAGAAGCACTTCCTTGTAACTCTGAAGAAAAACAACCTAAATCTAAGGATATTGGCGATCTTGAGTTATTACGAAGAGATGGTTCGAGTGGCTCTGAAAATGACTTGGATGATTTTCCAGCTTCAGTGAAGGTTCAGAAAAAAGATTCATTACTAAAGGAATCAACTTCAATAAAGGGTTTATTTGATAAGCGTGGTGGAAGCAATTGTTTAAATGAATCAGAAGATTTTTACGATGAAACAAACAAAAAAGAAAGAAGGACTCCAGTTATATTCAAGAAAGCAAAGTTTGTTATGAAGCCACTCAATCAATTCCTAGAAGAACGACCGAAAGATAAAATATCTGCTAGTACTAACTAAAAAGAAAAAGGAAACATTTGGGGAAAATCAGCTTTGCCCACTGGAGGGATTTTGTAATTAGGTTTTGGAAAATAATAACAATAATCACTGCAGTAAAGTGCTTTCACAACAACACCTAAAAAGCTAATATTTTCAACAGCTTCAACAACGCCTAAATAATAATTTACTGAGGCATTTAACAACGAAAATGGAACTACTCCTAAATCGTAGAATTTCACAAACTTTGCAACTTCTACTTCAGATTCTTCCAAGAAAAAGAACACTCTAGAAGATTTCCTTGAAGATGAGGTAGAGAGAAATCAAGATGGTACACAAATGCGGAACATTTTCAAAGAAAACGTTGATTTAAAATCAAAGCAAGTCACACCACTTTTCGATACAGGCCCTAGATATAATAAGAATAGTGAATTATTGAAATATTCGATAGTTGGGAAGCCTGAATGGTATAAGAAGGTTGATATTCAAAAAAATGGCAATAAACTCACTACAAAAAATATCAAAATTGCGTAATTTTAAGATAATAATTTTACTGAATTATCATGATAATCTTATTGAATTTGACAATAGGAACGGAGCTAACACTACAACAAACACTGGGACAAAACAAAACTTCGACATGAAATCAGTGGTTTCCAAGTAAAACGCAAGAAAGAGCACTATGAAAGTCGGCGAGGGATAAACAAATATTGATGGAGAAACAGGTGTGTAATAAATAGTCACAAAGGATCATCTCTTAATGAAATTTGCTGAAATTGAAAGGCGAATTCATACAAATACCTAGGAAAATGAATAAAAACATTTTATACATTTCTAGGATTAAATGGATGATTCAAAGCAGCAGAGATATCTGGCAACATATGAAGATCAATGTGAAAAATGGGTCAGCACTGCAGCTTCAATTTTACATCGATAAGAAGGAATTAAACCTCCTTTTGGTTTAAGGACAATTACGTCAACTGGGAGTACTCGTCGGTTTCATAACTACCACAGAGAACATCTTGAGGAAACATTACTAATTCGAAGCGAAGATGTTTAAAGGTTAAAGAAAGAGCAGAACGAATATTTAGAATATATCAAAGAACCATTTGAAGTTGTTGGGTAGAAGAATCTCTGGGAGAGTATGCTTCGAAACGATGATATAGACATCACAACAAAATATTCTTAAAAAAGAAAACTCAAGAATTATTTCTTCCCTCGAGAAACACAAGTTCCTTTTGATAAAACTGCGTCTACTCGAGAATTAACTAGTTTCACAAAAAGTGGAACATTTTACTAATCTTCTAAGGATCAATAAGCATTGGATACAGAAGGCAATGAAATCTTAGCTTAGGATGTTTCTTTAAAGAAAAGACATCTTTTTAGATAATTATCATAGACATCATCGTTATTGCATCCTCCACAATCGTAGAAAATCGATTTGACTTTTAGAAAAGCTGATTTCAATAATAGAGAGTTGAGTAATACAAATGGAGCGAGAGTTATTACAGGATAAAATTATGATCTTCTCGAAGCGATACGCACACCTAGGATTATTTAACAGTAATCACTTGCGAATCGAACAATGAGAAGCACACCAACTAAGGAAAAAAGTGATAGCATTGGATAGACATTCTCTAGAGCAATGTTGTCAAATACAACTTCAGGGAATTCTGAGAAGAAAAAATGGTCGATTATCAAGCCAAATGGGGCAGCACCAAGATCTTCTTACTTAGATTATTTTACTTAATCTGAGTTAGAATCAATAGCTGTACTCCAAAACAAGATTAATTTATTTTTCAGTTCAATTGATTTTATCAAAATTATTTCACTTTTTTTCTTCATATTTTTCTTGTTTGCATTTTAAAGATTCAGGGCGAAAATAAGTTTGAAAGTGAACGAAATACGATTAGAAATGATGGCAAACAGAATTTCGAAACATATTAACTAATAGTTATTGATGAGAAAAAATGTAAATTTAATTGCATTTCTATTTTATTTCTAAACACAATTATTTTTTGATTTTTGGGCGACTTTTTTGTTAGTGAAGGGAGTGAAATCATAAAAAGATTTAAGGGAATCTTAGAAATTGGCTTCTAAACCTAATGAAGAATAATAAACCTTATTAAAGTCAAACGCTCATGTATCATTTACTTCACTTCCGAACACTGGATTATCAAGGATTTAGAGTTCTGTGTAACTAAAGAAATAAGTTGTTTTGTGAATGTATTTTTGAAGTATGTAACTGTGATTTTAAGATATGAAAAAGAATAATGATTTTGAAGTATTGTTTTGAAATAAAGATGGCTTCTCACTTTCATTAAAATATATTTAATTCATGTTTACCATAATAAAATGTTGAAAAGTTTCGTAATTATTTAAAATACTAAGAAACGAAATATGTATTACTAAAAATAATAACAATTCTAAAATTATCTTTCTGTGATCAAAATATTTTGAGTTCAGAGGTTTCTCCAAACCTAGCTTTGTTCCTATTGTAAAGATCCTTGAGACTTTCAACATAAATTGCATGGTACTATTCTACATCTTAATCAGTTGGCTCTAAGATATGAGGAATCAGAATACCTTTTCCACAAACAGTATTGATCTTTGAGTGGCATTCTGGTAGAAACCCTAAACGTGACCAGAAAATGACTCCAACAAGCTTCAATTTATTCAGCAAGAGTCTGAAAGTCTCAAAGCGCTCTACAGTCTGATAAATCTGATTTTCTCCAAAGATAAACACTGGATAGATTTTATAGCCATATCTCAGAGCATATTTGATGAATCCTTTTCTTTGTAAAATAAAGACTCTATTCTCCTTATGAGTAGTTAGTGTTGCTTCTTCGAATCCACCTGGTAAAAGTGCAATATTTTATTTTTTCGCCATTAAGTTCTTCATATTAGCAGGGTCCACAGAAGTCGCTCCAGCAAGTTTATGGAAAAAACCAAGTAATGGTGAATCTAGGAGCATTCTGCTCGCACAGACGAGAATATTACCGAATCTGTTGGCATAACAATTGAAAGTGAATCCAAGTGTGAAGACATTATGAGGATGGACGCAGATGAGTGATTGCTGTTCATCAATTTTCTCTTCGAATTCGAGGGTGTATTCGTCGAAATACTTCTCAAGTTCAAAGAATGCTAGAAACTTATCGTACCAAGATTGTCTTTTCACAAATGCTTGCCCTGTTAGTTGGACTAATGAGAAAACAATGCAGATGATACTCCCTGTGATTGCCTTGTAGTAAATGAAGAACATAAACGAGGGAAGGAAATTATTCCCGATGTACATGATGACTCCTACCATAGTTTTGAAAGACCTTCGTCCTTACTTTTTGTCTGTTTCGCTTGTCATTTAAAGTTTTGAGTAGTTTCTTAGATTTTTTTATAAAAATATTTCTGATAATTTGATAGATTACATCAGATTTCAACCAAGGCAGTGAGGGTGAACAATATTAATTGATGGTTGAAAAGTTTGTTCAATTTTGATCAACGATTTGTAGGTCATTAATTTTTCTATTTTCTCTTGAATTTGATCAATTTCGATATAAATAGCGCATCAGTGATCACAAATGATGCAATTAATATGTTTTCTATCTATTCTTATTTTAGATTTAATTGTATTTGGGAGATATTGACGATTCATTAATTAATCTCATTTTGAAGGGTAAATGAAAAATAAATGAGATCCACTCATTTTTTAATCGAGCGAGAGAGAGAACAAAAGAATATGCTAACATTTAAGATTATTTTTGATGCTGTTGTTGTTAAATAGTTCTGTTCTCATTAAATTGAGCAATTTTCAATGATTTTTCAGTTTAACGATAAAAACAAGTAAGTTATGTAAAATTTTGATAATTAATTCTTCTTACATAAATTGAAATTTGGAGAGCAAAATAACAAATACACAATGCAGACATTGCAAAACAATTAGCCAACATTTTTACTCACCACTAAAAATTGTGAGTAGGAAGTTAATTGTAATTAACAAGAAAACCTATTTTTTTGTTTTTATACAATCATTTGAAATAGTAGCTTTGCTAGCCATTTCATAAGAGTCTGTAGATATATTTCAGTATTTGCAAAGATGCTTCATTTTGTGCTACTTAAGTCGGGATAAAAGTTAGTGACAAATTTAACAGTTAGACAGAATGCTTCAACCATGATTTGGTTTTATAATCGATTATCAATTGCAGCGATACTAAGAGTACTCCAAAAATAACATAATAAATGAACGTGATTGATGAAATATCATCAGCTTTTTTTTCAGCACATTCCTGGACTTGAAGAAAGAATAAAGTGATTGCTTTCATAGGGATATCATAAGCTTAAAGAGTCAAAGCTAAGGTAGTTGAGGAATTCATAAAATAATTCAGACTTTGCTGTCTAGTTGTTGCATCGGTTTGAGATAAAATATTCTACGCAGACGAAAATAACTGCAAGTATGAAGACAATACCCCTGAAATACCTGATTTCAAAACAGTCCTGATAATCACTTATTCATCTGTAAGGAGTTCGTAATTTGTAGGATCACAAATATATTCGGTGGAGAATTAAATACAGATATCAGTGCTAAACAGATCTTCTAGAGATGCTTTCTTTGAGTCCAGAGAGCTATCTAATTCTGAGATGTTTGAAATAAAGTTTTAGGAAAATTACTACACAACCGAGATTGAATTTTAAAGGCTTTTAGTTGCATATTCCTGATCTGCAGGAGGATATTCAGGATCAGATAGAATTAGTAGTTCGCTGTCAGTTAATATTTCGCTGATAACTAACGCAGAATTGAAAGATTCATAGAACTGAGAAGTTGAATTCACCAAGCTAATTATTTGAGTTAAATTTACACTCGATAAATAAGCTAATATTAAGATGACCAGAAAGAATACTCCACACATTTAGATCACCGTAATCACTAGCAAATGAGTTTTATATTAGTTTAACTTCTACCCTTAAAGCTATGAGCCTATCATGCTATTTGGATTTTTGTTATGTTAAGATTTTTTATTTTTTCCACCGAGAATTGAAGTTTGATTCTAGATTTTTTCATAAAGAGCTGCTATGAACGAAGCAAAAGGAACTTGCATCCATCGTAGCTTAGAATCTCTTAGTTGGGTCTCACAAGTTTAGAGGATTTAAAGTTCCGATTCTAAGTCGCTCAAAGTCAGCCTTGTGAAGAGTAAAAGTACCTTTTTCTTGTAATTACTTATGAGAACTAGAAAATATACTCCAAAAATGAGAAAGAAAATAAAAAATCCAATTATAAAACCTCCAAATAGGATATAGTAATCGCTGAGAGCTGAGTTAACATTTTCAAGGTCATCAGCAAGGATAATTGAAAACGAACTTAGAAGGTTCGAATATTGAATGAAATTGGTATTCAGAAAATAAAAACTTAAGATTTTATCTTGAGGTTAAGATTAAGAGACTCTAAGGATGAAGTTTAAGGTATCGAACTAGAATTCTATCGGCTTGACTTGCATGGCTTAATGGTCTCTGTATAAATAAAAGAATGCCCAGTTATGAATAAATTAACAAAAATAATTAAATTTTGTTATTTCGATGTTTAAATGAGTTTACTCATATGCGAATATGATGATTTCTTGTAAAATATCTCCTTATTTTTGTTGGAGATCGGAGAATAATGATAGATCTTTAACATGTTCATCATGAAAGGATACACTTATTTCTTCCATTTATTATTACACAATTGCTAGATATTCATTGCTGATTGTTGGGTCGATGATTCCTAAGCTCATAATTCGTTCTTTGAGACTGATAATATTCTATTAAGAAATCAGCATCTTTAATTATCCAATGTTGTAGGAATAACTTATAGTCGATTTCAGATCATTGACCTTGAGAAGAATCACAACAGAAATGATCACAACTATCGAAACTAAAACTAAAAATCTTCCATCTGTTTTGGATTATTTTAAGGCAAACCGAAAAAACAATTTATTCATTTTTGGGAAAGAAGGTAAGAAAATTGAATGGAAATAGGAATGAGAGAGAATGATCTTTTGGATTGGTTTAAAAATCATTTTATTTTTGATAAACTAAGTAGTTAATTTTTTACTGATAAGATACTTGAGAGGATTAAGAATCCTAGGATTCTTCGTTTAAACGATGCTTTAGATCAATTCATTATCTTTAAAGAGTGACTTTTGTTTTTGAGATTAGATATAATCCTCATGATGATTATTTAGTCTGTGAATCTAATCAATAGGTTTAGTTTGGTTTTCGTCATAAGAGGAGGACAACTAAGAAGGAAAATGTTCCTCTTCCTCTCCTATTCTAGATTTGCTGATTTTATGTAAAAACGATCTTGCTCCAAGACTGCCTTAGATTTTATATTTTTTGGAATTTTCTTACTAAAAAAAAACTTAATCTGAGTTAGTTTTTGACATAAAATCATTATTGTTTCTGCTCGTTTCTTTTCCTAGAATATTCTCCTCAAGAATTGCATCTCTACTATGATTACTATTTGGTTGCTAAGAAATTATTCCAACTGCATCAGACAGAGAATTCTATTGCTATCCAGGTGGAGTTTAAAGATTAAGAAGATTGGGAGAATTGACAGTTAAAGATTGATAGTTGAAATGTTATTCTCCTTTTTATAGAGGAAACTAAATATTAGTCTTGATACCTAAATAGCTGTACCCGTTGTTGCTTGAATTATTCATGTTTTCTTAGTTATTTGGTGAAGGAGTATCAAAAAGAGGATCTTAATCGATTTAAAAAGGTCTGTTTGTAAGATTAATACCGTCTTGCGATAAAGGAGACAGAGCTTAAGATTATTGTGGACTCATTGTCAAATTTGTTTCTTCATTCATCTCTTTTCTCACTAAATTTAGAGGAGATTCCACTTCAAAACTTGATTTGAACATGTTGTTATTTTCTTCTAGAAATTTAAATTTTCTGAGAGTTCCTTATGTTGAAATCTAAGGTTACTGAAGGATAAGCGCTGAACCTTAACGGTTTTAAGATAAAGGTAATAACGTCGATGCATTTGTTTATGTTTTGTGAGAAGAAGAATTTGGTTTCAACTCAGACCCTGGATTTGTTTCAAATGTCATAAATTTACTGGGAAATCTTTCATTATTATGGTTAGTATTCTATTATTAAAAAACCGATTTCGTCAGAGTCTTGCTTCGAGAACTTAAGCTTTATTTTAATTCGTTCTCATTGTCTGCTTCAACATTTTTTGTTGGAAAAATATCCAGCACTTCCGTAATGTAGTACTTCTAGGATTCCGCTGTGTTCCCATCTTATTGATAATTTAAGATTTTCTCTGAGACATTTATTGTTGCTGAATATTGCCGTGATTTGAAGTACTCCCAGTGCTAGGTCAAAACAATTAGTCAATTTTTTTCCACATTAATTTTTGTATCTTTTTTATTTAGAATTTACGACTTTATTCTGCAAGTAAAATAATTTGAATTGGACATTGAAATCGTCATTTCGCTTAGCCATCTTGAAATCTTCTATTTACAAGCTTTCCGTTTGCTATTTCTCGGACATAACTTGTTAGTAAGCTTGCGCAAACGATTGAAGAAGTTGAGGAAGCATAGTAGGAACTATGAAAGTTATTTTTTCTTAATAAATAAGAAAATCTTCTGAAGCATGCAGTTTGAGATTCACTGTCTTGGAATGGTTTGAAAGTTACAGCTATTCTTGCTGCAAAGATTCCTTTTGTGCTTCAGATTTATTCTTAATCATTTCCATAAGCTGAGGGAGAATGAAGGATATTTTGAGAACATTTGTGACTTCGAAGTATTGTGAGCCCTTGTACTTATCTCCAAAAACCTGTTGAATTTATTATTTCATATTGTTAATAGCTCAAACAATTGCAGAACACAAATTCTATTTTATCTTACTTTATCTGTAGCCGCCTTCTGGAGATGTTGAAATTGAGAGAAAAGCTAATTGTTCAGTTCAGCTGTGATGCCACGAATTGTACCTTTTTCATCTAGAATCAAGAATTCAGAAGATGTCTAAAAGCGAAGAATGCAGCCGTTGAGGACAAAATCATCTAAGTAGTTGCTCATGTAGTCAATTTGTATTTTAATTGGCATGATGAACCCTTATTTTGAAAGGCCGAAAGTTAAATAGCTGTCTTTGAAAAGTGTTGATTTCCCTCTTTTAATAAAATTTAGCATCAACGAATTATGAATATCGGAAAATATTGTCGGCATGAGCTAGCTCATTTCATTGATCTATGATTCTTCTGTTTACTCGTATCCAAAGAAATTCAAAATCTAGGTTTTCTTCTAATTCAGGATGTATCCGTGCTTATAAATAAGGCTTAGCAACACGCATACTGCATTTCCTGAGATAAATTTAGAACTGCATAGAGAACTTGGATTTGTGGAATCATCTCTTTTGAGCAGATCTGATATCATCAATTCAATTTTTCTAGCTTAGCCACCTTGATTAAGAACTAATCCTTTGAAAATGCAAGCAACCTAATGGAAAAAACAGAAAAATAAAATGAAATTGAGTTAAAATACTTCTTTCCTAACCTTGAGAGCGATGGCACTATTAAAGGTATCAGAAACATTATTATTTTAATTATCAAATTTGTTCACTTAAGAATCTGCTAAAGAAACAACCGAAGCTGTCACCGAAGAAGCTGTTCCAACTTTTCTAAATATTTTAATGAGTTGAAGGCATTTTTCGGATAGATTAGCTGCGAGTTGATTCAGGGAATCTAATGAAAGTGAAGGTTATTTCAGGAGGTTCCAGAATTTTACTTTTTCAGCTAAGAAATCAGCACATAGCGGTACAATAATTTCTTAAAAATGGTCTTAATCAGTGAAATCATGAAGGCTAGAGCGAGAATTACCTTGAGAAGCATAATTCTCGTCAAGTGAGTCTCTGGTGATATGCTCTTCGATGGACATTTCAATGCGAGAAGCAAGAATATTGCATAGCGTCGCAAAGAGGAAAGATGATTTTTTATGTGATTACAATCTACTTTTGAGCTAATAATATGAGGAAACTGAGTTGTTTCTGTATTTGAATGAAAATGTGATGTATTTAACAGCAAGATGTTCCCACTTAGTGCTGTCGTTGATTAAGATTTTCTATTCCAAGCTCCACTAGAATATAAAATCAATAAATGACAGAACATCAGATTACTTCACTGAGTTCTAGCCTTTCTTTGTATCGATTAAACTGCATGGACACAACAGAATATTGCAGCGTTACTGATGCATAATTATGAACTAAAGCGTTTTGTATTTCGGCAGCTACTCTTTTTCCGATTCCTCAGAGAGTCTGTAGATTTCTTCGAGGTAGAAATCAACATATTTATAATATCTTAAAAAAATAAAATAAATTAAACAATGAATCAGACAAATAATTTTCCAACCCAATGGATTCTTTGAGGGAAAGCAATAATTCAAAGGTGTATGTGTGCGTGTGTTTTTTTGAAAATTAATTAATTTTTCTTTTTAATAATGTTCTTGTTTTTATTTTTTTTATGAATTTAAAAAATTGTCTCAGGTAACTGGAACAAAATCTCCAATTAAGAGATTTATCTCTCAGTATTAACAATTAAAATCCAGAGAAAACCCCTTATCAATCTCATACATTGAAATATATTTTCTATAATGGAAAGAAACCTCCCAAAAAATATGTTCTCTTTTTCTTGAAAATACCATTTTTTTTTCTCCGATATGCTTACTTCGAAAACTTGTTGAGATCGATTTTCATTATGAAATCATACCGAAAGCTCCATATTGTTAGAAGAAGAGTTGAAATAAGTGATCCTAAGATCATAACTGTGTACAGCATATCTTCATCGTTTTAGTTCGTCTAGATGATCAACGGAAGGTACACAAAGAAAGTAGATTCAAATAGCACACTTGCGATGATGTAAGTTTAAATAAGTTTAGGATTTCTAAAGGGTACATTCCAAACGAGATCATAAAGGAGAGAAATAATCACTGTCTAGAGGCACAAGTACTTTAAATATTTAGATATTTCCCCTGAGAAAGTGAAATAAATCACAATGAAGTATAACCAGAATTATGGAATCAATAACCAATGATAACATCTTTTCAGCTGATTTCGCTCGTTAAACTCGTTATTCCGAAAGAATACTATTATTATCATACTCACGATGGTGTTTAAAATCAATCCGAAAGCACTAAAGGACACTTGCAAAGTAGAAATTGTGCAGGGATCTTCTTCGAAATGCTATGAGAAAAAGCAATAGGAACCACAGAACATCGTCCCTACTTAAATTTCGCAGTATGGGATAAACAAAACCCATTGATGCAGCAAAAAGAATGAATTCCATGCGCGATTTAGCGGCCCAAGCTTCTCGCGATGTTTTGAAATCCACGTTGAGTCAGTGTAACCTTTGTGAGTTAAGAAAGCGAGGTAGCAGAGTAAAATTATTAGGATCGATGTCATGGAAACATCCACAAAGCGAGTTAGGTTTGTACTATCCTTAAAAAGTAGAAGGAACGTGCCTGTGCTGACGTATTCTATTTTCTAAACGAGCTTATTGTACTCATTGGAAATTGTGAGAATTTCATCGGAATATAAATATCCAGCTACTTGCAAGAAGTGCCATCCTATGATCAGCGTGTAGATCCTGGGAGTGATGGAGTAGTTAGGAGGACTATCCATTATCTCCATGATACCAGCATAGAAAGCTTTTACGATTCCTAGACCATTCTTTCGCGTTTTCATTCACCAAACGAGGTAGCTGGCTCTGCTTGTTTCTTCTGCTATTGTAACAAAACAATCGTGTTGTTAATTTTGTAGATGTTTTTAATTAGATAATATTCACTTTTCCTTTTGAAATTCAATAGAAAACACCCTTGTTGTATTCCCCTTTCATAAATGTTAAGTAGTATCATAAAAGTAGTGTACTCACAGACTACACCCCTGATACAGTTACTGCCAGTTTGAGGAAGACAGAAACTGTAACTTGTGCTCCTTGAAGCTGAAATTATGCCTCATTTTGTAAGCCGCAGCAAATAAATAAATACCTCCTTTTATTAATTATTTTGTGCGTGTGTGAGCAACTTATATAGTTTTGATAAAATTCTTCCAAATTGTGAAGTAATAATACGAATAAAGTTCTAATTTTGGATATTTTCTTTTCTTTTTTTCAGATAAACTTGGATAATATTTAAATACTAAATTTTTAGTTTTTTGGAGAGAATCCAGAAAAAATCCAGAATTATTTAGCGAAAAAATAATCTAGCATTTTTACTTTGGTTCATCTGATATGTGGTGGGGGATTGGGAGGAGGAGGGGGGGGGGGGGGGAGGTAAAAAGCTAATAA
>Ga0302271_10004078_pt1 | contig 11842 bp, 4 predicted proteins | sample III_Bog_N1_1_FD_198767 | JGI IMG/M metagenome (GOLD analysis project Ga0302271, IMG submission 198767) | Peat permafrost microbial communities from Stordalen Mire near Abisko, Sweden - III_Bog_N1_1 | ecosystem: Environmental > Terrestrial > Soil > Wetlands > Peat | place: Sweden: Abisko... | reverse complement strand
AAAAAATTAATCTTTCAGCAGTCACTAGTTTTAAGTAATTTTGAAAGCCTTTACTTACTCAAAAGTGTTTTCCCCATGAATAGTCTTTCTCTTTTTTTAATATCTACACATACAACTAAATCAAGAAAGCTTCCCATAAAGTGTACTTTTTAGTTTGCTTTAATTGCTCTTGGGATAAATGACTGAATAGCTCACAACTACGAAACTATTTTGTTTTCATTACAATTCTTGCAAAAAATATTCACTCAACAAGAAAAAATCATTTTTATCTACACAGAGGGGAAAATAAATCTCATTTCAAATTGGGAATTTCACTCTTCTTATCCCCTAGCCAAAATAATTTGAAAAGGATTTTATAAATATTATGAAGCTGATTCCTGAGGAAAGCGATATCAATAGGTACCTGAATGATGATTATGGACACATTTTTAAAAAAAGCAATAAATCATAGTTAATCATTATTTATTTATTTTGAATGCCTCAACAAATATTTTTAATAAATAAAGATTCATCCCCCCCCCCCCCCCCTGTCAAAATCTATTAATTTCTATTTACATTTTGTTTTCTTTTATGAATCAACTACTTAATAATTACCCGCAAATCTCTCACTGATTTTGCTGATATTCTTAGGAGTCTTGTTTAGGTTAGTTAATATCAATAAAAAATACCATTAAAATTTACACGTTAATTTGAGAAATCTGAAAAACCAAATATCTGATTAATTGCTTGCATTCAACCAATATCGTTATCCACTCTGCAAGACAAAAAGGAAATTAATAACAAAATAAATTCTTTTACCGCTCTTTGACTATCTATCATGAGTTAAATAGATAACGTTTCAGGAAACTCCATTGGTAATAACATTTCAGGAGAAATATGCAAGAATATTCTTTGCCAATACACAAGAGGGTCTCCTCCTTCAGATTCCTCAGAGAGAATTTACCTACCTGAAAAACCTTCTGTGAAGTTCGCTACAGCACCAAGCACAAATATGTTTCCATTTTCAGCTCTAGCAGTGGTTGAAGTGATCTAACCAAACTAAACATAAGCATCTTAAGATTTACCGTTGACTGGAATTCTAATAGGCCCTTCTTAGCTGCTCGTACAGTTAGATCAGCCAAACATAGAAATAAGAGACTTGCGAGTTACGTTTGGTGAGAAAGAAGTGACCGTTGTAGATATCTTCAAAAGTTAATATCTAGCATTGAATCGTTTCTGCGTGCTGTAGCTTGGATAAGCTGTAGGCTTTACAAGAGGTTTTGTTGGACTTTTAGCAACAAAGCGATCGTTTAACTCAAGATACTTTTTCAATTTCGACTCACTTAATAACGAAGGAGATGATACTCCTAAAAAAAGAGGTGTCATTGTTGCAGGATCCACTAGAAATTCGATTAGGTTTCTCCATAGCAGCATAGCAGATGTGATAGGAGGAGTGATCTTACATGTCTCGCTCGATAAAGAAGTGGAAAAAATTGATGATTTGTCTCATATCCGTTGGCCAATTCTTGTGAGTGATCCTGAAGCAGGATTTGCTGTGATTGGATTTTCCTAAAATTGCAGCTCAAGAGGATTAAAAGGCATGGTCATAAACTCTGAGCAGTTTAATCAACTTTGTCTCTTTGCGTAAGGATATTAAGCTCCAGACATCCTCCGAATTCCATGTACAGATTTTTATAATTTGCAAGAGTTTTTTGTAATGATATTTTTGAAAATAGGTTGTGCTTAGGCCAGTGAAGGGCAGAACAAAATGGAAATAAAGCAAATTAAAGCTCATAGAACTTAAATTATTAGTATGTGTAGGGTTAATTATCGTTTAGTTGCGACTACAGACGGAGAAAAAAGCTTGAAAATATGGCAAACAGATATTAAAAAACTCTACTATGATATTTAACTAAGTTCAAATTGTTCTTTAGTTTTAGCTGATGGAAAGCATTTATTTGCTTGCGTTGAAGGTAATGTAGAGATATGGGATTGGCAATAGCGAATTCAAGTTTAAGTTTGGAATTCTACAGGGAATATTACACATCTGATAAAGGTAAACAATAAGATAATAGAAGTTAGTTTGAGGATATTATTTAAGAAATAGGCTAAATATTGAGTTAACAAAATACCTTTTTTTAGGCAAGTCGTCGATGTTACATTTCAGCTGATGGTGATGGGCAATTCCAAGTGTGGCGAGGTGACGAAAGAGTGTTGAGTTTCAACTCAAAAGGAGGAAATAAACAAATCAGTTGTTTAGTCGCTGGGCTAAAAGAAGAAAAGTAATTCTGCGCAGGATACAGCAACGGCTTAGTCTGCATTTACGACTATCAGCAAGGTGAACTAGTGAATAAACTAGACGGTACTGGAATCCCAGTGTTGTCTATGTGCATTTGCAAGAATGGAAATTTCCTTGTATGCGGCTTTGCTGATGGTTAACTGATTTTCAGAAATGCAGCTGAGGAGTATAAAATCGTCAAGAAAATAAAGTTTGATAACAAAATTGTCAGAGTTGAGCTGCTCAACGAGAGGGAGCTGCTTGTCTGCCATAACAATCAAGTTGCTATCCTTAATATTTTCACAGAATAAACTCTTTAGCTAAACTCGATCACTCAGCCGCATTCTGCAATTATTTCAGCTTCTTCAGTAATCGATCAAGAATAATTCGTCACTGCAGATAAAGATGGGTATCTACGCTTCTCTCGTGTTGATAGGCTATTTGATGAGATATATCAGAGTCTTTCAGAAGACGATTTAACCCAGCTTTCCTCAGCCATCCAATCAGATACAGTTTCTTAATCTAACATAGTTTAACTTGCAGCTAGTATTCTTCCTTCTCAAAGGGTTAGTAATTTGCAGAATAGTCGCTAGTAAAATTCAAATGAATTCGGTGTTTCATCTGTAGTCCTCAAAGAAAAAGATGCTCGGATAAAGTAGCTCACCACAGAGGCCAACATTCTATAAGCAAAATTAGCATCGCAGGCTCAAGAGCTCCAAAGAAAAGCTAATTACACTGCTTAGCTTGAGTTCCAACTCAAAAATTTTCACCAAGGCAAACGGGTAAAAACAAGTTTTAAAATATCCATTAATAGATTTCAATAAACATTATTTTTTTTCTTCTGAATAAAGCAATTTACATTTTTCATAAACAGTTTCTTTTTAATTTTAAATAAATATATAATGATTCATTTTAAGAATCAAAAATATTGGATCTAGAGCTAATTCACTAAGAATTTTTTATGTATATTTTAGTTGGATGAATCTGAGGTTCCTCGTATGTTGACTGTCAATTTGAGTTACGGATAGCCTGAAAATAAGCAATATGAATCTTAAATTTAAAACAACAACAAAGGTGAATCTTCATCTCAATAATAATAATAAGAGAAATATCAATAATAGTAATCCGAGCTACAACAACGCTAATCTGAGTAGTTATAACAATAGCAAGCTCAAGTATTTCAGCAGCAATAGTAAATAATTAGTTCTCTAACAAGGGAAAAAGACTAATTAGTAAAGCAAATAATGAAGCTAAATGGTGGTTTGAACCGCAGCGAAGAGGAAAAAGATAGATTAAGGATAAAATTACTTTAAAGTGAAGAACAATGCTAGTCCTTCAAGGAATAGCTCAGTATGAATTAACTTCAGCTTTTAGCTGACCATAAAAAAGAAAAGGATGCTCTTTTAGAATAAATTAACCAGCTGAATTCTTAGCTTTAGCAAAGCAATTCCACTCCAAAGAAGGATGTAGGTTAGCCCCAAAGAGAGAATAATCCAGTTGAAATCCCTTCTGCTTCTCCTTTGAAGTAGAGACTGGAGATGTAACAAGATAAATCTTACTTACCATCATAACCCCAGTAGATCTCGAACAATTCTTTCATTGCTCCAACTGATACGATTCCTTACAAAGATAGCATTGTAAATATCAATATTTCTACTGCTACTCCTGCGGGTGCAAGATAAACAACTACTACCTCTTAAGTATACGAGCACAGATCTCCTTCTCCGATGTTTACTAAATCAGCTGTATCTCAATCATCAATGATAGCCTCTCCTTAATAATAAAGTGGGTTTATCAAATCCAATCTATCTAACTACTCATCATCACCATATTCAAAAAACATAAATAACAATAATACATCACTACTTCAAGCAGATGCCAAACCAGATAAATCTATTAGACAAACGCCTCAAAGGAATCAAGATAAGGCTACTAACAATAATACTTACAATTCCTCCACTCCTTAAGAAAGAATGTCTCCATCAAGAAGCAGTGCGCAAGAATTAAGAGGTTATAAGAATGAAATTTAGAAAGTTCAAGAACAAATCAATTCGCTTAGATCTGGTAAGGACAATAAAGATTCTTCTGATAGATCGAAGGATGTTTCAAGTGGAGTGCAGACTGCTTCAAAATCAGCGAATTTTGGGAATTATCTTGACCCTAATGCACTTACCCCTCAAAATGAAAGGAATAACCTATCACTTCAAAGTGAAAGTGGACAGCAACGAAATCCTTAACAATCGAATCTTTAGATACTCCTTTCTCAAAAATTTTAAGAGTTAACCTCAGAGCTTGCCAAACGCAACTAGAGACTCAACCCATCGAAGGTATCTGTACAGCCTGAAGATAGGAAATTTGATCAGACATCGTTTATTCAATCTAGATTTGAATCTCCCTAAAGAAGAGAACTGCCTGTGGAAGTGTCCAGATAAAATGGTAGTTTAGTGTTCACTTCTCCTCTTCCTGAATACAGAGGAAGTCCATTGAGACTATAGAAATGCAACATAGATATTAAGATGTCTCCTTAACAAGGAGAAGATGCTGTTTATGTTAGTGAATCTTTAGGAAACAATGATTTTTAGATTTCCATCGATCTCTAAGATCCTCGGTAGAATTAGAGGATATGAGAGAAAAAAAGAAAATTTGAGCAGAAAAGAGCAAGTTCATGAATTATCATAAGGACAATTTGTTAAGAAAAAACTAAATAACTGAACATCTTTTCGTTCTTTTTTGTTGATGTACCATATTTTTTTGTAAAATATTATTCTTAAAATAAAAATAAGCAATTTTTCCAATAAATATTTCTTTTCTTTTCTTCTAAAAGTCTCATTGCATAGCAGTTTTTGCTCTTTTTATCACTGATGGTTAACCTGAATACTCTATCTCTTCATGGAGTTTCTCATATCAGGTCCTTTAACAATCAAGTCAACTAATTCAGGACCTCCATATTCAAGACAAGCATTCAAAGCATCTCCATACTTTTGTTTTACTCTGATAACATCTTTTTAAATCGCTTTCAAATCTTAATCTAATTGTCTAATCTGAATTTCTTTATCTTCAATAACGTCTGTGGATTCCTTAACCTTTTACTCCTCATGCGATATCCTAAGCTAGTTGTTTTAATAGTATAAAATCACCAAACAACTAACAAAAAATTACACCATCAATCTCCTCCCTCAAATATTTTTTACTTTAAATTAAAGCAGCTATTCCCTTAAGTTTCTATTTTCTGCATCAGCTCTTCTCAATTCCTTAATTAATCTATTAGCACTCTCGTTATCTCCTGAGTTAGTTATTTCCTCGATTCTCTGCTGAAGCTTTTGATTCTCTAATTGCAATTATTATTTTTCCGTTGTCACAAGTTGTAAAGAGAATCTCTTAGTTTCATTATGTTTGAGCTATTATTAGGAGAACTTTAGCTGTAACTTAGATTTCTACACAATGTCTTTCCATCCCTGTATCTCCTTGTCTGATTCTTCTTTCTAATAAATTAGCCCAATTAATTTATTGTCAAAATCTTAAAGAAAATGTTTACTTGTTTCTTGTTTATTTCTCGGAGTTCTTTATTCTTATTTTTAAGCTGCTAAATCTATTCATAAGAGTTATCCTACCTGAATTCTGTTAGTTCCTACTCGAGCTGACCTAATTAATCATTTTTTGACTCCATAGAGTCATTCATTTTCGCAGCATATCTTTAGAACCGATTCTTAATTTCCTCGCATTATGCTTACGATTCAAGTAACGCTTGCTAGAGTTATGCTATCTTATCGGATTGATCTTCCATTTCTTTTTCTCGTTTCTCTAAAAGCTTAATATACTCTTCATCTTTTCCCTTTTGGTTTTCCAGAATTTATCTATCTTTTAGACTGCTTCTTTTTTTATTCTAAATAACTTCTAGCAGCCTTTCTTTCATTCTAGCAATGTGACCATCTTTCTTAATAATTTCCTACTTGAAATTCTCAATTTATCTGTCATGATCTTTCTCTTTCTTATCTGCTTAGTTTAAAAGTTGATTGTAATGGAATTGAATTGTCTCGAGCTCAATTTGACTTTTATGCATGTATTTTTAAGCTGATTCTCTCTCATCTTCTGCTTTATCGAGAGATTTTCGTAACTCGTAAGTGTCCTACAACAACTACTTGGCTTTCAATTGTTCTTATTTAATTACTTGCTTGGCTTCTTCCTGTGTTTGAAAAAGATTTGCTTATTTAATTTATATTTTAAAAAATTATCATGAATTTTAAATGTTTAACTTACATTCCCGTTGTAAAGATTGGCATTGGAGAGCTGAATGAATTCAATTTGTTTTTGTAATTTTACGATTAGACTTTCTTTTAAAGCTAGTTTTTATTACAATTTGATTATTTATTCCTACTATTATGCCTGATTGTCTAGTATCTTCTTCCTTTACTCACTCAAATTCTGAAAGACAAAATAAAGAGATAAGAAAACGAAATACATTTTGTTTTAATACTCGTTCGCATTCTCTAGTTAACATTATTTATCCATAAAATTTTAATAAAAAGAAATGATATTTATCAGAAAACTGTTAACTATTCTTTCTCAAAAACTTGAAACACATTTAAGGGATTATTTTTCATGACTCTTACCTCATTCACATCATGGACAGTTGCTTGCTTGTCTCTAAGAACTTCCAACTACTCAACACAATCCTGATAAGCTGCGCGAAGTTCTCGGTAGTCAGCTTCTAACTAAAAATAAATCAAGAAACAATAACATAAGAGAGGAAATATGCAAAAATAAAGGAAAATATTAATTTAATGATCTTTTCTTTTATCATGGCTAAAGAATTAATAAAAGTGTGTATGCGTACTTTATTTTTTTAGGAAGTTAAATCAACAATTTACTATTGCTTTTACATTGAATTAGCTAGTTCATTTTGAAAATCTTTTCTCGTACAAAACAAATCACTGATTTATTGAGCTTATTTATTCTATGGTTAAATCATTCTATTCTTAGCATTCCCATTATTTTTTGGAAAAACTTTATTGCTATTACTATCGCTGCTGCATTCATCTTCAAGGTCAATGTCTAAAGTATTATTATTATTGGCTGTTTTAGTTGGTGTTTGTTAAGTTGTTCTTGAATTTGCTTATTTTATGCTATTTTCAGAGAGATCACTAACATTTCCAAATGACATCTCTTTTGGACCCTAGGTTTTGAATGCTGAATTCCCTGTAGGTTTGTACTTTTCTTCTTATTCTTCCTCAGTTGTATTATGATAAGGCAAGACAGTTTAACTAAGATTTACTATTTTTTGATCAGTTTCACTTTCATTTTGGCTAATGTCTTCATTTTTGTTATTCGTGTCAGTAGGGTTGTTATTATTGAAGTTCTAAGTATTTTAATTATTTCTTTCTTAAATTGCAGAAAGCTATGAATTTTATTTAGATTATTTGAGTTCTAATTCTCTTAACCTTTATAATTTTGAAAAAAAACAAATCCAACCTTAAATTTGTATCAAAACATTCGAGAATAACTAAAAAAGGAAATATTGATCAATTTAATTTATTAATGATTAAAAAACAATTTTTAAATTTTTTTATTCTCCCTTTAATTACATCTCAGGTGATAGAACTGAGCTCTTTCTGGCATAGAACTTTTAGGGGTCAGTTGGCATGTCATTTCTATTTTTTGTAAAATTTTGTTTTCAAATCAGTTAAAAGAACTCAAAAAACCAAAAGCAAATGCCTACTCATAAAAATCGACTATGTCTCCAATTTTATTCCATGAAATACTGAGTTTAATCTTTGCATTTTTATCTTTACATTTAGTTAAGTTCAATTCAACTTCCTTATGCCTACTAGGCTCTTGATTTACTAGTTCAGATAAATCAATAGTCACCTCTCCCAGCTTCTTCTCGTATTTTCCATTTATTTACAACACTGAAAATTCGGATTTCTAAATAAAGAATAATTTGTAGTGCTTATTCAAATTATTTAAAAACTAAGTTTGTTACTTTTTTCAATTAAAATCTCTCAGAGCCATTTTTTTAGAAAAGAGTTGAATCAAGAGATAAAACTTCAGAGAAATTAGCTTCTCCTTTTCTGTGGTTCAGCCAAACGTTCCTCGATGTTCTGATCTCACGTAAGCCTAACAAAAATGAAGAATTCTTTAAGCAAGTGCTCCTAACTCTAACTACCACTGCATTTTATGTTAATACCTCTAGTCCAAAGTACTTGAACGAAGCATGGAGAATCCATTTTCATCTTCACTTGTAGAATTTGTACATCGAATGTAAATTTTACTGCTTTTGCGCCTATCCTCTGGAAAAACTTGCTCATTTATTTATTTTGATTTTGATTTTAATGGATGAGATTATCCAAAACATTAATGAAGATACACTTTTTTTTAATTATTTTCAAAGTGTCCATGGACATATGATAATTGATTATTTTGAGGTCAGTGTAGTGGTATCACTTTTGTATTCATTATTAGCTTTTATTATTTGCTTAGCTCTTTTTATTACCAAGAATTTCAAGGAAAAGTTTGCTTCCCTCATATTAAGCCTCTTGCTAATAATATGATTAGTTTCTTTTTATGCTGGTTCCGATCTGAATATTAGAGTTTGAAAGTTGAACAACAATAATTTAGAAAGTTAAAATAAAATAATGAAAAAATAATTCTCACAGTCATTGTTACTCAAAAAAGATTTGTCGAAATAAGAACTCATTATTTTATTTGTTCAACTCTCGCTAAAAAGTTGAAATGAGATTCACATTTTCCTTTCGAAAGATAAATAGATAAAGGACTCTCTAGAAGTTGAAAATAATCTTATTTTACACCAGTAATTTCTTGAATTCTTTGGTTTGAAAAAAAAACAAAAAATAATAAGACAATCAGTTAAAAGCCAGCTTCTCAGAATAGTAATAGGACTTGAATACAATGAATGGAATCTGTGAAACGTTGTTGAATTGAAAATGAATCCATCTCAATTTAAACACAAATAAGCACTAACAATTTTATGAAGCCTTTGATACTATGCTTATTTTTTAAGTCTGAGTTTCTCGAATGGTTTCTTATTTTTTATTTCCAGAACTAGATTGCAAAAGCATTTTCTTTATTTATTGATGTAGAAGTAAAAGCTGAAAATATCATGTAATCGTTAAATTTATGTTATTGTTTGAAGGAATCAATATTTGTATCTAGCCCTCACAAAAGCATACAATTTGAATTATCAAATAAAAAAGATTATCGATCACTGTTTTCGAATAATGAGAACCTAATATGCTTGAAATTGAGAAGTTGAATGCCAAATCTTATCATTTTAATCATAAACTTGAGACATTTTCTTTTTGTAAACTCTATTATTTCAAATTACTTCTAAATTTTAAATACACCCAGCATTATTTAGCTTTTGTATGCCTAATACGTCTATAGTAAATATCTATGATTTTTGCTTTTTAAAGCTATTTTATTAGCAAGAATATCAAAGAAAATAATTATAACTCTTTCTACATTGAAAAGAGTAATGTTTGCAATCATTGTGATAAATATATTGTACTTTTCGAAATAAACATTCAATATGCTAAATTGGTCAACTCTCACTGACAAGTTCGAATGCGATTCTAATGTCTCTTTTTTTTAGCAAGATAAATATAAATAGGACTCACTAGAAGTTGGAAATAAACTTATTTTGCACCAGTATTTTCTTGAATTCTTTGGGTTGGAAAAATAAAACATAAGACAATCATTTAAAATGCAGCTAAATTAAAGTACTAAACTTTTTATGAATATAATCTATAAAGAGTTGCTTTTATTTCTATTTTAGCTTTGTTTACCAGTGATGATATCGGTTTTTTGAGAGTAGGAGATCGTAGCAGTTTTGCCATCTTTAATGAACTCAAGATTCGCAATCTCTTTAGTTAAATGAAAATTAACAATATCATTCACAGAGTGGTAAAAAAGATATTTTAACATATTTTTGTTTTAATAATTTATCATCATCACCATCTACATCCTCCCTATGGTTCTTACAGTTAATCTTAGCTGTTGCATCTGTTCCACACTACATTAAGGCGTCATCCAAGCTGGAAAGGAGACATTATTCGATCTATTATGGAAGATTTTTGAAGTGATTTTTTAAGCATATTGTGCTTAGACATGCACCTGATTCTTGAATGAATTAAGACGACAAAGACAAACCGTCATCTAACTGATTGACATCTTCATTCTTCTGAGAATTATTTTTCGTAATTTATTTCAAAGGTTTATTATTTTTCTTTTATTTTTTTGTTTCTTTTCCTTTTTTTTCGGTCACATGAATTTCATGCTTTTCAATCTGAATATCTCCTATTGGATTCTCCTTCTCGTCATCGAACTTGAATTTGATGATTCTTGAGTTGATTTCGGAACCTTTAGGTAGATTCTTAATAAACTCAATTTCTTAAGCTAAAAGAATCTCTTGTTATTATAACGCTAGATGTTGTTCTTCATTTTCTTATCTCTTTTTTGCTTAAGCTTCTTAGAATAACTTATCTTCAAGTTCTTTTTGCTTTATTCGCTTCTTCTCTTCTAGGATAACTTGAAGCTATTCGTAGATCAACTTCTTTTCTTCTTGCTACTTTGTCAAAGCTGGCTTTGCGTTAGTTGATTTTTTTAGATTCGCTTTTTTAATCGTTCCTTCTGTTGATTGCTTCTATTTCTTCTCAGCAAGTAGGATATCCTCTTTATCTGTTTCATTTAATATTTTCTGGTTCATAACGCTATTTGTAGATTCTTATGAAATCCCTTCTTCAAGTATTACTTCAGCATTCCCAAAACTCTAAGAAATTTCAGTTATCTCGATGTCTTTATTTTGAATTTTCTTTTTCTTTTCGCTCTTTGGTTTAAGTGTTCCTTCTTTCTTTTTGGTTTTTGAATCATCTTTCTATCCTACTAGCACTTCTTTTTCAGTCAAGATTGAGAATAAATTCTTGCTTTACTCTTGCTAAACCTTAACTTTGAATTATGTTTTGATTTTTTTCTTTCCATCAGGTTTAGCTTCTGTAAATTATCAAAATAATTATTATTGTGTATACCCAAATGCATAATCTTAATAATAAAATGCAGTACTTTTTTGGATGCTGATGAAATCATCGCTCTCAGCTTAATCAATTGTTTTTGAAATTGAATCTGACTCATTGAGATTTGCAAAGTTACTCTCTTATTTTTCAGGGAACTATTGTTATTATTACAACAACTCAGCTCTTTCCGTTGACTCTATTTTAGTAGAAACATATTATTTGGTTTATTTCGATTGTTATCGATTATTATCACAAATTTTTGGTTCCTCCAAAAACACTTCAGGTTGTTCTCCCCCTCCAGAACTGCTTGGATTTGTACTCTGTTCCCCAATAACACAATACCAAAATTAAGGAAATCAAATACATAATTATGATTATTTATTTTTTAAGTTCTATCCAAATTTCTATGATCTCTTTTATCAAAACTGTCTAAATTACCTGGAGAGAATTAGAAGATCGTTTTCTTTGAAGGCTGCTCTCTTAGCGGATTATTTTATTAGGAAAACTAGCAAACACCTATTCGATTTCTTCAAATTACTCTTTTCTATCTATGAAGTGC
>Ga0302271_10004077_pt1 | contig 11844 bp, 7 predicted proteins | sample III_Bog_N1_1_FD_198767 | JGI IMG/M metagenome (GOLD analysis project Ga0302271, IMG submission 198767) | Peat permafrost microbial communities from Stordalen Mire near Abisko, Sweden - III_Bog_N1_1 | ecosystem: Environmental > Terrestrial > Soil > Wetlands > Peat | place: Sweden: Abisko... | reverse complement strand
CTTCTGACCCTCTTGCAGATTAGTTCATGCTGAAAGAAGAATATCTAATAAGTTTTGCTGTTTCAATGATATTCCGAGCACATACATTTTCTCCAGGAACAAGAAAAGAACTAGTATTCAATCTCTCAGGGGAAGAAGTCTGCAGACTTCGACCAGAGAAAGTTGATAACAACTTTGAATTTTTCAGTTTGGGAAATTTTTCTTATCGATCGTTATTCGAGAGGATAACAATCCCCACGCTCATTAGTCTTCTGACAGCTATGTTGCTGGAGAAATAAATTATCATTGTCGCTAGTAACCCTAATGAGATCATAAATATCTGCGAGGCATTGTTTAGTTTAATTTATCCTTTAAAATGGTAGTGTCTGTATATTCCGTTACTGCCAATTGAACTTTCGGAAATGTTGTATGCTTTGATGCCTTATGTGATTGGGATCAGCAAGTTGTCCTTTGTTTCATTGGAATAATCCTTAGATCTAAAGGATAAAGTGCTTATTGATCTAGACTAAGACACTGTAGCTTAAACGGAGGTAAAAATTTTTGGGGGATAAAAAATATGAAATTTTTAAGATTTTATTGATTTTTATCATCTAAACTATGTGTTAATTTTGCCTAACAGACCTTGAAATTGCCTGAATACTTGAGAATGTTCCTTGTGAATAACTTAAAGGAATTATCAAAGCAGTTCGTGAAGGGTGAGCAACTCAACTAGTAGTTACAGCAATAACAGCATCAACACTAAAAGAAAAAAGAACTTTGGTTTTAGATTGTTTTTAGCTTAAAGCGAGTATTTCTAAAATTCATGCTCTCCTTTATCAACAACTTCTCTCCATATTTGCTGTACTCCAATGAATTTAAAAGAGACCAAGCTGCTGCATAAGATATTTTTACTTCCAACGAATATCTTGATATTTTCAACCAAGAAGAGAAACTATTCATGAATGAGATCACCCGAAATACCATGATGTTCAATAAATTCATTGAGGAAAGCTACAAGTACCTGTATGTGACTGAGTACCAATAACAGGAACCTGAAGAACAATCTGAGATTTAATTTTTCTTGCGATGTTTAAAGAAAATTTAAAAAAGTATGCCGAAATCAAGTGCAGATAGGAAATTTGATATTTTGATAAATTCACTGTTGTTTTCGGCTTTGGAATTAGAACTCCAAGCAATGAATGACTAAGCTGTCATGGAGAGTACAACTTAAGTCTAAAATGTCGATCTGACACCTCAATTGATTAAGTATCTTAAGTTTATTGAGTCAGCTAAACCCCCAGTGATTTCAAATCAATCTATGCCAAACTCAGCAAAATATCTCACATAAACTAAGATGATTTTCAAGAAATTACATAAAGAATGGCTAATGGCACCACCTCCTAAAGCAACATAATTGATTTTGCCAAAAAACTAAAGTAATTTTTCAGATTAAAGCTCAAATAATCACACAACAAAACTTCTAAACATCTCAGCCAGCATATCTGGAACACCTTCAGAACTAAACGACACAATATCCTAATAATAATCATCAGCAAGAAACAGAATCTAATCTAACCATCAAATAAACAATACTAATAATAATCTTAATTCTCAAGATGTCTACAGTTTAAACGAAGATTCCGCTGATCCGTCTATTTAATCAACGCCAATTTTATTTTTCAGAAATATATTCTTGGAGTATGACAGTTGCGATACAAGATAGTTCTAGCATGAATTCGGAAAGCAAAACATTAATTTTCCACTAAATTACTTGGCTAAATAATACGATATTTTCAAGGAACCTTTAACCTCTCCTTCTGTGAAAGATCCAGTTGAAATGATCTTCATGCAAGAATAACTACAAAGGATGCTTCAAAAAGCTCTAAATGTAGCTACAAATTACAACAACAACAAAAATAACAACAAAATCAAAGATTACTCTAATCTTCCCCTCCCTTCTCGAGCCTTGTAGCCAGTGGACACAAACATAGGGAATCTGGATAACGTCTCAAATGGAATGGAGAGTAACCGAAGTAGCAATACACTAGCATTTGACACCTAAAATTCTAAGAGACAGTAGATTTTCAACAAATCTGAAAACTCTTTTGATTCAAAGGGCACTTAGCCACGAAAAAATATTCAAAACAATAACAAATTATTCCAAGCCCAAGAAAATCATCCACGCCCACCTGCTGCACCTTCGAGAAGATAAGATTAGAAGAATCAACCAACGCAGAGTTAGTAGTAGCCACGAAGCTTAAACTCTCTACCTAATAAAAGTTGCAATACTGACCATGATATTGATCAATTCAACATCGAAAACATGCAAGAACAACCTGAGAAATAGAATTTATTCTCAAAACCAATTAATTTACCTGAACGATAAACTCCAAAGCAAGATTCTTCTGCCTTAACAAGAAACAGTCCAGGAGATTTTTCAGTAGATGAAGATCCCAAAGCATCGCATGCCAGATTACTGCTTCCTTAAAAAAGTGCCCCAACTCGAAAAAGAGCCATTTTTTGAGAAACGAAAGGAAACTATTATTTCTTACTAAATATTAATCTACCCAATCTTTTTTTAACATTTTATGAATGATCAAGAGACTCTCAAAAATCACAGAAAACATCATAAATACATTATCTATATAAAATTATGTTTGTAATATTTAATTCTGTCTGTTTTATGTAGATCTCAATCATATAAGAACACATTGACTTTTTTTCTTTCTGGGTGTTTTTTCTTTGTTTGATAGGGCAAGACGAATCGATTGATCGAATACACCCTTCAATCCCTTTTATGTTAGTGCTGAGCACTCCACGTATTAGCATCCAAGCTCAGTAATTATTTTCTATGCCTTTTTTTTCCAAAAAACAACCAAAATTACAAATTAGTTTCATAGGAAGTTTATTTTTACTGCTTGGTAGCTGATTGGTGCATCTTTGCCTGTTTTCTTAACCATAACTTCGTCTCTTAGATCGATTTTGTTACCAACAAAGATCTTAGGTACGTTCTTGACATTCTCTTCTAACTCAGGATACCACTTTTTTTTAGAATAACAAATGTTGCGATTAGTTTTTGAGAAATTAACCATTATCTTTACCTTTTTGAGAGCATTTTCGAAGGAAGCTGGTTCAACTACAGAGAATGTAATAAGGAAAATATCAGATTATGGGTAACTCAAAGGTCGTAATCTATTATAATCTTCTTGTCCTGCTGTATCCCTGTTCACCCGTAATCAAAAAAAAGACATTAACAACTCTTCCAATTAAGATTTTAAGTATTTTTATTGCAATATTATCCTCATTGATGTGATTACCATAATCCAAGATTAATCATCTGATCACCAACTTTGACTTTGGCACTGTAGTTATCGAAAACTGTAGGGATATACTCAGCTGGAAATTAATTGTTCGTGTAGCTAAAAATAATAACAATAATCAAGGGAGGGAAAATGTAATGTTAAGAATAGCTGTGGTCATAACAATGTTTCAAATAGCTCTGAGTCTGATAAATAGCATAGGTTTGTTACCTTAGAAGAATGCAAGTCTTGCCAACGCTACCGTCTCCAACAATGACGCATTTAATCTTCACAGGTTCTTGTTTCACCTCTGCCATCGTAAAAAATGTGTGTATTTATTTATTCTGTCTTTTCAATGTTTATTGATAAGTTTATTATTATTCTTCTTCAGATTCTTATCTTGTCCCTTGCTTTTATTAGTCAAGTTCTCTTTTTAATACTTAATTAATTTTTTTGTTCATTTTTGAAAAATTAAATTAATGAAATATCCCTTATTTTTTGTTGCATTACAGTCATTTCTCTTCTAAAATTACCTTATTTCTTATTTTATTTCCTCTCCCAACTTTTTTCATTTGGCGATTGTGAAATTATACTTCTCTGAATAGTGAATGGGATTCAATTTCAGTCTGATAGCTGTAAAATTTGGTCACCTTATCAGAGAGTATTTTTTGTTACTTCGCATATTTTCTGTCCACATCAGCTAGGTTTTTTGATTTACAGAGATCATAACCGGATATATTATCTATTTTATTTGAAGAGTTTAAATCAAATTTGCCAGAAATAATAGGAGATAATAGTATTGTTTTATACACCATCTTGTTTTTTTGTTCATTTAAATTTAACCTTGATTTTCAAAGCTCAAATCTGAGCCTTTTGGAGTTACAAAGGAAGACAATAATATATACTTTTGGATTTAGATCATTCTTACTTTCCTTGAAAATATTTTTATTTTTTATGTATTTCTTTTTACAGAATCGTTATTTTTGAACTACTTGATTTTAAATTGATTTTAAACCTTGAAAATAAAGAAAAAACTAGTAGATTTTTGAAATATTTCTTGAGGAGATGTTAAGTAAGAATTTTCTGTAGTTCATAGAGAGGAATACTTTGCCTTAAAAAAAAACCACAATCACATTTGTTTTATTATGATTCATTTTGCAAGATGCTCAAGAGCTCTTGCTTAGTAAGCATCCCGACAGCTGCAAATATTAGCTTGGATATTAGAGAAATTCCCAAAATAAAATGAATTTAAACATAAAGAATATTTATCTTAACTCAAGGATTTCTAAGCAAATTCGATATTAGGAAGTTTGAACAAATAGAGTTTTGGAGGACAAAAAAAGGAGATCAAACAAAAAAAAGAGCAAATTTTGCATTATTATTATTAAGCTCTAAAACAATCCTAGGCCACCCTATAACCATAATAATAAAGAAAAGGAAATAAAAGTGAAAAGACTAGAACAAAAAAACCTTCTAAAAAATGATCAGCCAGAAAAAAGACTAAAGCCATTTATTCACTGAAAATGATAGCAAAGATTCATCATCTGACATTCATTATTCGGTAATTAATAGAATCAAAATTTAAAGGAGGAGAAGTGTTCTGAAATGTTAAGGCGGATCATTATCTTGCCAATTATGAGAGGATACCCTATGATTTTGTCTATTTTCAAATGCAAATATTCCCCAATTGAAAAAATCATTATTTTTATTACACAGAACATACATTTTTGGATAAAATTCTTGAAAACAATTTTGACCTTCTGAAAAAACAAATTATTCATTATTTTTCAGGAAGGTAGCAACATGGATTAGGATGATATCGACGAAATTTAGTTTAGTAAAAATAATGTCGAAAATAAAGAATAACCATAATTCTAGTTATTACCAAGTAACACAAACTCTAGAAATAGAAATAATAGTTATTAAATTTAATTAGTTTCAGAATACCTAATTGATAAGGAACATTAAAATAACTTCCATGCCTCAACAAACTTAAATAGCAATCTCACGACTAATGATAATATTATTAGCAATCATAATACACCAGCTAGTTAATCTAATTAGCTTGATAAAGTATCTTAAGTGAATATGATAGAATAATTGGAAGTAGAAGAGGATAGAAAGGAAGTCCATGGTTAACAACGTTACTTGCATAGCCCAACAGATCCAGGCATTGAACAAGAAGATGACTGTGAGGATAAAGATGATAACGATGACTATGTGGTTGAAGATGAAGAAGAAGAAGACTAAGACCGTGATGTCTATGATGATTCGGAAGACTATGACCATTTTATCTATGATGATGCAGAAGACCATGACTCTGATGATACTGATGACGGAGAAGGATATGGCTGGAATATTTCCACACTATAAATCATTAGGTTGTAAGGTTACCGATTGACAGAATCGTTTGTGTTTTGCTAGCCTAAAAAAGGAATGTGATGATTTTCCAAACAGCATTTATGCGAATGTGAGCCTTCAAATCCTCTAGAAAATACTTATTCTACATAAAAATGCTATTCTAACTTTTTTGAATGAAATATTTGTGCGCAATAACTAATTTTATTCTCATTGCTTTTCAAAGGAAATACCTTAATTTATGTGAATATTTTTAAATTCTGATATTTTATCAAAAGTCTAACTAGAATTTCAACAAAAAAAACAATAATTCTAATAATAGTAGCTCTTGTTATGCTCACAAAAATACTGAACCAAAAAAAAGAAAAAGAAAAAGAAGAAGAAAAAGTATTCCATGAATAAAATAAGTTGATTTGAGCAAAATGGTAAGATTACTAAATTTAACAAACAATACCAGTCCAAAAACTATTGAAAAAGACAAAGAAGACACTGACGAAAAAGTCAAAGCTGAAGAAGAGTATCTCATAAACCTCGAAAAGGAGTTATCTGAGATTGATGCGCGATAAAAAAAATATGAAAACAATAACAATAATATTAGTAATAATAATGAATCTAATGAATTTACCAATGAACCTTGCAAAAATCAAGTAATATATTGAACCTGCAAGATTAAACATAGAACTACACTTTAAATGGAACATAGATCCTCCTTCAAGAAGAGGCTGTGAAGTTAAAAATGAGTATCTACAAAAATAATAATAACAATAATAATAATAATAATAATAATACTTAATTAATCTTTTTGTTTATTTTTGAAAAATTAAAATTAATGAAATATCCCTTATTTTTTGTTGCATTACAGTCATTTCTCTTCTAAAATTACCTTATTTCTTATATTATTTCTCTCCAATCTTTTCATTTGGCGATTGTGAAAAGAACTCCTCTGAATAGTGATTGGGATTCAATTTCAGTTTGATAGCTGTAAAATTTGGTCGCCTTATCAGAGAGTTTTTATTTGTTACTTCGCATATTTTCTGTCCACATCAGCTAGGGTTTTGGCTTACAGAGATTATAACCGGAAATATGACCTATTTTATTTGAAGAGTTTAAATCAAATTTACCAGAAATAATAGGAGATAACCATATTGTTTTATACACCATCTTGTTTTTTTGTTCATTTAAATTTAAGATTGATTTTCAAAGCTCAATTCTGAGCCTTTTGGAGTTACAAAGGAAGGCAATAATAAATGCAATTGGATTCTTTATTTGTTCTTCCCTTGAAACATATTTACATTTTTTATGTATTTATTTTTACCGAATCGCTATTTTTGAACTACTTGATTTTAGATTGATTTTACACCTTGAAAATAAACAAAAAACTAGTAAATTTTTAAAAAACTTCTCGAAGAGATATTAAAAATAAGTTTGTTGCAGTTCATAAAAGATAGACTTTGCAGGAAAAAAACGTAATCATAGTTTTATTATGATTGATTTTACGATATCCTGAAGAGTTTTTGCTTAATAAGCAGCCGACAGCTGAAAATATTGGCTTATAAAAGAAGAGAAATTCTAAAAATAAAGTGAATTTAAGCAAAAAGAATTATCATCTTAACTCAAGGATTTCTAAGCAAATTAAATAATAGGAAGTTTAAATGAAAAGAGTTCTGGAGGGCAAAATAAGGAGATTAAAGAAAGAAAAGAAGCATATTTTCTATTATTTATTATTATTTAGCTCTAAAACAAAGCTAGTGATTCCATAATAATATAAGAAAAGGAAATAAAAGTGAAAAGACTTGAACAAAAAAACTACTAAAAATGATCAACCAGAAAGGAGACTAAAGACATTTATTCACTGAGAATAGTAGCAAAGATTCATCATCTGACATTCGTTATTAGGTAAGTAATCAAATCAAATTTAAAGGAGGAGAAGTGTTCTGAAATGTTAAGGAGGATCATTATCTTGCCAACTATGAGAGGGTACCCTATGATTATGAAAATTCTCAAATGCAAATTCCCCAATCGAAAAATCATTATTTTTATAACAACAAAATGTATTTTTTAATAAAATTCTTGAATAAAATATTGCAATTCTAAAAACAAGTTATTTTCAGGAAGGTAAAAACAAGGATTAGGATGAGATTGACGAAATTTAGTTAAGTAAAAGTTATTTAGAAAACAAAGAATAACCATAGTTGCAGTTATTGTCAAGTAACAACAACTCTAGAAGCAGTAATACAATAATAAATACCGAATAAGGTTCAGAATACCTAACTGATATGGAACCTTAAAATAATCAAAGCTAAGCAAATACCAGTGAAGAAGATCTTAAGGAATAGCAGTTTAAATAGCAAGATAACTACTCTACCTCAACTTTTTAAAATTAGCAAATCAAAAATAACTTCCATGCCTCAACAAACTTTAATAGCAATCTCGCCACTAACGATATGATAATTAACAATCAAAATACTCCAGCTAGTTAATCTAGTTAGAGTTATTAAGTATCTTAAGTGAATATGAGTTAGCAAAATTACTTACATAGCCCAACAGATCCAGGCATTGAACAAGAAGATGACTATGATGATGACTAATACGATGAAGAAGACTGTGATGATGATGATGATGATGATGATGATCTAAATGGCTTGAATATTCCCACATCTCAAAGATTTGTGTGGTAAGGTGGTGTTCTTGTTGAATGGAAATATTTCAAGTTTTTAAAAGGAATGTGAAGATTTCCCATAAAATTCATGCTATTGTGAACTTTAAAAACCTCCTGAAAATACTTGTCTAAATGAAATGCTATTCTATTTTCTTGAATGAATAATTTATGGAAAATAACTTATTTTTTGTTCTAGTTGCTTTTTTTCACAAGAAATACCTGAATTGATGTGAATATTTAAATTCTGATCTTATCAAACATTCTAACTTGAATTTCAAAAATATTAATTCTAATAATACTCTTTCTATGCGCACAAAAATACTGAACAAAAAAATACACTAGAAAAAAGAAAAAGAAAAGTAATTGTGAAAATAAGTAGATTTGAGGAAAATGGATAAACTACTAAATTTAACAAACAATGCAAGTCCAAAAACTATTGAAAAATGCAAAGAAGACACTGACGAAGAAGTCAAAGCTGAAGAAGAGTATATTATAAACCTCGAAAAGGAGTTATCTGAGATCGATGCGCGACAAAAAAACTATGAAAACAATAACAAAAATATTAGTAATCATAATGAATCAAATGAGTTTCTAAATGAACCCTCCAAAAAATCAAGTAACATATTGAGCCTTCAAGATTAAACATAGAACTACACTTTAAACGCTACATAGATCCTCCTTCAAGAGGAAAACGAAGCTGCATCAAGTGAAAATGACATTTTACAACAAAGAAATCTCTTCCAGAATACAGATAGATAACTCGAACTCGATTAAGATGTTGATTATCCACTTTAATTAGGTTTTTTCAACGAGAGTGAAATTCAAACAGTTACTTATGAAGAACAGCACTACAACGCATAATAATAGTCGTTAAATCAACAATCTATCGAAGATCTCATTCATAACGTGCATTAGATTCTCCCTAACAATCAAACTCAAGAATTATCTTTTAGCTAATTTATCCTTACCTTAGATGATGAATTCTAAGAATTAGAGCTCATGATAAGGAACCTTTTCAGCTAGAATTTTGATGTCACTAAAGATGATACAATGAGAGGGAGATGATCAAAGAAGAAATAAAATGTAAAATGGAATGAAATCAAATATTTGTATATACAGAGTATGGACAGAAGCTGAAAGGAAAAGGGAAAATCTAGATGCTTTGCTTATGCGATAGACACCGACATAAATTGCTCTACTATTTTTAAATGGCTGTAAAAATCTAACTTAGAACGAAAACAAGAGTTAAAACTGTTGTTTATTTCTCAAATTCTTGTTTTTTGTTGTTGTTGTTATCATTAAGGCTTGTAAAGAGCTTCAAGAATTAACAATTCATTAAAAAAATGCTTCTACTTTTTCAAAAATGAAAAGCTCATCTGATCTGTCTTTTTACCCAAACAATTATTCACAATTTAAAGTGCGAAAATCAATCTTTTTTGTAAATTTATTTTTACAAAATTATTTAAAACATAGAAAAATATGGAATTGATCAATCTTCTCCTCTTCTTTGCAGTTGTATTATTGCTTAACTTTCCTCCAGAATTAAAGATATTTCCATAAAAACTGCATTTTAAACCTTTTTACAAATTTATTTTCCTCTAATTTCTTCATTTTTTCTCAGCAACTTCAGCCGCTACGGTATCCTTTTTAGTTTCTTCTCCTTTGGTCTTATTAGCCTGTTCAGCTTCTCTGTTGGCGAGTTTATTGTTGATAAGCGAGTGCAATGCAATGATAGATTTAGAGAGCGAGCAGACATAAAGCACAAACATCATATCGTTGTTTTTTGCTGCGAAGGATTTTATCATATCTGTGTTGTTCAAATTTGGGAGTAGATTCAAGATCTCCTAGATATTGTAGAGAATTTCATTGTTTGCTTAGACTTTCCCTGTGAAAACCGCTTCAATATACTCTTTGATTTAAAGGACTTTTCCTAACATTCCCTTAAGTGCTTGGATTTTATCACTAACTTAACTGGTTAAGGTATTCACAGAAACATCTCTAATCTCACGAAGTAAATGCTCTACTCCGATTTCCTCTGGTTCAAATGCTTCAACACTTGATTGTAAGTGCACGAATTATGATACTATCTCTCCATTTTTAGATACTTCTTCAACTGCTGAATATGCTTCAGTTGGAAGAGCTAATTTATCCTATTATTTTTATAAAATAAATTTGAAATAAAAATGGAAGTTGGTTTTGGTTGTTTTGTTACTTGATTTTCCACATCGACGATGAGAAGAATTGGGTTCGGAGTATATTTCTTGAAAACTTCGTTGATTTGAATATCATGTCGCTTGAAGTTTTAGCCTGTTGTGTACCATCCTAAAACCTTTTCTCTTGCGTTAACCTAAATAAAGATAACAATAAAAATGTAAATTAGTTAAGATTGAAACAAGGAATGGTATGATTAAATAGAAATGGATGAGAATCATTTAGCATATTTTATGAAAATCTTACCTTCTTAAACATAGAGAACATTGTTTCATGATAGATATGATCAACAAACCATATATTTGGTTGTTTTGGATCCTCATCGAATGGAATAGCATAGCAGTTTGTTACATCAGCTTTTCCTTGAGATTTTTAACCTAAAAGTACACCAACTACTCTCTTGTTCTTTGCCATTTTAGCTACCCTATTGAAATGGTCAACAACGGATAAGAGAACTAGAGGATGAACTGCCACTAGCTAAGGTAGGTTCTGATTATTTGGTTTTTCGGTAGTAGTCATGTGAATTATTCTTCAGATAAAAGTGCTCGATTCTGGTTTTTATTTCTTGTTTGTTTCTTTTCTATTTTTTTTTAAATAATCTTTTTTCAATTTAAACTGCCTCTAGAGGGAGATCTTGTGCATATCTCTTGCTAGTGAAATGTTTCTCTCCTACTCTACTAAACGCTGATGTTCATTATCATCGTCTCTGTTCTGAAGGAGAACATACAATGTGAGGGCAGAAAATATGGATAAATATTATTTGCTTGAATAATTGATTTTTCAGGATATTTCTGAATTGATTTTCAACAAACTGCTTCAAAAAGCAAGCAGAAATTGAAATATTAAAGTAATTATTAAAACTAAAGCATAATCAAAAAAGACATTATTTTCAAGAATAGTTCCATGTTTACTCTCAATTTATGGTATCGTTAGTTTTTAAACAAAAAATGAATAAAGTTGAAAGGCAGGAAGGTTTAAACACTAAACAAAAATATATTTCAAAACCTAAATAACCATAAGATCTAGACAATAAAATATTACAGCATCTCAATAACTTGACACACATAACATAAAAAAAAACAATGAATGAGGATGCAGATTTAGCTTGATTACCTCAATTCTAGATATTTCAATAAGGAAAATATTAACAAATAAAAATCAGGAAAATGTTGCTGTTAAATAAGATAATATTTTTAATTGTTTGTTAATCTATTGAAGAAAATAAATAAGCTCTGCAATCCACTTATCCATTGCGACTAGAGACTGGGTGATTAATATCCTTAAGTAATTAATTATTAGTTTGCTCGTCTTTCAAACTTTATCTCTTTCTGCGTTTTT
>Ga0302271_10004076_pt1 | contig 11851 bp, 7 predicted proteins | sample III_Bog_N1_1_FD_198767 | JGI IMG/M metagenome (GOLD analysis project Ga0302271, IMG submission 198767) | Peat permafrost microbial communities from Stordalen Mire near Abisko, Sweden - III_Bog_N1_1 | ecosystem: Environmental > Terrestrial > Soil > Wetlands > Peat | place: Sweden: Abisko... | reverse complement strand
TTGAAAATCTTCCCCTCTGAGGGAGGATATTCATATTTATCAAAATACTTTCTTTTTAACTATTTTTTGTTGTTTTTGTTTCAATAATTGAGAAGAATATGATCTTCTACAATGTTCTTTTATGTGATTGACAATATTATTTGTTGTTGTGGTTGTAGTTGTATGCTTGTTAACCAAACTAAGCTAGCCTTTTTAACCATTCAAACGTTGGTTGTAAAAGCTCGTTAATTCCCTGATCTAACCTTAAAAGGGGGAAATATAGAAAAATTATATCTGTATTTTTAAATTTCATCTCAGAAAGCATTTGAAGATGATTCTGAAGAAATCTATTGATTTAATTCTGTTTATTCATTTCATTTTCTTAATTTAAAAGTTAGAATGTTCTTAAATCTTTGAAAAATGACTGCTTTACATAGTGAAAGCTCAACATGTCTCTTTCAATTTTAAGAAGCTAACCCTATTAAAGACTTTTTACATGGACACAAAGAGTTTTTCATAGGAAAGCTTAAGTAAAAAAGGCGAAGTTGCAAGGAATCATTATAAAAAATTTTTCCATATTTTTAAGATAGACAAAGAAGGAACTATCAGTTTAGAAATAATCAATTGGAATCAGATTTGCACAGTATGTACTTTTAATTTTTAATGGATTACTTTCCCTCGTATTCTATTTTACAGTTAGAGAGGTATCTGCTTGATCATCTTAATCTTAAAAGATTTGTGATTATTAACAGACGAAAAAGGAGGCTCTTTAGGTTACATCTTATGAGATGTTTTTGCAGCTTGGTTAAGGAATGTCTGTAAATTAACTAAATCCTTTATTGTTTGATAAAAATGAGTTGGCTCTTTTTCAAGTAACTTTTGAATCCCAAATAATTCTTCGAGAATAAAGAAATCAAGAATGAACTGTTTTACAAAACGTGTGTATCTTTGCATTTTTTGATTTATTTGAAAAACATTAAAATCAAATAGGATGAAAATAGTAAAAAAATGAGTTTGTTAGCGAGTTTAGGAATCATTTTACTTGCAAAAATAGTGGACTAATTATCTATTTGAGATACTATGAATCGAAGATCAGAAAGAAGTTCAAAAAGAACAAAATGGAACGATTCTAGAAAACATAAAGAAGAAAACAATTAAAAATAGAGAAAGAGAGAATAGATAAATCAACTAATGAGGTCAATCATTGACTTCCAAAAATAGACAAAATACATTATAATTTTTTATCTTTGATTTTCAGCCTTCAAATCTCCTAATAATCAAGCTCAATATCATCAGATGTTGTAATTGGCAAGATGAAAAGCTGCCAATGAGCTAAGAGCAGTTGATTATAACGTTCCGTGTTTATTTCCCTCAGAACAGATGCAGCAAACTCGAGAATAGACAAGTTTCCCAGATAAACTAGTTTGGCTAGAAATCGGTCAAGGTTGCTTGGTTTGAAATATATTTTTACAAATTTTAATTGAAAAAATCACCACACTTCTGAGCCCCTCTCTTTCTAGGACTTACAAAGGACATAGATTTCCCACGTATTCCCTTAAATAAAAATAATCCTTCAGTTAGAATTATTACTCTTTGATCATCTCGTATCTGAAAACAATCCAAAGTAACACTCAAGTGAGTTTCATATTGACTGAGTTTTGGCAAAAAATTTATCAACTCCATCAATCTACTCCTCCTGAACCACCATGGAACCTTCACACCAATAACCATCTTTATCCTCATAGAAATCACTTTCTTCAGTTACTAACCCCCCAAACTTCTCTGAGTTAGCTTCTTTAAGTTCTTCCTCGATCTTGGCAAATCAAGAAGATTTCTCAAACTCATCCTCTATGATCCTCCAACAAGTGCAATAAATGCAATAAAATCTGAAACAATTCTCTCAGTCTTCAGCTGAGAAAGAAGGTCAGGAATTTCTCGATGCCTAATGCTAGATTATCTCCGGAGTGAATCAATGGAGACAGGTTATGTTTGATACCTTGAAAATCAATATTTCAGAGTTATCTCCTGCCTTATCGGAGGATATCATGGCTATCAAATCAAAACTCTAAGGAGGAGAAGGTTTCCCTGGATAAGTGCAATTTGTGCTGAATTAAATGCAAGCTATGGATTTTCTGAGATTAAACTACAAGGATAACGCAACTAGAATAAAATAATTCTTAAAAAAAACATAAGCCACTTTGAATTATGAGCTTGCAAGTGATCTCATTAATAACAATTCCATACTGCAGATCTACTTCACGCATGAGTCTAAGAAATACACTAACTCACAATAGACTATTCGAAATGGCTAAGGCAAGAATAACAACAGCGATAATTCCACCAATGGAAAAACAAACTTTGATCAATCCAAAAACGAAATTTTTGAAGAAAAATAACCAGAACCAGGAACTATTTCCAAGAGCGATGATGAAGACGAAGTATCTAATTTCGCTTTCGAGAAAACTGCTTCCGATTTGTTCACTGACTAATCAAAGAACTAAGATTTCTTGGATGAATAATTCTTCGATTTTGTATTGGATGACACTGATTTCTTGCATCCATCAAGAAGCTGCTTCTAGGAGGAGTTCAATATCGAAATCAGAGAGGGTGTATCCCAATGCTTTAATCTACTATCAATTTCTTGAATACTCAGAAGGAGAAGAATACAAAAAAGCAGAGAAACATAATTCTCAAACAAAAAATAAATATTTTTATGGACAAAAAAAACTTTTCATTATTTCAGGTATTAACGCAAAATGGGCTTCTTTGTTTGCTTACCATCATAGTTATTATCATTATTATTTATATTTATCAACTATTTGGGGTTAACTTATTGAAAATAGACTTCCTGTGCTTTGGTGATTACCCTGCATTGAGTACGTTATGATTAATTATATTATTAGTATTAACGCTGTTATTACTGCTACTTACGCTACCCCCTCCAATTCCCACAAATGCTTCTGCTGCTTTAAGCTGTGAAGCTGAATAATTCACTTTATTAATTTCACTATCTTGAGATATCTAGCTTTCACTTTGATTCAGTGCTCCACTATCCTTCCTGTTCCTCCCATTTGGTTTAGCTTACTGAAGACTATTATAATCATCAGGTACATTAATCGAACTCAACGAAGCCATTTGAACTTCACCATTGAATACAAACGATCTTTTTCTCGTAGGTTTCTTTGAAATCAATGAGCTTTTTCGTTAGCTCAACAACACTGTGTTTTCATTAATAGTTTGTCTTTTAATCCCAAGTAATTTGTTTTTCTTTAAGCGCTTGATGATTTGCGTAATCCGATTTGATATGAAAGAGTTGACCTTTTAGATGACAGTGGAGCTGTTACCCTTAGGGAAATAATATTAAAAGTTCTTCATTTCATCAAAATCCATTAATTGGAAAATTGAATATCCTTCTTTTATTTGGTATTCATTGAAAACTGAGCTTTAACCTGCTGCCTGCTGGGTTTGAGGTTAAGGGCTTAGCTAAGAGTTCATATTCTAAGCTATCATGGGAGACTGCAATAATCCTTAAACCAGTTACGGCTACTACTATTGTTGAGTAGTTTATGATGTTATTTGCTGTGTTTGCTGTGATGCTAGCTGAGGTAGTTACTGCAGTGTTTACTATTACTGAAGTTATGGACTGAGGGAGTTCTACAAAGCTTGTTATTGGAATAGCTACTAGTGTTATTGCTATTACTGCTGCTATTGATTAAAATTATTTTGAAGTAGATTCAATATCTGTGTTTGAACTGAAGGATCGAGAGGACTTGCAAGGGAATTCTCATCTTTTTATAGATGATTATGCATGTCAACTTTGATCTATGAACCTAGCAGATCGATTAGTTGTTGCTGCTAGATGTGGAGGATATCAGGGCTTAATGGTTTCAGAGATGGACGAGGTTAGTGAAAATTATTATTATTATACAATATTGTCGGAGAATTGGTTGCCTGATTGATTGGATTATTGGGTATTTTTAGGGTTTATCGGCGGTTTGGATCTGTTTCCTCGATTTTCAATAGATTCTTCCGCAAGTTGTTCAAAAAGGAATTCGTGGCTGGTTCGGATTGATCTTTGAAGGAAGACTTTGTGTTTGGGGGAAAAAAAAGATTTTATAATAAAATGTGTCAAATTTTGTAGAAAAAAGAAAATATCTTTACTTATGGAAGTCCAGCATGTTGAAAAAGATGAATTTATTTGAGATTCCCAAGGTTATTATTGTTGTTATTCGCTGATGAAGATTGCAAAACAGGTGTCTTAAGATGTATCATTTTCCTTAGCGAAATAGCTGAACTTGGTGACATATCCCCTCTACTGTACTACGCATTACTCAAGGAATTTAAACTGTCATGCTATTGCTAGGAAGATTATTATAAATTCGAAGAATTCTACCTAATCGAATTGTTTCCCTTTTTGAGCTCTTGACTGTCTAAATTCAATTTTGTAGAATCAGGTGTTGTTATCGGCGAACCACCACAGTTGGTGCATGTCATTGGGGATTTAAAATGATGTGCAGAGTTTTAACTTGCTAGTGAATGTCGATGAGAAGTATTATGCAATTATTACGATTGTGATGAATTATTGTTGATTCCAATGTTGACATTCCGTAGACTTTGCTCTCGATGCGCTTTAGCAAATCCTGATTTCTTCTGATGCGTTGCAGTGAAGGTTTTGTGTGATGAAGTATTTGAGTTAACGCTATCAGCTGAATCTCTTCTGATGGAATTGTTTAAATCTTTTATTCTATCTTTTGTTGATTTTTTCTTACTTTCACCACTCACATGCAGATTAGTCTAAGCACCCACTGTATTAGAAGTTACCAAGTTATTGTGAAGTTTATCTAAATTTGGGTTCATAGGGATAAGTTCAGAGCTTCTAGGTTATTAGATTGATCCTTTTTTTGTACGATTGGATAGGTTATTAGGTGTATCACCTGATTTCTTCAATTAGCCTGATTTAGCAGTGCTTCCAATTGCTGAAGATTTCTCATGAAAGTAAAGAAAATTTTACTCAGGAACAATATTGCTGATATTATTGTTTTCTTCTTTGAGCAGATTCTTGAATAACTTTTCGTTAAATCGATCGGAGAATTATTATTATTTGTCATTCTCTTCGCAAGCTGAAATCTACCGAAGTGTTGTAGCTCTTTTCTTCTCAATCGATTTTTATCGATTGCTTGGAGTATTTGCGTCTTATTAGAACCGAATTGATGGAGAAAATGATTATTAGCTTTCTGATAATTATTATTATTGCTGTAGATAAAAAGAATCCACAAGACTTTTAGTTTTCTTAATCGATTACTTATTAGGTTGTTTCTTCACTGCTGCATAAGGTACTTGGCTTAACTAAGTTTAAGATAATTCAGGGTCACTATTTTTATCTACGGATAGCCTATCGAAAGACTTTTTCTTGGTCTATTTTTTATCATTTAAAACGACTGAAGATTGGATGAGCTTTTTGTCAAGAGATGATGATAATTATGGTTTTTTATCAGTGTTTGATTCAATTGACTTTCTGTTTCTTGTGACGCTTTTCTCCCTTTAAATCCGCACTGTTTTCTAGCTCGTTAAACTAGGTACACGATGATTTTATTGCTCAAGATTATCGTCTTTTCGAGAGGAAATAATTCCCTTTAGAGGGCTTTTTTATGAATTTCTCTTTACCAACACTGATGTTGAAGGCTCAGTTGGTTTTAAATCAGGTTTGTTTGAATTTATATTTATACTTTTGTCATTCTTTTTTTTATATTTTTTAGATGGCTTCACAGGAACGATCGACTGTGAACTAATGTAATTGAAATCATCGATAATCGCAGTGTCTTCCAATCCAAATATATTATTATTATTAGTTCGAATATTTCTAGATTTCTTTTTCTATTACTACTACCTGTCTTTTTCATTCTCTGAGCTACTTTCGCTACCACAACTAAGTGTCCTTAGTGGTATCAATCCAGGAGAAAACTCTTAAATATTTTTATCATTTTCATTATTAAATTTATTAATTTCATCAGTAAAATTTTTCCTATTTGACTCACTTTGAATGATAAAACTTGAATTCATCTATTTCTAATCGATTCTATGATTAGAATTAATTGTTTCTACCGTTAATCTCTTATACTCTCCACCTCTTCTTTAGCTCAAATCCATAGAACCTTCTTGAGGTGTTTTAGGAGATTATGTCGCTCTGTGGATATTATCTCGTTAAAATTTCACATCATCTAAGATATTCTCTGGAATTATGGAAGTTCTCTTTTTTAAAGGTTTAATATTCTCCCCAATATTATTGTTAACGCTCAGTTATGGCTACGTTTAGAGATAACTTTTGCTAATTAATTTACTAATTACATCAGATGGATTTCTATCCCCTGATGTCTCCGATAACTACTATTACTAGATTAAAGAATTCGATGCAGGTTGTGATTATATTTAAGTAATAGAATGCTAGATTTTTATCTAAGAAAGAGTTTATTTTTATTATTTATCTTTTGGAACAGAAATAGATATTTTCTTTTTGGAGTTATTCTTTGTTTTAAAATCTGATTCACTTGAATCATCTAAATCAGATGGAGACAACTGTGATTTAGATATTATCTCTTATGATGATTATTCATTTTTCTTATCTTTACCTTCATTATCCTCATCACTTTCTTCCGAATTATGCCTCGATATTGAACTTTATCTGCTTCTTAACTTAGACATTTTTATATGCGAAGCTGTTAAATCATTTTCTTCCTCTTCCTCAATTGCTTCGTTTGACTACTAATGTTATTTTTTGGACATATTTTTCCTTCTCGAGGAGCTTCTCCTATTGGAATTACTGTTATTATTGTCACTCGATTATGATTAACTACTCCTAGAATAGTATTCGTCGCTGTCTTCGCTGGTATCATCATAACTCGATTCTGAACCTTCAACTTCATAATTATCTAAATCTTAGAATTCACCAGAAGGACGTCCTTGGAAATCGTCCTCATCGCCATCAAACAAAAAGTCTATTTTCTAACTCAAATATGATGTGATATACTACTCATTAAGATCTTTCTCCTCGTCCCTCCATTTCTTGCACTAATCAAGCGGAAAAGTTAATTTTGTTTGTCAGAAAATGATGCATTTTTTATGTCATTACTTATTCGATGATTGTCGTATGATTTTCAAATTAACTGATAGAGCAGAGTGGTCTTTTTCTTCTAAAGAACTTATCTCTATCTTATTCCTTAAATTTAATGTTGTTCCGCCTAATTATTACATATTTATCGGGTTAGTAGTGAAAATAATGGCAATGCTAAACAGGATGGCAAACACTTTAGCAGGCTTAACATTTCACGTCTAGAAACCTCAGATTATTCTCAAATACGATTCTATCTTTAAGATGATTGAATTTCTCTAAATCTTGAGGGTTTTCACTGATTAATTCTAAGAAATCACTCCTTCGTATCATCAGTAACTTCGAAAACTACAAAAATCAAATAATTTATGAAACATTTATGAACTTATTTGAAATCTCTTACTTCCATACTTCTGACCATTTCTTATCTTGGCATGTTCGTAATGAACCCATGTGCCCCGAAGCTCTCTCCTGGGCCTAATGTAATAATAGACTTGGAGACTTTAGTAGCTTCTGATAGATTCATTTCTCTACAGATTTCAACTTTGCCTTTTTCAATGAAGTATATGAACATTTCCTCATCGATTTATCCTTCTGAAAATATCGTCTAATTCGGTGTTGTGTGAAGCGTTTAGATAATAGGAATCATCTTGAGAATCACCGCTTAATTGAAATTATTACTGAATATCCCACTGTCTTAGAACACAATTCTGTTTGCTTCAATCATTAGCTTTTCTCGAAGTTGATCACTAAGAGAATCAATAATCTTCTTTTCAAGCTCACTTTTATTAGAATCTTGTTCTCTCCAGTAATAATCAAGATATTCTCTGATTTTATATTACAGTGAAAACCCTATGTTTTTATTGTCCATGTAGTCATTGATAATATTGAAATACTCTTTCATTTGTCTGTCTTGCTAGAGTAGATCACTGAATATTGTACCGATTTAATTAATTGTGTAGGCGAAAATCACACAGGATACAAGCATCGTTCCGATGGATATTAATCGCTCTGTATTATTCATCGGCACAATATCTCCGTAGCCAACGGTGATCATAGTGACTGTAGAGAAATAATATGCTGCAATGTATTGCTAAACCCAATCAGAGTCTAAAAAAACAATAGAAAATAACTCAGAGATCGATCAATTTGTCATGAAAAAACCTTAGATATTTTATGTTGTTTGAAATTACCACTCATATTTATTTTATCTAGCCAAGTCGTTGCTGAGTTGTCTTACTGCTTTCCTACAAACACCCAAATGCAGCTGAATATATGCGAGAAAAACAGTATCGTCAGAATCAATTTCACCAAGGAAATGACATTCTAAGCTCGAGGAGAAAGATGGAAACTTTCCTCAAATTTTCTGAAAATCTTCTAGAAATTACGGATTTTAACTAAGAAAAACATCACAAAGACCTTTTCGATTTATGAATCCTAGCTGCCTAGCTCGGAGATTAACAAAGGTATTTATGAGATCATATCTCCCCAGAAGTAGTTTTTAACATAATAGAGTAAGATTTTAGTTTTATTTTGTACATTCACACCTTTTTCGAAGAACCCTGTGTTCATACTGAATAATATATCCAAGAACATTAAGCAATGCAGACTATACCCAAGCTGAGTTGTGATCATACTATGGATAGGGACATTAATAGCTATGTGGATAGGAATGAAGAAAAAGTAGGCAATTAAAACTATCCCAATCAGCAAATCCCATATGATTTTCCATTTGCTTGATGGTTCGATGGTTGGGATGCGCTTAAAGAAGATTTTAACCTTTGTTAAGAATCTCCAACTGCAGATAATATTATAAATCCAAAGTTTTTCAGGAAATTACTCTTATTCGATAGGCCTTGAAGTGGCGTCGTCTAAAACGCGAGAAAAAATGCTGCCTTATGAATTTACCAGCTATTTTAAGAGCGTTTATTTTAAGAAATATCTCTTGATTTCTACAACTTTTTGTTTTAATTTAACGAATTTCACCATCGTTTTGATGTTATTTTCAAGGTTCTTTTCTGGATTGAACGTTGTACCACTTTTAAATGTTTTCATTCCTGAAAAGATCATTGGAAGAACCGAAGCTAAACCTTTAGTTTTTTTGATCCCAGAAGCTAAAACCAATTTGTTTTCAATTGTGCTATGCCTGCCGTTATTACCAATAACTGTATTTCGCCTTTGAAACCCAGAATTGTGCTCTTAAAATTAATTAGATCCCTTGTAGCTCTAGTCTATATTTTTATGGGAGCCCATTGGTAAAATACCATCTTTTTAATCTCCTCTTTCTTTCCATTATCTGAGTTTTGTATAGCTCATACTCTTATTTTAGGGATTACTCCCAGGAACATTGATTTAACTGAGACTATTCATTTGAATATTTGTGAAATCAGCTAGATTTTCTTCACTTTTTAGTATATTTATATTATCTCCTTTCATTTAATCTTTTTGGATGGCTTCAATAGCTGGATCTTTGCTTTGAATCATATTTTGACGTTCTGTACTTGGTTAAGATGTTATTGTTACACCTTCTTTACCTGAGTTAGTTTACTGATGATGGAATTTAAACTCATTGAAGGAGTTATCTTCGTTGTTGCTGTGGATATTGAAATCATTTTTTTTGTTTGGATCATGGTTGGCTTCGAAGACATGATTAGATATTTAGCCATACTCACTATCTTTTGGAATTTTGTAGTCTTTCTTATAAGGGCTTGCAATATTGGAGTTATTCTTGTAAGAAGTGAGGAAATCCTTTTTTGAAAGAAAGGAAACTCCAGATATATTAGTGGGTTCTTTGATAGCCCCATCTGTTTTAGGGATCATGGCACTGCTCAAAGAGTTTAGACCCTCTCGTCTTCACAGCGTTAGACTTTTTGCAAGAAAAAGGAGCCTCTACGATGAGGAAATTTAAAGAAACGAACCTAAGCAATTTTTGTTTGTTTTTTTTCACTTTAGCGTATTTCTTCCTTAATTCCTCCACTATTCAATCAAAGCTGTAACTTACCCCCAAAAGCTTTCCCTTCTCATTCTTACCATGAATTTACGCATCAATTTTTTTATTTTTTTTCATTCTCTTAATTCTTCTTAAAATAGAATTTCCTGTGGCTTTCATATACTTTACAGTTCTTACTTGCATTTCTGTTTAAATTTTTTTCTTAAACACTATTTCTTTACAAATATGCTCTCCATTGTAGCCTCCTAAGTTTAATTTTCTTTTTTTTGTTTTTAATGTATAAAATGAGCAACTCTTTTATCATCCTAATTGCCTTTAATATTTGATAATATTCTCTTTATTCTTTTTCAATCTTGAATAGTTTCTTACAAAAAATACTGATTAATTATCTTTGAGTCTTTCGCAAAGGCTTGAAAATTTGTGAAAAAGTAATTTAATTATTATTCCTGTTTTAGTTTACCTTTTTTCTTGCATTTTTTTGTATGAATAAATATCAATTTGTATTAATTACCTATTTCCTACAAATTGTATCTTTAAACTTCTTGTCAATACATTTGAATCATTTTCTTTAAAAAAAATGAATACTTCTTTTTTTTTAAATATGGTCAAAAGTTTTTCTTTTGATGTTTTAGCGTATTCAAAATTAATAGATTGAACAAAAATATTGGATAACTAGCAAAGAAATTTGATTTTTATTTGATAATATCATAAAAATAATTTGATAACTTTTCTAAAAAAAAATACAAAAAATTAGAGCTTTGAGATTTCTTCTGCTAGCTGAAGAAGAGATAAATAAAGAATCGAAGAACAAATTGTAAATTACTAATAAATTAATTAATCATTTAATTGTTATTAATTTAATCTTTTTTGAAAGGATGCAAATCTAATATTGGAGTTTTAGGCAAGAACTCTTATTAATTGTGAGATAATTACACTTTCAAAATTATTGATTGATTTAGCTTACAGTTTCATGTGGATTATCAAATAAATGCTTTCCGTTAATCGAGATTACATATAATTATTATTTAATACAATAAACGATAGAATAGATGTATAGAAACTAAATTGTAAGAATTACATCAAATTACTATTAATCTTTGCGTTAATTCATATCTTGAATCTTAACTGTAAAAATAGATGTAATTGTATCTATTAGGAAAAATTAACAAAAATTTTTTTTAGTTAGTTGTAATGATTTTATTCAAAAAGCATTTATCTGAATACTTTTTATTTATTATTGCCAATAATATCATAAAAAGAATTAAATTATCTAAATATCTGTTTTGATTCCATTCAATAATCTTCGACAGAGTTCTGAATAATTGCATTGTTTCTTTTTTATTATTTTCTTTCAAACTCCTTCGTATCACCTTTGTGTATATTCAAGATTATTGAATTTTTCAAAAATGTTCTTTTCTTCTTCTAGACTTGCAACCTTCGTTATTGCAATTGCAAAGAAGGATAACTTTTAAAAATAGGGAAAAAATAATCATTTAAAAAATAAAAAAGAGATTATTTTCTATAACTCAAGCAATTTATTGTACTTTTTAGATGAAAAAATACCATTTTAATTTAGAGTTTATTGTTATTTGATGATTTCGCAATGCATTTAATTGTCAATATCTCCTCTTTCAGTTTCCAAAAAAAAAATTAACAATCTTCAGCTGAATATCAATTTGTCCTTCATTGTTAGTTTAGAAATGAGAAAAATGAAGTCTTCTGATTTTATGCATTCATTTTAATAAGGAAGAGACACAGGTTCGCTGAAATATTCCAATTTCAAAAATCTTTAATTAAAGCACTATCAATTCTCTGGG
>Ga0302271_10004075_pt1 | contig 11854 bp, 9 predicted proteins | sample III_Bog_N1_1_FD_198767 | JGI IMG/M metagenome (GOLD analysis project Ga0302271, IMG submission 198767) | Peat permafrost microbial communities from Stordalen Mire near Abisko, Sweden - III_Bog_N1_1 | ecosystem: Environmental > Terrestrial > Soil > Wetlands > Peat | place: Sweden: Abisko... | reverse complement strand
AGAATTGATTGCAATGCATGATGCAAAAAGAAATACCCCTATAAGTAGTTGTTTTTTCATTTTCTTAAAATTGGCAGAAAAAAAAGAGACCGAAATGCAATTTCAGTCTCTCTGTATTTTTAGAATGGCAAGTCACTAAGTTCGTCATTTTCAGGAGGAATATCCTCAAGAGTAGTATGTGACGGAACATTTTGTTCCCTTCCTGCTGAAGAGGCTTTTTCAATCTTCCAGGCATCGAGGTTGGTAAAGTAATTGATCTTCCCGTCGCGTTCCCATTTATTGCCTTTAAGGTTGAACCAAATTTTAACCTCCTCGTTAAGAAAAGATTCGTTTATAAGGTCACATTTATCCTGTATCAACTGAAATTTAATATAGTCAATAAATACAGCTGAACCACCTGCTTCCTTTTTCTCAATGACAAATTCGCGTTTTTTAAATTTATCACTAACCTGGTTAACTGGAGAGATGTCGATTACTTTTCCTGTGATTTCGAATGCCATATTAACTTATTCTTCTTCGTGAATAATTATTTTTTCAATTTTATCACCCTGACGGATCTGATCAATAACATCCAGACCTTCGTATACTTTTCCAAAGCAGGTATGTTGTCTGTCGAGGTGTTTTGTGTTAGTCCGGCTGTGACAGATAAAAAACTGTGAACCTCCGGTATTTCTTCCTGCATGTGCCATAGATAGCACTCCCCGGTCGTGATATTGATTTTCTCCTGTCAATTCACATTTTATCTGATAGCCTGGGCCGCCGGTTCCAACCCGGGGATTATTCATGTCTCTGGAAAGGGGGCAACCTCCCTGAATTACAAAATCCGGAATGACCCTGTGAAAAGCAAGTCCGTCATAGAACCCTTTTTTCGCAAGTGAAACAAAATTCTCCACAGTCCCGGGTGCATCTTTCTCAAAGAAGCTGACCATCATGGTACCTTTTGGAGTCTGGATTTCTGCAGTAGTCATTTTATTTTACTATTTCAAGAAGTTCAACTTCAAAAATAAGTGTTGAATATGGTTTGATAACCTCACCTGCACCTGTTGCGCCATAACCTATACCTGAAGGAATGAAGAGTTTGAATTTTGAACCAACTGGCATAAGCTGTAAAGCTTCTGTCCATCCTGCAATAACACCTGAAACAGGAAATGTTGCAGGCTGATTTCTTTTTATTGAAGAATCAAATTCGGTACCGTCAATAAGCGTTCCAACATAATGAACTTTAACAGTATTCTGGGCTGTTGGTTTCGGTCCGGTTCCCATCTTTATAACTTCATACTGTAATCCGCTGGCAGTTGTGGAAACTCCCGCCTTGCTCTTGTTTGTGGCAAGAAATGCTTCATTCTTCTCAAGATAATCCTTATATGTTACTTTGTCAAGCTCAGCTTTTTTTGAAGCTTTAATAGCTTCACGTTTTTGAACGAATACCATTATATATGACCGTGCAATATCATCAGCCATGAGTGCTTTTTTGTCCTTCCCGTCTATCATTGCTTTTGCAACGATCATTGGATCGAGCATAAGACTGTCATTGGTTAGTGCGTTATAATTTACTATACCGAAAGCATAGGATAAAGAATCTTCTTTAGTTTTGAGGTTTACGCTTTTGAGAGCACCTTTTCCGCAAGAACCGAGCATTAAAGCTATTACACCTGTCATTACAATTAATCCCTTGATTTTCATATGTTATATTTTTAAATTTAAATTTCCGCTAAGATAATACTTTAGGGAAAGCAAAAAAGCCATCGAAAAAATATATTTTAAATTTTTACAGCCCTGATCATCTGTCTCTTCCCCGGAGGTCCTGGTAGTAAGCTTACTTCAAACCCGCAGCTTTTCAGGTTTCTTTTTACTTCACCTTTTGCAGAATACGTGACCAGGATTCCATCCTTATTTGTCACTTTCGCAATAGCCATAAACAAATCCATGGTCCACATTTCAGGTTGTTTGTCGGGCCCGAAAGCGTCAAAATAAATCAGGTCATATCTTCCATGAAGACTATCTTTTGTAAAATCAGCCTCAATTTTCTCAAGACTAAAATTTTCACAGATATTAACTTTTAAATTCCACGGAGAAGAATGGATAAGCTGGAATATCTCCAGTCCTTGTTGCCCGGCATATTTGTAATGATTCAATGAATTTGTAATATCTGAATTAAGAGGAAATTTTTCTATCGATGTATAAAAAACCTGCCGATGTCCGGTCATAGTCTTCACTGCAGAAAGAAGTGCATTTAATCCTGTACCAAAACCAATTTCCAGGATTGACATTGGATCAGCATTACAGGTATCGAATCCATTATCGATGAATATAAATTTTGACTCCTGAACAGCTCCATGAACTGAATGGTAGTGTTCATCAAGTTCCGGAACATAAATTGTATGTGAGCCGTCGTTTGTCTTTTTCAGTTGATTCACGGTATAACTGACTGCGGTTACTTGTTACTCGGTTCTAGTTCCTTTGGTGTGCACTGCAAAGGTACTTTTTCTGCCAATATTTCGTCACTATCGATCTTAAGAATTGTTATGCAGTCTTGTATTTATGCAGTCAGTTGTTACCCGCCTTATTCCAATGGAGACACTTCCGGCAATTCAGACCATCCAATTCTCCGACCTGCTTCCGACCTTATTATATATCTCCCACAGAACATTTTATTTAATCCTATGATAGTCTCGGTAATCAGAATGGAATGTATTACTTTTATTGTCCGGTTTTAATCCGAAGTTAGGATCATTAATTTCATTTTAAATATTTATTGTTATGGTCATGAAAACGAAACAATCAAGAAGGGATTTCCTGAGAGTATCTGCCACAGGTGCTTTGGGCGCATTTCTCATTTCAAAGAGTAATCTGAAAACTCTTGAGACATCTGTCTCTGGTTCTTCAGCAGTCGATCTGAAGAAATTCGGCATAGCTTTACAATTATATACTATACGTGATGCCATGGGAAAAGATGCTGCGGGATCATTGAAAAAGGTTTCAGATATTGGCTACAAATACGTTGAGCTTGCAGGTTATGCAAATGGTAAATTCTATGGTTATGAACCGAAAGAGTTTAAAAAGCTGGTAAGCGACCTGGGAATGGAGATTCTCAGCAGTCATACTCAGGTTGAAGCAAAAGGCATAACCCTTGAAAATGCCAAAAAAATGGCTGATGATCATGCTCTACTCGGAGTAAAATATTGTTTGCAGCCATGGGTAAATGCTGAAGACCGTAATGTTGCATCATATCAGAAGATGGTTGCTGACTGGAATAAAGTTGGCAAGATTATGAAAGATACCGGGATTCAGTTTGGATATCATAATCATAATTTTGAATTTGCCAACCTGGAAGGAAAAATCCCTTATTTTGATATATTCCTGAAAGAACTCGATAAAAACCTGGTAATTATGGAACTTGATCTTTTCTGGACAACGAAGGCGGGCCAGGATCCAGTCGAATTATTTAAAAAATATCCGGGCAGATTTGAACTTTTCCATATGAAAGATATGTATACTAAAGAAAAGCCTTTCTTCTCAACTGATGGAGTAAAGGATTTTGCACCTGTGGGTGCAGGTGTAATCGATTTCAAAAGAATACTTGCACAGAGGAAGCTCGCCGGAAATAAATATCTTGTTGTTGAACAGGACCAGTCGAGAGATGGAGATCCATTTGCCGATATCAAAATCAGTCTTACAAATCTTACCACAAAAATACTTGTATAGAGGTATATTCTGTTGACATTTAGGAGGATGTCTCAAAAGGGACATCTTCTTTTTTTTGATGTTCATTTCATTTTGTTCGTCCAAAAAGAAACGAACCAAAGAATAAGGGTGCAGGAAATGATAACTTAAATCTTTTTTGGCAAAATGCCTTAAGTATCACGCGACCAAAAAAGGTTGAAGTTCGCGCCATTTCCTGTTTGCCACCGCACGATCCCGCTCGAAACTACTGTTGATAATTATTGTAAAGTGTTGAAAAAGAATGGGGTACCAGTAAATCAACAAAATAGAGGCTGTTCTCACCTTACGAGACAGCCTTTTTTTATAAGTGAGATTCACTACAGGTAAATAAATCTTTTCCGGAAAATTGTGAATAATGTGGCAGATCCCTCACTTCGTTCTGGATGACAGGAAATCTTCAGGGTCATAGGAGGGAAGGACGGCGATTTGCCTAACAAACACATTAAAAAGCTGATTTTGACCAAATCGCCGTCCTTTCCTCCCTCTCTTACACTACTGATTTTGTCATCCCGAATGCAGCAAAACCTGAACTTGTGAAGGTTTTATGTAATGAGGGATCTTTCTCATCTTTCTCTGCTTCTCTTCACAGATCTTTTCATTAATAATGCAGCAAAACCTGAACTTGTGAAGGTTTTATGTAATGAGGGATCTTTCTCATCTTTCTCTGCTGCTCTTAACAGATCTTTTCATTAGTAATGCGGCAATACCTGAACTTATGCAGGTTTTGCGCAATGAGGGATCTTTATCATCTTTCTCTGCTGCTCTTAACAGATCTTTTCATTAGTAATGCGGCAATACCTGAACTTATGCAGGTTTTGCGCAATAAGGGTCACAGTAATTCAATTTAAGATTAAGTTACATTATTTAAATAATTATATTTGTGGACAACATTAAAGCTGTAAAGCTTTTAATAGATGACCTGGTTAATTAAAAAAGTACAAGTTTTTTTCCTGTTTATAGCAGTATGTGTGTTAAATGCACATATGATGATTCCGCATGATCACCATCAAGCTGATTCAGATCTATGTCATGATTATTCTTATCCTCCTGCAAAAAATACAGGTTCCCATCATAGTGGTCTGCCCTCTCATTGCCATGCTTTCAATGACATGGCTTCAGAAAAGGCGATTCTTATTCAGAGCATTAAATACTTTCCATCGCATGACTTTATACCAGGCCATATTCCAGATAATGGAGAGACCGGTATACCATATTATTGTATCAGGAATTATGAAATCGTTAATCTGCGTGTTTCAGATTCAGTTCATAAGCTGGTATCTCTTCGTGCACCTCCTTCCCTGGGATAGTACTTCTTTTACCTTTCCAATCTTCTCCCAAAATGAGATTTGATCATTTCAGTTTTTCCGGAGAAGGGATAAGGTTAGACTAAAAAGCAATAAGTATTATTAACTTTTCAGATCAGACTTTAATCATACAACTTTTTATGATAAACAGGATCATATCTTTTTCAGTAAAGAATAAATTCATTATCGGATTATTCATAGTTGCATTAATTGGTTGGGGTGCATATTCCCTCTCCAGGTTACCCATTGACGCCATCCCTGATATAACAAATAACCAGGTGCAGATCATTTCACTTGCACCATCCCTCGCTGTACAGGAGGTGGAAAGTTTTATCACAGCTCCTATAGAGGTGGCTGTAGCTAATATCCCTGATATCATAGAACTCCGTTCAATTTCCCGTTTGGGATTATCGGTCGTAACAGTTGTATTTGAAGATAATGTGGATGTTTACTGGGCCAGACAACAGCTGACAGAAAGATTAAAGGAAGCTGAAGAATCTATTCCTCAGGGCCTCGCACAAATATCACTTGCCCCGATCTCATCAGGTTTGGGTGAGATATTTCAGTACAGGCTTGCTGTTGCGAAAGGCTATGAAAAGGAATTCAATCCACGGGAGCTGAGGACGATACAGGACTGGATTGTCAGGAGAGAAATGCTGGGTACTCCAGGAGTTGCGGATATTAACAGTTATGGAGGATTCGTATCTCAATACGAGATTGCTGTTAACCCCGAAAGACTTCGTGGAATGAACCTTACATTGACTGACATATTTACAGCGCTTGAGAGAAATAATGAAAATACCGGTTCTGCATATATTGATAAAAAGCCCAATGCATATTTTATAAGGGGTATTGGCCTGATTAAAACAATTGATGATATTGAAAAGATTGTCGTAAAAACCAATGCTTCGGGAATTCCAGTCCTAATCAGGGATGTTGCTGTTGTTCAATTCGGAAATGCAACCAGGTACGGTGCATTTGTTGTTGATACCACAGAAGCAGTCGGAGGGGTTGTAATGATGCTGAAGGGTGCAAACGCACACCAGGTAATTGAAAATGTGGAAACAAGAATCCAGTCTATTCAGAAATCTCTGCCAAAACAGGTAAAGATTGAAGCCTATCTGAACCGTTCAGATCTTGTGGGACGTGCTATCGGAACAGTCTCAAGGAACCTTATTGAAGGAGCGCTGATAGTAATATTTATTCTGGTGATACTGCTCGGAAATATGAGGGCCGGATTAATAGTGGCATCAGTGATACCACTTTCTATGCTGTTTGCAGTGTCGCTGATGAATATTTTTGGCGTCTCTGGAAATCTAATGAGCCTTGGAGCAATCGACTTCGGACTTATTGTTGACGGCGCAGTAATCATAGTAGAAAGCGTTGTTCACAGAATATTCATGAGTAAGAATCATCTTCCGGGTGTTTCCAGACTTAATCAGGATCAAATGGATGAAAATGTTATTGATTCTGCGAAACGGATGATGAGTTCAGCAACATTTGGTCAGATAATAATTTTGATTGTCTATCTGCCCATCATGGCCCTGGTTGGTATTGAAGGCAAGATGTTTCGTCCAATGGCTCAGGTCGTTACATTTGCATTGATTGGTGCCGCGATTCTATCACTTACCTATGTGCCAATGGCTTCTGCCCTTTTTCTGAGTAAAAAAACAGGACAAAAAACTGGATTTTCAGAAAAGCTGATGAATTGGCTGCGTAAAAAATTTAATCCTGCTATCCGGTACACACTGAAGCACAAGATGGTAGTTTCTTTCTCGGCTGTTGCCCTTTTCCTGTTCAGTCTCTTTATGTTCAGCAGACTTGGAGGAGAGTTTATTCCGCAGCTCGAGGAAGGAGACCTGGCTTCGGGCGTTATGACCTTGCAGGGAGGTTCGCTTACGAATACCGTTGATGAGGTTATTAAGGCAAACAGAATCCTGCTCAAAAATTTTCCTGAGATTAAACATGCTGTATGTAAGATTGGTGCAGGAGAGATCCCGACAGATCCGACTCCGATGGAAACCGGAGATTACATCATTACCCTGAAAGACAAGAGTCAATGGGTATCTGCTAAAACAAGGGAGGAACTTGTAGCAAAAATGGAGGAAAAACTGGTAGCTCTTGCTGGTGTAAAATTTGAATTTCAACAACCCATTGCCATGCGCTTCAATGAATTAATGACCGGATCGAAACAGGATATTGCTGTCAAGATCTTCGGGGATGACCTGAATACTCTGGCCGAAAGAGCACAGGAAGTAGAAAAGTTGATTCAGTTAGTTCCAGGTGTTCAGGATATAAATGTAGAGAAAGTGACTGGTCTCGCCCAGATTCAGGTGGAGTATAACCGTGACCGTCTTGCTCAATACGGACTATCTGTTGCGGATGTAAACAGTATATTGCGTACAGCATTTGCAGGTAGTCAGGCCGGCGTGGTATTTGATGAGGAAAAGCGTTTTGGCCTCGTAGTCCGCATGGATAAAGATTACAGGAAGAGCCTTGATGACATTAAAAACCTGACTGTAGCCATCCGTGATTCAAAGCAAATACCTTTTGAGCAGGTGGCTGATATTTCTATTAAATCGGGCCCGGCACAGGTTTCAAGAGAAAACACAAAGAGAAGAATAACTATTGGGTTCAATGTCAGAAATCGTGATGTGCAGAGTGTCATTAATGATGTCAATTCAAATATAGATGAAAAGATCAAGTTACCTACAGGTTATTACGTTACTTATGGAGGTCAGTTTAAAAATCTAGAAGCTGCACAAAAGAGACTTTCAATTGCTGTACCAATAGCTTTGTTGTTAATTTTTGTTTTGCTTTACTTTACTTTTAATTCAGTGAAACAATCCCTTTTGATATTTAGCGCAGTACCTATGTCAGCTATAGGGGGTGTATTTGCCCTATGGATCCGTGGTATGAATTTTTCGATATCGGCAGGTGTCGGTTTTATTGCTTTATTCGGGGTAGCAGTTCTAAACGGAATAGTATTAATCGCGGAGTTCAACCGTCTTGAGAAAGAGGGTTGCACGGACATTATGGAACGGGTAATTAAAGGACTTAATACAAGATTCCGGCCTGTGATCATGACTGCTGCAGTTGCATCACTCGGATTTCTTCCTATGGCTTTATCAACTTCTGCCGGGGCCGAAGTTCAGAAGCCCCTGGCTACAGTAGTAATAGGAGGCCTTTTAACAGCCACTATACTGACTCTTTTTGTTTTACCTGTTTTCTATATTTTGTTCAATGGTAAACGCAGGCACGGAACATTAAAATCAGGTGGCAAGCTAACAGTTTTGAGTATATGCTTTTTAATTGTTACGTCGTTTTACAGTACATCTTATGCACAGGTTAGTAAGCATGTCAGCCTGCATGATGCTATACAAACAGCAATCGACAGCAACCTCTCGGTCAAATCAGCTGCATTATCAACGGACGCAATGAAAGCTCTTAAAGGTGCTTCTTTTGATCTTCCTAAAACTACGATAGAGGGTCAGTATGGACAGTTCAACTCATATACCCGAGACAACAATTTTACCATTTCACAATCAATTGCATTTCCTTCAGTTTATATTAACAGGTCAAGACTTGCAAATGCAAATATCAGTAGTAGTGAGTGGCAGTACAAAGTTTCACAGGTTGAAATCGCCACCCGGGTAAAACAAGTCTACTGGACATGGGTATACCTTGCTACAAAACAAAAATTACTTGCATACCAGGATAGTCTTTATTCCGGATTTCTGAGAGCTGCTGAACTCAGGGCCGCTTCAGGAGAGACTAACAGGTTGGAAATGATTACAGCCAGGTCTCAGAGTCTTGAAATTAGAAATCAGCTTTTTCAGATCGGTGCTGATATCGGTATTACAGGAAGAAAGCTGAAACTTCTTTTGAACTGTTCATTTATTCCGGTTCCAGAAGAAAAAAAATTACATAAAATTGAGGTTCCTCTCTCCAGTGACAGTTCCGATGTAAATCAAAATCCGTTGCTTAGCTATATGAATCAGCAGGTTGAAGTGTCACGCTTCGAAAAACAATTGGAACGCAGCCAGATGTTACCTGATTTCAATATTGGCTATTTCAGTCAGACAATGATCGGTTCGCAGGAAGTTAATGGTACAGACCGGATCTTTGGTAAGGATTTTCGTTTTGCAGGAGTCCAGGCAGGTATTTCTATCCCGGTATGGTTTGGACCATTTAATGCAAGGAATAAAGCTGCTAAAATAAAAGAGGAAGCCGCACGAACTGATGCCGAATCGTTTACAAAGAACCTTGAAGGCAACTATGGATCACTGCTCGATGAATACAGCAAATTTTCTTCAAGTGTGGAATACTATGAAAAACAGGCAGTTCCTGAAGCGGAACTGATTATATCACAGGCAACACTCAGCTATAAGGCAGGTGCATTGGATTATCTCGATTATGTACTGACTCTTGACAGAGCCCTGGCAATTAAGCAGAACTATCTTGATGCGCTGAATAGTTGCAATCAGACAATAATTTCAATTGATTTTATAACAGGTAAAATATTTTAATCAGCATAACTCATGAAAAAGTTAAACTTTACAGGATTAATAATTTTTCAGGCAATATTTGTTTTATTAATTTCATGCAAAAACGGGAAGAGTCCTGTTGCAGTGACAAAGGAAACCGAAGTTCTCCCTGAAGATATAGTTGAACTGAGGGATGACCAGATAAAACTTGCGGATATTGAATTGGGTTCGATAGGAATGCAGTCATTGGGCAATATACTTAAGGTAAACGGTACTATTACTGTTGCTCCTCAAAACCTTGCCACCGTATGCATGCCTCTTGGCGGATTCATAAAAAATACAACCCTGCTTCCAGGCAATCCTGTGACAAAGGGCCAGGTACTCGCAGTAATTGATAACCAGGAATTTGTTGATGTTCAGCAGTCCTATCTGGAAGCCAGAAACAAACTGGTATTTGCTGAGGCTGATTTCAAGCGTCATTCTGAATTATTTAAAAGTGATGTCTACTCCGAGCAGAATGTTCAGCAGGTAACTGTTGAATATAAAAATCTGAAAGCTCTTGTAAAGTCGTTGGAGCAAAAACTTGTACTTATAGGAATTGATCCTGTAAATTTAAAGGAAGAGAATATAAGCAGCACAGTTAATCTGCTGGCTCCTATAAATGGGTTTCTTAAAGCGGTAAATATTAATATTGGGAAATATGTAAGTCCTACTGAGGTGTTATTTGAAATAGTGAATAATGATAAACTATTTCTCAATCTCACTCTATTTGAAAAAGATGCCGATAAGGTTAATGCCGGTCAGAAAGTTAAGTTTTACATCAATAATGAAACTGAAATACATGAAGCCCTGATAACACAAACAGGTAAGTCGGTGGGGCAGGACAGGACAATACTTGTTTATGCAACCGTCTCAAGCCTGTGTAAGAATCTGCTTCCAGGGATGTACGTTAACGCATATATTTCAGAATCAGATACTAAAGTAACAGCTCTTCCTTCGGATGCCGTAGTTAGTTTCGATGATAAGGATTATATTTTCACGTATGAAAAAGATAAAATTGAAGCTGGGAAAGCATTCACCGAATACCGGATGATAGAGGTAAAAAAAGGAAACTCTGGAAATGGCTATACCGAAATCAGACTTCCTGATGGATTTAACGCTGAGGGAGTAAGAGTGGTTACCAGGGGAGCATACAGCCTGCTTTCAGCTAAGAAAAATGCAGGAGAAATGGCTTGTTAGAATGTATTATGTTTTATGTATTAGATGCTGTGTAAAGCACTAACGCCAAATCTGTAACACCTCACACCTCAAGCCTCAAACCTCACTTCTCACATCCCATACCTAACCCATTTTCACCAGCTTGAGTCGTACCACGATCTTACGTCGGTAGCAATCATTCCGGCTGTAATCGCAGCTTCGATGCCAAGATCGCCATCTTCAAAAACCTCTATAAACCGGGCATCGACACTCATCATCGCAGCACATTTCATAAAGGTTTCAGGATGAGGTTTAAAGTTATCTACGTCGTTTGCAGTGATTATAATATCAAAATACTTCCTTAGCCCTGTGACTTCCAGCGTACGTTCAACTGCCTCTCGGTGACCTCCCGTTCCGATAGCCATTGGCAGGATACCATAGTATTTTTTTACGATTTCCACCACAGGGTATATTGGTTTCACCTTATGATGATCCTTGGCGAACTCATTAAGTTTATCATCTACTATCTGATCAATAGTGACCTTTCCACCTAGTTTGCATTTTTTGATTATCTCTGATGCAATTAACCATCCCGGACTTCCGGTATGTTTTCTCAGAAATGCTGTATCAATTTCGGCTCCATACTTCTTGCAGGCTAACTGCCAACCCTTAAAATGATAGGGCATTGTATCAGCTAATGTTCCGTCGAGATCAAAAATTAAACCTTTGACGCCAAATGTAATATCGTAGAGCATTTTTATATTTTGTGCGGCAAATGTAATAAGAAAATGGTTACCTTCTAAATAATCTGAATCTCATCAATCCAGCCTCAACTACTTAGTAATAATCGATAATAAACTGTCAAAAATGTTGAATCAAAGTGATATCATTGGAATTTTGTATCTTGCAAATTCTTAAAAAGGGGATAATAAATATACAGTAATTTATTCATTTGAATAACTATTAAGGCTGCTGCTATTTATTAAATTTAAAAAATATGAAATCAAATGAATATTGATGATTTGACTAAAGAAGAATTATTGAAAGAGCTTGTAGAACTAAAGCAGAAGGCTAATTTAACAGAGAAGTCACTTGAGAATGAGATCTCTGCTCTCCGGGATGATTATAAAAAGTTAAGCCGAA